>OGCM01004111.1_pt1 | contig 10194 bp, 9 predicted proteins | sample 1570151 | NCBI WGS metagenome assembly OGCM01 (sample SAMEA4370582, study PRJEB24528) | human gut metagenome
GAGGGCCGGTCAGCTGGTTGCTGAAGCAGTCCTTCGTGCGGATGCGAATCGTCTCGCCGGACTTCACGGTCAGCACCGGCTCAAGATCGCGGTCGAAGAAGAACAACGTCTTATCGTCGTTAAGCTCGATCATAGGTTTCCTTCCTATCCATGTAAGGCCGCGGCACCGCGCCGTCGGCCGTTCTTGCGTTATCCCGCAACGCCGCTTCGTCCTAACGTCAAGGGCGAAAGTTATTCGTCGCTCTCGTCATAATACTCGGGGTCGGGCAGAAGATAGGCGGCGAACAGCATAATGCCCGAGGAAACGACCAACGAAGCCACATCGGCAGGATCGGTGAAGGCGGATGCGGAAGGAGCCCCGCAAATCGCCGCCAAAACGAACCCGGCAACCAGCACCGCTGCACCCGCCAGCACGCCAAAGGACGCGAACAGCCGCGTGGGGCGCCAACGCAGCAGGGCGCAGGCTCCCGCCGCAAGCACCCAGCTCGCCGCCATGATCCATGTGCCCGGGTCCAACAGCATTGCCGCCATCCGGTCGATCACCGCATCGCTTGCGAATGCCGCCGTCGAGAAATGCCAGGTGGCAAGCATATCCCACCCCATGAACGAGGCGCTTCCCAAGCCTGCCAGCATGAACCCGCATAGCACTTGGAACGCCGCGGTCGCCATCGCCGCAACCGGGCGCAGCGCAAAACCCGCCGCCAACGGGCCGAGCGGCCCCAACCCGATCGCACCGGCAAGCGGCGTCGCCAGCGCGGCGTTCGCGGTCGCGTCGCCCGCACGGCCCAGGTACCACCACCATACGCCGGTGCCCGCCAGCAGCACGCATCCCGCAGCAGGCACGCCGCACATCACCAGCATGGCCGACAGGGAGACGAACCCCAACAGCGCGCCCAGATGAGGACGAAGCGCGCCGGCAAGCGCGATGAGCAGCAGCAACCCCCAGAACAACGGGTTGGCGAACCCTTCGGTCTGTGAGATGTTCTGCAACGCAACAAACGCCAGCAGCGCCGACCCCGCCGCGCCGCACGCATGCGAGCCGAAGAACACCAGCTCGGGGGTGATGCGATCGCGCAACGGGATGCCCGGCTCGCGAGGCTGCGGCTCGGTCTCCTCTTCCTCATCCGGACCGGCCACGATGTCGGCCAGCTCCGCACGACCCTTCGCCGGGTCGCCCAAAAACGGCGAAAGCTCCTCCGCAAAATCCGCCACCGACTCGTAGCGTTCCTCACGCTCAGGGTCCAACGCGTAGAAGACGGGGTCGTCTGCGGCCGGGTCAAGGTTGTCCCAGCACAGCGACGGCAGCACCAGCTCGCCGTCCTCGATGGCCTCCTGCGCTTGGAACAAGTTCGGCGCCAAGAAGGGATTCTCGCCCGCCAGCATCTCGTACGTCACCGACGCGAGCGCCCATTCGTCGCACCGCGCGTCAAGGTTCTCCTGGCGCATCTGCTCAAGCGGCATGTAACCGATGGTGCCGCCGCCAGCCACGCCGAATCCCTGCGCGTCGGCCAAGGTCGCCAGACCGAAATCAGTCACCTTCACCTGGCCCGATGCGTTGATGAGGATGTTATCGGGCTTGATATCAAGATGCAGCACGCCGTTCTCATGCGCCACCTCAAGCGCATGCGCCACCGCCTCGAACACGGCAGCGACCACGTCGAGCGTCAGCCGATCGTCGTGGTCGCGCAACAGCTCGGTGAGCGTCATGCCTTCGACATATTCCATGATCAGGTACGCCGTGGAATCTTGGATCTCGAAGTCGTACACCGCGACGATGCTCGGGTCCGACAGCATGGCCGCCGTACGGGCCTCGTCCAATCCGGGGATGCGCGAGAGCGTGCGCACCAGCGGGCGGCTGGCAGGGTCGACCCTATTCGTCAGGCTGACCGACTGACCGGGCAAAAGCTGGTTAGGGGATGAATCGGCGCTCGGCGGGTCCGCAGGATCGAATCCCGCAAAGCCGGGCCCAACTTCGCGGGCGGGAGCGCTCGTCGGCTTCGCCGACGCATCGGGGCCGTCGGGGGCCCCAGCATCCTCGACCCCCGCAAAACCCGCTTCCTCGGGCAAATCCTCCCAAGGGGGAATGTCAGCCGGGTCGATGGCTGTCGCCGAAGATGTCGCGGAACCCGCCGCATGCGCACCCGTTAGGCCGAAGCCTTGAGAACCAGCCGAGCTTTCGCCGCGTTCATCAGGGGAAATATCAAGCGCATCTGCCCCGGGGAGAGCGGCGCGCAACAACTCGGCCTCGGATAGGGGGATGCACTTGATGGCCACCTTGCGCTGGATGCGCGTATCCCATGCCACCTGCACCGTACCGAAGCCGCCGACCCCCGCCTTGGCAAGGGGCTTGTATCGATTGAGTATCAGCTGCGTTTTAGTCATGCGCACATTATATTGCAGGCACTTGCGCGCCATAGGTACATCAAATCCATTCGCTACAATCGGCAGCCTAAGCAACAACAGAAAGGCCGCTGTTGAAAGATAACCGCACGCTTTCGCTCCCCCAGCGCATCGCCGCAGCATTAGCCGCCCTGGCGCTGGCGTTCTCGTTCGCACTTCCCGCAACAGGCTGTACCGTCAGCATCGGCGATAACGCCGCTGGATCCGGCAGCTCCATCAGCAGCTCAGACGGAAGCGCCGGCACGTACGGCGACTCCGACGACGCGCAATCCGCGCAGGCGACCATCGCCGACATCCCTGCGTATACCGGCGCGCTGTGCATCGATATCAACCACGGCGAGCCCGGGTTCACGGCGCAGGACGAGACTCGCGGGACGTTCATGCGGTTCAGCGACCTGGATTTCGAAGGCCGCTGCGGCACCGCCTTCGCACGCATCGGACCCGACACCGTATCCAACGAGAAGCGCGGCGACATTTCGCAGGTACACCCAAGCGGGTGGGTGCAGCGCAAATACAGCTTCGTCGACGACGGCATGCTGTACAACCGCAGCCACCTGATCGCGCATCAGCTGTGCGGAGAAAACGCCAACGAGAAGAACCTGATCACGGGGACGCGCTCATTCAACGCGGTGGGCATGCTGTATTACGAGGAGCTGGTGGGCGACTATGTGCGCAGCACGGGCAACCACGTGCTCTACCGTGTCACCCCGCTGTTCGCCGCAAACGACCTGGTGGCGCGCGGGGTTCAGATGGAAGCGAAGTCCGTTGAGGACAACGGCGAGGCCATCCAGTTCAACGTGTTCGTGTACAACGTGGAGCCAGGCGTGGCCATCGACTACGTGACCGGCGAAAGCTGGGAATCGTCCGAAACCCCGCAAGTCACCAGCAAAGGCAGCGCCACCATCACCACCGCAGCAGCCGCACGGGCGGATAAAGCAGCAGCGGGAAGCGCCGGCGGGAGTAAGGCCGACAGCGAGAGTAACAGCGGCAGTGGCGCCGGCAGTAGCGGAAGCAATGCTGGCGATGGTGACGGAGCCGGCAGCAACAACGCCGGCAACCAAGACGCATCCGAGCAGCAGGACTACATCCTGAACGTGAAGAACAAGAAATTCCACAAGCCCGACTGCTCCGCCGCCAGCGACATCTCAAGCGCGAACAAGCAGGACTTCACCGGCACCCGCGACCAACTCATAGCCCGAGGCTACTCCCCCTGCGGCATCTGCAAACCGTGAGCTAATGCGGGAAAGCCCTTGAGAGACGGAGCAATCAGTCCGATCATCAATGGATTGCAACAGGTCAAAATCGCTAGCGAAATGGCAGAAAGGCAAAGTGCCGCAGCATTCAGATTCAACTAAGAGGAATGCCACGGCACTCTATCGGGATCAAACGCAACACTTAAAACGTTTATATTTCGCGATAAGGAAATTCTCGTTCGGACGCAAGGCCTTTTCTTTAGGCAGAAACAACTTCTTGCCATCGAGATCTGCGTACTGCCCGTCCGAAATCCGCGGACTTGCCTCCAGGCACATTGAGGCAGGGTTAATGCCCAGCAATAGCTATCAAATAGCAAATGGATATCGGAGCGCAGCAAAATGCCGTTCTCTACAATATTGCTTTGGGTACCGCGGTAATCAAGGATGTGCGCTGCTTGCAACACCTCGTTCGTGTCGAACCCCGTAACCGCGCAATGCCCTTCATAAGCCTTGAACAGGTCTCTTCTAAATGCTTGCTGCCCTTGACGCACCATGCGACGAGCAACGGAAAAACGACGGCGGTCTTCTTCCATGCTTTCCGGATCGCATATCTCGGTTGTTTGAAGACGCTCATCAACCGTTGCCGACTCCCCCATTTCGGTTTGCGGAGTCGCACTGGCAAATAAATGCTCGGTCTCAGGCGTAACGGGCCCGTGCAAGGTAAACAACTCGTTCTCGGGATTGAATTCCTCAACGAATGCAAGAAAGCGCAGATACGAACTCGACGACGAGTTCTGCTGAAGAAACACGCCGACGGGAACGCCGTCCATCAGGCAATTCACCAGCTTTTGGTTCCAGTGCATATCGGTCGTACCGCCGGAATTGTTTTGATGGGCGGAGTAATACAAGATCCACGTTCCATCGCCTAAATCAACTCGAGCACCATCGTTGTTATCGCTGTATAAGCTGTTATAAGCAACTGTCACCGTTGCCGCATACCTATGGCGACTCGGCACATGAATCCCACGTTGCGCCACATGCCTGAATTCAACTCCGGGCAACGTGCTGCCATGGAATCGGATGCCTTCATTCCCGGTTTCGTTCATAAACCACGCATATAGGTTGCGATGGCTTTCTGGATCATCCTCAAGAGGAATCAAACGCAACGCACGTTCGATCGACAAGTTCGTGTACGGGAGGAAGTCATCAACGCATATCGAACCATCAATGCGCGCCAGAGGGAACGGCACCTCCGCTGTTTCCACCTTAGTCGATATGTTTGCATCCCTCGAAGCCATACTGCAATTGTGCCAGCGTCCACTCCGTTCGACAACAACCAATTCGACGGAAGACGCCGAGGCGAAAAGCCGTTGCGCAACAGCAAAAACTAGCCCGCGACCCCCAAACGACTCACACCTACTAAAACAACGTCCCCTGCCCGAGTGCTGCCGGGGCTGGCGGCTGCTCCGGGGCGGCCGTCAACGCAAACCCTTCGCGGTTCGCTAGCTTTTGCCAGTTGGCCACCAGGCTGGGCCACGGCGCGCGCAACCACCAACGCGCCTCGGCGAGCGTTAGCGCCAGGGGCATACGGTTGTGCACGGGCGCAACGTTGGCGTTCGGGCGCGTGGTCACTACCGAGAAGCGACCTTGACCGCATACCGTCGCCAGCAGCAGCGGCGAATCTTCGCCGCTTTCGAAACGATACTGCTGCTTGACTCGCCGCCCCGTTTTCGGGCTGCGTGTCGTTTGGGTCGCATGCGCTTCGAAGAAACCGCCCGTCACCACGATGCCGCGACCCTGCGCGATCGGCTGCTCCCACATACCCGGATTCGGCCCCATCGCCGTTTCCAAGCGCGTGTTGTACACGGGGCGTTGCTGCCATTCAACAGGGAATCCCCAGGTCAAACGTTCAACAGCCAGTTGGCTTTCCGGACCGCGGACGATTACGTCAACGCCCGCGCCAGGGAACGCATCCTCGCCCGGCTCAACCTGCGCTGTCGCGGCTTCACCAGCCATCGGACGCGCAGGCCAATCGGGCTGCGCGTTCACAGGCGAATCCGCCTGCAGCTCGCGCACAACTTCCGCAACCTCATCCCATGTAACGACCGTGAACCTTCTGCACACGACAAACCCCTACTCGAAAGGATTCCGCCAGACCACCGGCACTACTCCGAACTCTTCCTTGAACTGCTGCGTGAGCCCGAACGTCTCGTATTGCATGAGCATGAGCACGATTCCCTACCCCTGCTTCTTCTTAGGGTCCGCCCCGCCGCCCTCGACTTTTCAGTTATACGTTTTCGCGATTCGTATAAAGAAGGGGCCTGGAATCTCATCTACTTTATACGATTTCCGAGATTCGTATAACTTAGCGCATGTTTTCGAGCGCTTCTTTATACGATTTCGCGTTCCGTATAAAAACGGGAGCCCCGTAGGGCTCCCGTTCAGCGTGCTCTATTTGAAAGGACTGGCGAAGCCGAAGCTTCGCGTCGGGGAACTGCTTCCCCGATCAGCGCAGTAACTGCTTGCGCGACTGCTACTTCTCTTCCTTATCCTTCTTGTCAGCCTCGGTGATGCTGCAGTTGGTGATGAGGATGAGCGAGGCAACGGACGCGGCGGCCTGCAGGGCCGTGACGGTGACCTTGGCCGGGTCGGCAACGCCCATGGAGATCATGTCGCCATACTCGCCGGTCTCGCAATCCAGGCCGAAGCCGGGCTGCGCCTCAAGCGCCTTGGCAACCTCGACGTCGCCGTTGTAGCCGGCGTTGCTGCACAGCGCGCGCATGGGCTCCTCGAGCGCCTTGCGCAGGATATCCACGCCGAAGCGCTCCTCCTCGTTGGCGACTTCCACCTGGTCAAGCGCCTTGGACGCCTGGATCAGGGAAACGCCGCCGCCGGCGAGCAGGCCTTGGCTTGCGGCCGAACGCGTTGCGCGCAAGGCGTCCTGGATGCGGCTGCGGATTTCGTTCATCTCGGTCTCGGTTGCAGCGCCGACGCTCATGACTGCGATGCCGCCGGACAGCTTCGCCAAGCGCTCGCGCATGACGTCCAGCTCATAATCGGAATGCGGGGTCTTCAGCTCGTTGCGGATGGCCTCGCAGCGCTTCTCGATGGCCTCTTGCTTGCCCTTGCCGCCGATGATGAGCGTGCGGCTCTTCGTGATCTGCACGCTTGCGGCGCGGCCGAGCATGCTCTTCTTGGCATCGGCCAGCGACAAGCCGCGCTCGGGGGAGATGACCTCGCCGCCGGTGAGGATGGCCATGTCCTCCAGCTCTGCCTTGCGGCGCTCCTCGGCGCCGGGGCACATGACGGCTGCGCTGATGAGCGTGCCCTTCTGGCGGTTCATGAGCAGGGAGTTCAGGGACTCGCCGCGCACGTCGTCTGCCACGATGAGCAGCGGGTGGCCGGACTGCATGACCTCCTCCAGCACGGGCACGACGTCCTTGAAGTTGTCAGCCAGGCGCTGGTCGGTGATCAGGATGTAAGGCTGCTCCAGCTCGCCGGTCATGGAACCCATGTCGTCGGCCATGTACGGGGAGATGAAGCCGCGGTCGAACAGCATGCCCTTCTTGACTTCCAGGTCGATACCGAACTTAGTGGACTTCTCAACGGAGATGACGCCGTCCTGGCCGATCTCGTCCAGGGCCTCGGCGATCTTCGCGCCGATCTCGGGATCGCCCGAGGAAACGGTGGCGATCTCGGCCATCTGCTCGCGCGTGGTCACCTGCGTGGCAGCCTTCAGCAGCTCGTCGGATGCGACGTCGGCGGCCTTCTGGATGCCGCGACGCAGCGCCAGCGGATCGTTGCCGGCGGTAACGTAGCGCACGCCCTCGCGCACGATGGCGTCGGCGAGCAGCGTTGCCGTGGAAGTGCCGTCGCCGGCCTCGTTGTTCGCGGCGGTCGCAGCCTCGCGGACCACCTGTAGGCCCATCTTCTCCACATGGTCGTATGCGCCCACATGTGCGGCAACGGTAGCGCCGTCGTTGGAAACGTTGGGATGACGCTCGCCCTTCTTGGTGATGCCGACATAGCGGCCCTTCGGGCCGATGGTCACGCGCACCGCGTCGGCCAGCTTCGCCACACCGGTCGCAAGCTTCTCGCGCGTCTCGTTGTCGTATGCGATTTCCTTAGCCATGCTATGAGCCCCTTCCTCGAGCACGTGCATAACGATATTTGCTACCAAAGAAAGTTAGCACTCTTTGCCCACGAGTGCTAGATGCAGGCAGGTATTTATGGGAAACGGAAGCGTTTCGTTACCTATTTACGCTTCCAGCCACGCGGCCAACGGCTCGGGGGAGTCGAACACGTCGCAGTTGCTGCGCCAGTCGGTAGAGTTGAGGCCCGTGGCGGTCGCGCGGTCGAGCATCTCGACCAGCGGGTCGAAATAGCCGCCCACGTTCAGGATGGCGCTCTTCGCATCCAGCTCGCCAGCCTTCACCTGGGAGACGATGTCGAAGAACTCGTCGAACGTGCCCAGGCCGCCGGGCAAGGTGACGAACGCATCGGCCAGCGAGGTCATGCGCGTCTTACGGGTGGCAAGGTCGGATTCGCAGATCAGCTCGGTGCACGGGTACACGGGGCGGCCCTTCTTGTTCAGTCCTTCGGTGACGACGCCTATGACGCTACCGCCCGCGTCACCCACGCCGTGCGCCACCGCGCCCATCAGGCCCACGTCGTAGCCCCCGAACACCAGACCGTGCCCGTGCTCGGCCAACGTGCGTCCCAGCTCGTAAGCGGCATCGATGTACAACGCATCCAGGTCCCGGCTCGACGAGCCGAACACGCAAACCCTCATGGCGAAACCCTTTCAACCGAAAACAGTAACGCGCCCTAGCCTACACCATCGCGCAGCGTTTCGCCTACACGCCGCCGCCTTTGTCGTGACCGGGGGCACCCTGTTCGGGCGTACGAGCTTCAACTTTGCCGCGCGAATTGTCGGCCTCGGAGAACCACGCGTCGCAAAGCTGCTGGTAGGAACTATCTTCCCGCATCGCACAAAGCGCCTGCGCCACAGCCTGCGCCAGCGCCTCGTTGCCAGCGTCGAACGCCAGCGCATAGCCCGCGTCGGCCCCTTCGATGTGCTGCACCACATGCTCATCGCCATACGACACGCGCAAGTGGTAGTTCGCGGCCTGCTCATCAGCCACAACGGCATCCACATTACGCGCCTGCAGCGCCGAAAACAGCTCACCCACGTTGTTGTACTCAACTAGTTGTACATCAGCAAGCGAAGATGCCGCCCATGCAGCGCCGGGTGAGCCTGCAAGCACGCCGACCTTACATCCGCCCAGGTCATCAACGCTTTCAACAGCGGAAGACTTCTTTGCCACCAAGCATTGGCTCACGTCTACGAACGGAACGCGCACCATGCCCGACGCTTCATCTGCAACAACGCTGCCAACCTGCCCGCTTACGGCATCCGCCACCGTCATGGCCGCGTCGGCCCGCACCTGCGCACCACGAACGGTCTGCCCTGCCACCTGCGCACGCGCAAGCGCCGCATCAGCCGAATCTGCCTTCGACCAGGCAACTTCAACGTCAAGCCGCTGCGCAACCGCATCCATCAGCTCGCAGCCGAACCCCGTTTGCACGCCGTTGGCATCCTGAAAATACGGCAGGCAGTCCAACGGGCACGCCACCGTCAACGCACCCTCGTGCACCAGCGACAACTCCGCCACCTGCTTCTCGACACCCGCCGACGCACCACCTTGTGCATCCGCCCCCGAAACAGGGCTGAACCCGGCGCACCCGCCGAGCCCAGCAACCAGCGCCGCGCACAGCGCAGCGCTTCCTATAACGCGGCGGCAACGCGCCGCCACTACGCAGCCTCTTCCACGCTGTCCAGCAGCTCTTCCAGCAGGTCAGCGTCCTCTTCCACATAGCCCATGACCAGCTGGGCCAAACCCTGGTAGAACATGGTGCGCGCGAAACGACGCATGTCTTCGGTCATCATGGGCAGCCAGTTCAGCAGGTGGTCCTGCGCGAACTTCTGCTGCGTGCGCAGTTTCTCGATGGCCTTGTCCTCGTCGCCGGCACGCAGAGCCTCGGCCGTGCGCATGGCCATACGCTGCATAAACTCCAGCTCAAGGGCAATGTGGTCCTCGCCCTCGGTCCAACGACCACGCTTCAGGTTGTTCTCGCGCAGCGTTTGCAGCACCTCGGCGCGCGCTTCCTGCATCATCAAACGACGCTCGGAGGTGTACACGCTCTCAAACGGATACGCCGCAGAAAAGCCGTTCACGCCGTGACCGATGAATGTGCGCACGTAGTCGATGGCAAGCTCGGTGATGCTGTCGTCCCAGCTGGTGCGCAGGTAGTCGTACAGCATGTGGTAGCCCTCGTCCACCTTGGCGCTGCTCGTAGCGGCCGGGAAGCGCATGCCCTGCAACTCCGTCAGCGCAGCCTTGTCAACTTCCTTCAGAAACAGGCGCGCCATCAGGCCGTACGTACGAGCGCGGCCATCCATCAGCGCAGCCAGGTCCATCTCTTCCTCAGCAGCGGGTGCTGCAGCCATGTTCTCAGCCATCGGTTACTCCCCCTTCTTCGCACACGCGGCCTCAACCTCGGGGATCATCTTGCGTCCCAGGTCGGTCAGCTGCCACGA
>OGCM01004113.1_pt1 | contig 10191 bp, 7 predicted proteins | sample 1570151 | NCBI WGS metagenome assembly OGCM01 (sample SAMEA4370582, study PRJEB24528) | human gut metagenome
AGGCAATCGATCGCGTGTGTCGCGAGAATGGGATTATGTACTTCATCGACTCCGGCACGGTGCTCGGGGCCCGGCGTCATGGCGGCTTTATCCCGTGGGATGATGATATCGATCTCGGCATGCCACGGGATGATTTCGAGCGTTTCTTGGAGGTTGCCCCCGAGGCTTTGGGAGAGCGGTTTTGCGTGACTTGCTCTCGAACGAATCCGCATCAGGCTGCTTTATTTGGAAAGGTCATGCTGGCGGGTACGCGCTTTGTAACCGATGAAACGGAAGAGGCCGGATTCAAGCAGGGTGTTTTCGTGGACATTTTTCCGTATGACGCTGTTTGTTCCGAACCGGATGCGGCGAAGCGGCAGCGTAAACGCTGCATGATGTGGCAGAGCCTCTCGTACCTGTATCATTCTAAGCACATCGTGGTGCCGCACCAGGGCGTGCTGGGGGCAGTGGAAAAACTTGCGTGTCGCATAGCACATTATATGGTGCGTGCGGTCTTGTCTCCGGAGCGCATCAATTGCGGGTTCGACGAGGCTGCCATGACTGCGAGGGATGATCGAAAATCGGATATGCTGATGGTGTCTTCATACGCGGCGACCGAGCCGTTTCCGAAGAGCATGCTCTTGCCCCCAGGTACTATCCGATTCGAGGGTATAGAGTTTTTCGCACCTGCCGACGTTGAAGGTTATTTGCGGGCGCAATATGGGGAGACGTGGAGTCAATTGCCACCCGAAGATCAACGACGGAATCATGCGCCCAAAGAACTATGTCTAGGCGAATAGTCAGGCTATTTGGGTTGATTGTGGGACCTTCGAGCTTAACGTTGGTTGCCCTGCAGGCATAACGCTTTCAAGGAGTCCGGAGATGCGGAACATGGAAACGAAACCTGGTGCATGGCGCTAGTCGGTTTCTGGCCACTAACGAAAAACTGCCGCAGCCACCTACATGGCTGCGGCAGTTTCTGCGTCTATCCGATATATCGCTGAATCATATCTTCCCCAAAATCGTTAGCGATATAGAAGGTTTGCAATTCTCCGTTGTCGTCGATCTTCCAGCCGCATTCGTCTAGCAGCCCGTTTTCCTTTGCGGTCGCCAGCGCCTCATCGATGTCTTTCCTGGTGAAAAGCTTGTATGAACCGTAGCTGGTTGCCAGGTCATGCATTACACCTTCTGTGCAGTCGCGCTTGCCGCCGGCAAAGTGCTTCATGATCGCGTAGTACAAGGGCAGTTCGTTGCGCATCGTCTAATCCTCCTGCTTTTTGCGAATCGCATCGATCGGGTTGATTGCGATGCAGAAAATGCCTGCGACCATGATGATCGCGCCAAGCCATTGCGTCATGGATAGCGGCGGATAGTCGGCGCTCATGCCGCCGATGTTGAGCGCGCCGAGGATCAGCCAGATGAACAGCGGCCCCCAGAACGCGTACATGCCGTTGCATGCCATGCCGAGGGCGGTCCCGCACATCGAGTTGCCCTTGTACCAGAAGGAGTAGGCGGGCATGGCGAACAGCCCCGAGATGGCGAACACGATCAGCGCCGGGGAAGAGATCGCCGCGCCGATCAGCTCAGGGGCGGCCCCGATGCCGCCGCCGATGGTCGCGAGGATGGGGAAGGCGACCAGCAGCTCCAAAAGCCCTGCGGTGGTCTGGCGGATGGCGATGCCGATCCTGTAATCGATGAGGATGGTGCCGAAGCCTGCGACGCAGCCTTCGAAGCCCCACCCGAAAGCCGCCAGGAAGGCGAAGAGGCATCCGAGCAGCGCGTCCGGGCCCATGGAGGCGAAGCTGGCGCCTCCGATCATGCCTGCGGAGGCAAGGCAGACCAGGATGCCGACGACCTTATGCGCGCTGAGCTTCTGCTTGAAGAGGATTCGGCCGAGCACTGCACCGATCGCGCAGTTCAGCGCGGCTATGGGGACGATGACGCCCGGATTCCCCGACGCGGTGGCTGAGTTCAGGCCGATCACGTAGCAAATGGTGGCGAAGGGCCCTCCGATTATCGCGCAAAGCACCATCACGCGCCCCGGTTTGGTTTGCAGGGTCTTCCAGAAGTCACCGAGTTGTCGGTTCTTAGCGCAGACCAGGATAGACCATATGCCGCTGAACAGGTCGTTGAGCCCCGCGGCGAGGGCCGCGAGGGTGAACGTTATCGCGAAGGCGCCCAGAGCCTCTTTGCCGCCACCCCATTCGGTGCCTGCGAACCAGTCGCCCCATACTCCTTGGGTTTCCGCCAAGGTGAGAAAGCCCGTGTATAAGCCGTAGCAGATGCCTGATGCCACGGCAAAGGTGATGCCCCTCGTCATGAACCTTTTTCGCCGCTGGTTGCGTAGCGTTTCGACTTTTGCCTCCACCGGATTCCTCCCTTGAACTCGTGGTACGTTTCGAGAGCTATTGCTGCTTGTACAGGTCCAGCGCCTTCTTCAAATACGTCTTGCCGTAACGGTAATAGATATAGGCCCACTCGCCGACATTTTCGCCCTCTGATTCTTTGAGAAGCGACCACGCGTACCAACACCAGCCTGCCATTCCGACCTGGGCAAGGTTATGTCGCCATTCGGCATCCGTGGGCGTGCGCCCGAAGTAGTGCGTGAGCGCGCGGTGCATTTCTTCCTCGTCAAGCTGATCGCATACGCAGAAGGTTCCGAAATCGTTCGCGTAGTCGCTCATACCTGCGTATTCCCAGTCGATCAGGCTGACGTTGCCGTTTTCCTCAACAAGGAAATTCAGGCTGAAGAAGTCGTTGTGGCACAACACCGGTTCGCCGCTTTCCGCTTCAAGCAGCTTGTGGAGCTCTGTTGCCTGCGCTTCCATGTCTGCCCAATCCGTAACATCGATGGGGCCCCTTGCCAAGAGCGATTGTTCGTAACCTTTGCCTTCGTCGTAGAAGCTGAAGCGGCGTTCGACGGTAGCGTCAGACTCGTGCAACTGACGTGCCATGGTCATTGCTTTCTGCAGCTGGGCATCGTTTTTCGGGTCGAGGTTTTTGCAGTCGGGAATGAACTTTGAGATCTTCCAACCGCGTCGAGGATTTTCGAAAACGAAGGTGTTGTCAAGCCCAAGCGTTCGCGCGGTTTCGAGGGCGGTTTTCTCCGCTGCGCGGTCGATGAGCAGCTCTGTTCCTACGCCGGGGTGGCGATATACCCATTCGCCATCATTGGTGGAGAAATGGCAGCTGAGGTTCGTGAGCCCCTGCTTGAGCGGGTAGATGTTGTGAATTTCCGACTTATCACAGCCGAGAACCGCAACGATGTTGTCGAAGATCTCGGAATCAAGGTTCTCGAGAAAGAGGGGGTCGAAATCTCGCAGCTCATCGAGCGAGTCGAACTCGTGGATGATTGGCTGGTCATATCGCCTGATTTGCATATCGAACTCTTTGATATGCTCGACGTACAGGTCTTCCCAGAGCTTGTCACGGGTTTGGGGCAAATCATATTCAGCCTCAAGGATTTCGCGGAAGTGTGCGGAGAATGCGCGGTCGAAGAACACGTGCCCGATCATGTACCACGCATCGGTTCCGCCGACAGTTACCTTTGTGATTCGGTCATGCGATCCGGTTTTGATGCACCATTCCTTTGTGAAGCCCTCAGCGTACTCTGCAGAGTAATATGCTTTCCACACATGGCTTTCGAAGGGGTTTTTCTCAAAATAGTTATCCGAAGAGCAGATATAGGTGTTGTCGAGGATCTCGCGAACCAGCATGAGCGAGGAGTTGTTGTTGCGGGATGCATACTCGCGATTCACAACAATCTTCACCCCATATTTGTCCTCGAGGTAGAAGAATGATTCCTTTTTATAGCCAACCACGACAACGATGTCGCGGATCCCTACGGCCTGAAGCTGTTCGATTTGGCGTTCAATGAGGATTTCGCCGCGCACCTTAAGCGCCCCTTAGGGCGCTCGTAGGAAATAGGGGCGAAGCGTGACGAGAGGCCGGCTGCAAGGATAACCGCATTGTCGACAGCGTAGGGCTTCAATGCGGCTATGCCTGCAATAGTGAGTCGGCCGCTTTCGATCAAGCCGGCGGTTTCGCACTCTTTGCAGGTGGCGTTGACCGTGGCAAGGCTAAGACCGGTCTCGCTCGCAAGCTCTCTTTGGGTGAGGCCGCTGCGCTTGTTCAGCGCATTGATGACTTTAAATTGGTTCTGAGACAGCATTTTCGAAGTGCCTTTCGTTGTTCGGATATCGTTAGGATAACAACGAAAACGAACAAATGGCGTTTCCGCATGCCCTTACCATAAGTTATTCAATTCGAGTAAATGGCGCCGCTTCATTGCGTTCATTTCTTACAAGCTATTTACAATAATGAACACCGCTCCTAGACTTGCCAATAAAAGTTCGAGTTTAGGAGTATGATACGTGGGCCTTTCACGCAGCGAATTCAAAGTTTTGCGCACTTTGGCGTGTCGTGACATAAACACCCAGCGTCAGCTTGCTTCAGCCGCGGATTTGTCGCTGGGGTCGGCAAATCGCATTTTGCATAGTTGCGCGATTGCGGGATGGGTTGATGGCTTCGGTTTGACGTCGCAGGGTTTTGCCGAGCTGAATCATTATAAAGTTGACAACGCTATTATCATGGCAGCGGGAATGTCGTCTCGCTTTGCGCCGCTTTCGTATGAAAAGCCTAAGGGGTTGTTCGAGGTGCGTGGCGAGATCCTTATTGAGCGGCAAATACGACAGCTGCAAGAAGTAGGCATTACCGATATCACTGTGGTGGTTGGTTACATGAAGGAGGCGTTTTTCTATCTCGAAGATGCTTTCGGCGTGAAGATCGTTGTAAACCCAACCTACGCCGCGCGCAACAACAACGGTACATTAATGCAGGTCGTCGACCAGCTGCGTAACACGTATCTGTGCTCGTCGGACAATTACTATGCGTGCAACGTGTTTGAGCGCTACCAGTATCGTTCCGGGTATTCCGCGGTGTTCGCCGAGGGGCGAACTGATGAATACTGCGCCGAAGTGGCTCGCAACGGCGTGATTTCCCGAATCACGCACGGCGGTCAGGGCGCGTGGGAGCTTTTGGGCTATGCGTATTTCGACGCGGAGTTTTCCAAGGCGTTCCTAGATATCTTGCTGCGTGAATACTACCTGTGGGAAGACCTGTTCGCGGATTATGTTCGCGACCTGCCGCCCATGGAGCTGCATCGCTTTGAACCGGGCATCGTGTACGAGTTCGACTACTTAAGTGATCTGTGCGCCTTCGATCGCGACTTTATGGTGAACGTCGACTCTGCCATTCTGGACAACATCTGCCGCACGCTTTCCTGCGCGCGCGAGGATATTATCGACGTCGAACCAGTGAAGGCGGGCCTGACGAATTTGTCGGTCCTCTTCAGTGTGCATGGCGTGCAGTATGTGTACCGTCATCCTGGCGATGGCACCGAAGAGATCGTGAATCGCCAGAGCGAGGCGTATGCCTTGCGCATGGCGAAGCGGTTGGGGCTTGATGATACCTATGTGTTCGCCGAAGCCGATGAGGGCTGGAAGATCTCGCGATACGTGCCGGATTGCGTGCCGTTCGATTATCGCAACCCCGATCACGTAAAAGGGGCGCTTGCGCTGGTGCGACGCTTGCACGAAAGCGGGGAGACATCGCCCTGGACGTTCGATTTTGCGCAGGAGACGGACCATGTCGTGAAGCTGCTGCGCGACAAATGGTATCCATTCCCGGCGGGCTTTGACGCGCTGCATGTGCGCATCAAGGCGCTTTCAGCCAAGTTGGCGGATAAGAACGCGGCTCCCGTGATGTGCCACAACGACTTCTACGGGCCCAACGTGCTCGTGGGACCCGACCGCATGCACCTTATCGACTGGGAATACGGCGCGATGGGCGATTATGGTTGCGACTTGGGCAATTTCTTCGCGCAAGCGGTGCGCGATTTGTATTTTGGTCGCGCGACAACCGCGGCGGAGGTGCGCCACTGCTTGGCGTGCACGGCCGTCGTGGGCTTTTACTGGTACGTGTGGGCTATGTTCAAGGAATCGCAGGGCAATCTTATGGGCGAATGGCTGTACAAGTGGTATCGTGCGGCTATCGATTACGCTGATGCGGTCGAGCCGATGTATGAAACGGATGCGTGCCTCTGTAAGGCTGTTGCGCTGTCCGAGGTATGGAATGGAAAGGGAACGGAATAATCATGGACAAGCAGCAGTTTGATGCTTTGGTGGCACTTGAGGAAGCGAAGCGAACGGGCACTGCCTTGCCGGAAGCGCCGGCCGAGGTGACGGCATGGCTGCAGGAGCGGGGTTACGTTGACGGCAAGGGTGCTATTACGTCTGCAGGTGTCGAGGCGCTTGAGCCATACCGGGCCAAGCGTGCGGTGTTTTTCGCTGCGGGATTCGGCTCTCGTTTGGTGCCGATCACCTTGAATACACCCAAGCCGATGATTCGCGTGCATGGCGTGCGCATCATCCAGCGGCTTATCGATGTCGTGCGTGCCGCGGGCATTACGGAGATTTACGTGGTGCGTGGCTATCTGCCGCGTGAATTCGAGGTGCTGAAGCTGGAAAATCCCGACATCCGCTTCATCGACAATCCGCTGTACGATTCCACGAACAACATTTCGTCTGCCGTTGCCGCCGCTGACTTTATGCGCGATGCCTATGTGTTCGAGTCTGACCTGCTGCTGCGCAACCCGGGTCTCATCACGCGTTACCAGTACGCAACGAACTACATCGGCGTTCCCGTTGAGCATACCGATGATTGGTGCTTGACCGTTGAAAACGGCCGCGCCACGCACATCGCCAAGGGCGGGGACGATTGCTGCCACATGTTCGGCATCTCATACTGGACCGATGCCGATGGCCGCCGTTTGGCCGATCGTTTGCGCACGGTGTTCGAGCGCGAAGACGGTAAGCAGATCTTTTGGGATGATGTAGCCCTGAACTGGTACCCGGATGATTTCAGCGTGCAAGCACGTGAGTGCACGTTTGACGACGTGTGCGAAATCGACACCTTTGCCGAACTGCAGGATATTGACGATTCGTATCGTTGCTAATCGACTCCGCTTCTACTTGAAGCTACGGTTGCATAGTCGATTGCGGGGCGCATTCGTTCGAATGCGCCTTTTTGCGTTGAGCGCTCAAGACCCGATTCGTGTCAGTGTCTTATGTGTTCGAAACATACTAACTAGACAACACAATTGAACAACATTTATACTCCCAAATCGGGAACACGTAAAGGGAGTGTCATGGGATTATCAAAACGGGAATTCGCTGTGCTATTGGCGCTGCATGATGGCAAGGTTGCCTCGCAGCGTGATGTCGCCGCACACGCGGACGTGTCCCTTGGGACCGTCAATACCATCATGAAGAAGCTGCACGACGAAGGCTTGGCGGAAGGCTTTGCCCTCACCGAAGCGGGCGCGCAGGCGTTGGAACCCTATAAGGTGGATAACGCCATCATCATGGCGGCGGGTTTGTCTTCGAGGTTTGTGCCGCTTTCATATGAGAGGCCGAAAGGCGTGTTGTGCGTGCGCGGAGAGGTGCTGATCGAGCGCCAGATTCGCCAGCTGCAGGAAGCCGGCATCACCGACATTACCGTGGTGGTGGGCTACATGAAGGAGGCGTTCTTCTATTTAGAGGACGCGTTTGGCGTGAAGATCCGCGTAAACGAGCAGTATGCCAGCCGTAATAACAATTCCACGCTCATGCTGGTGCGCGAGCAGCTGGGCAATACCTATATCTGCTCGTCGGACGACTATTTTACGGAGAACGTGTTCCGCCCGTACGTGTACGAGGCCTACTATGCAGCGTCGTATTTCCCGGGCGAAACGGACGAATATTGCCTGAAGACGGCGCGCGATGGTCGCATCGTGAGCGTGAGCGTGGGCGGTCGCGGCGCGTGGGTCATGCTGGGTCACGTGTATTTCGACCGCGCATTTTCCGAGAAGTTCCGCACCATTTTGGAAGCGGAATACAACAAGCCTGAGACCGCGCCGAAGCTGTGGGAGGACATCTACATCGACCACATCAAAGAGCTGCGCATGGTCATGAAGCCCTACGAAGACGGCGTGGTATACGAGTTTGACTCGATTGCAGACCTGACGAAGTTCGACCACGACTTCTTGGACAATGTGAGCAGCTCAATCCTTGACAACATTTGCTCGGTGTTCGAGTGTGAACGCCGCGATGTGACCGATATCTCTCCAATCAAAGAGGGTCTGACGAACCTGTCGTTTAAATTCAGCGTTCATGGGCACGCGTATGTGTATCGTCATCCGGGGCCTGGCACCGACGAAATCATCAACCGTCAAAGCGAGACGTTCTCGCAAGGCGTTGCAAAGAGTCTCGGTGTCGATGACACGTTTGTGTATGAGGACGAAACCGAAGGATGGAAAATCTCTCGATTCATCGACAATTGCGAGCAGCTTGATTATCACAATCCCGAGCATGTTCGCCAAGCAATGTCGCTGATTCGGGCTTTGCACGACAGCGGTGCCGTTTCTCGATGGAGCTTCGATGTCATGGGCAAGGCACGCGATATCCTCGAGCTTTTGAAGGCGCGTTCGTATCCCATGCAGCCAGATTACGAATCGCTGAATGAGACCATGGAGCGCGTTGATGCTTGCGTGAAATCCGATGGTGGCAACCCGTGCCTATGCCATAACGATTTCTATGCACCGAACTTTTTGGTGTCTGACGATGATATGTACTTAATTGACTGGGAATACTCGGCCATGTCTGATTATGCATCTGACCTGGGTACTTTTATCTCCTGCTCCGATTACACCTATGACGAGGCCTGTCAGGTGCTTGACGCATACTTCGGTCGTGCGGCAACACCGGAAGAGCTGAGGCACTGCCTAGCGTATGTAGCATTGGCTTCGTATTATTGGTTTGTGTGGGCATTATATAAGGAGGCGTCGGGCGATTCGGTAGGCGAGTGGCTCTATCTGTGGTATCGCAATGCAAAGCAATATTCCGTACTTGCATTGGAGCGCTACGAGGAAGGATAGCTTCGCAGCTGCTCATGTGATGCAATCAGGGAAAACCGATTACGAGATTGCATAAGTCTCCGGTTCTTTTGGGGAAACAAGACAGGGAAGGATGAAATAGTGGAAATGTTTGGGACCGTGGTGGTGTATATCATCATGGCTTGTGCGGTTGCTGGTGCGATTGCATCGGCAATTAAACCGGAGAGCGAATTGGGGCAGCAGTTCGTTGCCGGTGTTGACTCCATCGGCCCGATTTTCCTGCCTGTGGCGGGCATTATGGCGTCGGCGCCGTATTTAACGGCGTTTGTTGAAGGCGTGTTTGGTCCGGCATATGGCGCACTCGGCGCTGATCCGGCAATGGCAGCCACCACGTTCATAGCCGTTGACATGGGCGGATACCAGTTGGCCGATGCGCTGGCGCAAACGCGCGAGAGCTGGATTATGGCCATGATGACCGGTTATATGGCGGGCGCTACCATTGTATTCACTGTTCCTGTTGCGTTGAAGATGCTGGAAAAGCGCGATCGCAAATACCTGGCGCTCGGTGTTATGAGTGGTCTTTTGGCTATTCCCATTGGTGTATTCGTGGCAAGTGCTGTCATTGCGGTTTCGCACCCGGTGATTCGTGAGGTTGTATCCACGAATGCTGATGCGACGTATCAGTTGGCGCTCACTTGGGCGCAGATTGGTGTGAATTTGGTTCCGCTCATCATCATCTGCGTTGCCTTGGCGCTTGGCTTGAAGTTTAAGCCCGATGCTATGATCAAGGGGTTCATCGTATTCGGTCGCGTAATGGAAGGCGCCCTGAAGATCGTATTCGTGCTGGTGGTTGTTGAGTATTTTACCGGCTTGTTCACTATGGTTTTCGGTTCCTTCGGCTTCGACCCCATCATCGCCGACGAGGATGACATGTTCCGCGCGCTTGAGACGGCTGGTGCCATCGGCATGATGCTTTGTGGTGCGTTCCCGATGGTGTACCTTATTAGGAAGTACCTTGCCAAACCTCTAGCGAAGATCGGAGGTGCGGTTGGTCTGTCTTCCGATGCGACTGCTGGCTTGCTGGCCGGTTCTGCTAACGTGCTTGCTTTGCTATCCATGGTGAAGTACCTTAAAGCGCGCGATAAGGTCATTTGCATGGCTTTTGCTGTGTGCTGTGCGTTCTTGTTCGGCGATCATCTGTCGTTTACCGCAAACTTCCAGCCATCGCTTATCGTGCCGGTGCTGTTGGGCAAGTTGGCAGCGGGTATCTGCGCCATTGT
>OGCM01004118.1_pt1 | contig 10185 bp, 9 predicted proteins | sample 1570151 | NCBI WGS metagenome assembly OGCM01 (sample SAMEA4370582, study PRJEB24528) | human gut metagenome
CACATGGTGTACAGTACATTCCTTCATAATGACCCTTGTAGATATCTCCCTTTGCGTACATTTTTTTGAAGATTTTTTTGACCTGCTCTTCATGGTTTTTATCTGTTGTACGGATGAATTTATCATAGGATGTGTTCATCAGATCCCAGATACGTTTGATCTCGCCGGAAACGTTATCTACGAATTCCTTTGGTGTAACACCAGCTTCCTCAGCCTTCAGCTCGATCTTCTGGCCATGCTCATCAGTACCTGTCTGAAAATATACGTCATAACCCTGCTGTCTTTTAAAACGTGCGATCGCATCCGCAAGAACGACCTCATAGGTATTTCCGATATGCGGTTTACCGGATGTGTACGCAATGGCAGTGCTGATATAATATCTCTGCTTTTCCATCTTTTCTTTCCTCCATAAATATAAAATAAAAAACGTCTTCTCATACCATAATGATATGAGAAGACGAGTTATTACCCGTGTTACCACTTCTTTTCGCTCCTGCCTCGCGGCAAAAACCTCATCAGGTACAGCAAGCTCTATACCCTTCCGCTATAACAGGCGGTCCTGTCACTGCCTGCCGGTGTCCGTTAAATCGGACATTCACACTTCGCTTATCGCGTTTAAACCGGTTCAGCAATGCCTCTCCGAAGCCATCTTCCATCTGCGCCTGCACATCCCTCTCAGTCTCGGAACTCCTGCATAAAGTGAACCTTTACCATTCACTCTGCCGCAGATCTATGACATCAACTGCGTCACAGCCTGCATCTGAAAAGTCCTCCGGGGATTTCCCTGTAGTACGGTGTACACATGTACTCTCTTCTTCCATGAGTTTTCCATATGGGAAAATCGTAACACATTTCCGATGGTTTGTAAACGGGGAATTTCGATACTGTATTACATTCTCCTCTGCCTGTACATCCACCGCCACGCCATCCGGAACGCAATGGTCGTCAGCGTCATTCCTGCTGCCATGCTCACCGCAAAAAGGATCGTATAGATTCCGTCTTTCTGGAATTTTGCCCAGTCCTTCATCAACATCCAGTTCATTGTCCGGTAAAGTGCTGCTCCCGGAATCAACGGAATTGTCGCAGAAACCAGAAATACAGTTACCGGCGTTTTATGAATTCTTGCCATACATTCTGCATACAAAGTAATAGCTACTGTTGACCAGAAACCGCACACATACGGACTTGGCGTTATGAACTCTACTGCCAGATATACAGCCCAGGACAGACATCCACCCAATGCCGCAAACCAGAGTTTTTTTCCATGGATATTAAATAATGCCGCAAAGCCGAGGGATCCTGTGAAGGATACGACCAGCTGTATGATTTCCCGCATGTTTTCCTCCTGAATAAAATCATAACTACTCTCAAATACTCCCATCATCTGCTGCATTTCGCTACTCCGCAATTGATGCAGTATCTAAACTCCTCATTCACTGCTTATTGCTTTTCGTAACCTTCAAGAGAACTTCCCTGATTCGGTTAAAACAACAGATTCGCCACCGTAAAACCAAGGCCCACGACCAATGCCAGCAAAAGTGCCTCCATACATCGGATCAAACCTGTAATGGTATCTCCGGAAAACATATCGCGCAATGAATTGGTAAATGCAATTCCCGGTATCAGAAGCATGATATTTCCGATACTGATCAGATCCGCATGATGTCCAAGCCCGATCAGAACTGTAAGATTGGAAAGTACTCCGCCGGCTCCGCAGCAAAGAAGCACTGTCAGCAGCGAGTTTAATGCGCCCTTTTTTACAAAAGCCTCAAACAGCTTCAGAGCGATACCAATCAGCGCAGAAGCAATCATATCGTTGACATCTCCTCCAAAAAACACGGAAAAAGAACCTGAAATTACAGCATAGATCAAAATCTGCGTTTTAAAAGAATATCCTTGTTTATCCCGGATCTTTTCCAGCCCCTTCTGGATCTCCTCCGGCTTCGGCCGATACTCACAGATATATCTGGAAAGCTGGTTCAGGTCATCCAGCCGTCCCAGATCATTGGACATTCCCGGCACACGCCGCGTCTGGGTGCAAATACCGAAATCCTCTCCATAAATAGTCGTCACAATACTGGATGTGATAGAAAAAACATCTGCCCGGGTGGCTCCATATGCCAGGCAGATCCGCCGTATGGTATCTTCCACACGTCCAACCTCTGCTCCGCAGCAAAGAAGCTGTTCACCAATTGTCATCGCATAATATAAATACTGTTCCGCTTCCTCCCGCGTCATCCGGCATCCCTCACTTTCCTGCTTTATTTCATTTTTATCTATTTTAGGACACGTAAATATTAAAATCAACAAGGATTTTTTGTCTTAATATTCATTTCTTCTATATTTTCTCAAAGTAATAAGCAGATATTTTCGCTCAAAATAAAACACCACCCGGACAAAAAAGATATCTATCCCTTCTGTCCGGATGGTGTTTGTGTTTGAAAATCCAATGCTCTGCTCAGTTTTTATTTATTTGAAATCTAATAGATCTTATGCAAGTTTTCCGCCAAGTTCACGGCAAGCTGCAAGTCCTTCATCATCAGGTGTGTTGTTTACAATGAGTCCTTCATCATCAACAAGCTCTGCGCCTGCGTCTTTTGCTCTGCCGCACCATGTTCTCATCCACTCTCCGTCGCCCCAGTCATAGGAACCGAAAAGCGCAACTTTCTTACCAGAAAGTTTGCCTTCCAGATCAGAGAAGAATGGCTCGAACTCACCCTCCTCAAGCTCCTCATCCCCCATAGCCGGACAACCAAGTGCCAAAACATCATAAGAGAGAGCTTTATCTACATCTGCATCTGCAACTTCCATGATCTCAACATCCGCACCAGCTGCTTTTGCACCTTCCTCAACAGCCTGTGCCATTGCCTCTGTGTTGCCTGTGGAAGACCAGTAAATAATTCCTACCTTGCTCATCTTAAAAACCTCCTGTTTTTAAACTTTATATTATACGCACATCTGAGATGTACAGAGATGCTTCATACCAACAACCTGCAAAATCGAATACCCCGCACGGATCTGCGCCGCAGTAAACTCCCGGCACTTATCATAGCTGTCAAAAATCCTGCGAGCCTGCTCCACATCATCATAAACCTTCCAGTAACCACACATCTTGCAGCCACTGCCTCCGAACTTCCGGAAGCCCTTCACATCTTCAATGGGATAACCCAGGAAAAGTCCGATCTCATGAGGAAACTCCGTCTTATGAAAAAATCTCTCCTTCAAACGGGCGATCATCTCATCCAAAGAACTATCTATATTATACCCATCCTGAAGCAAAAGTTTCCTGGCTTCATCCTGCTTAAGATATTCCTGCAGCATATCCGGCCGGTACACCAGAAGAAGATAATGCTTCCTGCATCCACAGATGATTTCCATACGGATACCTTCCCGTTCAAGACTCTCCTCATAATCCAAAATGATCTCCGGCAGCTCCGGCATTTTTTCCTTGGAAAAGGAAACAAGATTCGCCGGTTTCATTCCCATTAATACAGGGGAACAATGATAACCCATGACAGATTCAAATTTTTCACAAGTCATTTGCATTCTCCTTTACATATTAGTTAGATTTCTCTAACTGTTGTAAATATACTACTAAAGTTAGTCTCTGTCAACTTATTTTTATAAATTTTCACCGAGAATTTTTACTGATAAAACCCTATCATTAAGGGCACAATATTCCTTATAACAAACACTCTGTCAGACATCCGACTGCCAGTTCTCACCATTTAACTGAATCAAGTAAGTCCTCTGCAGGGTTGCAAATATCTCCTACACCTGCAGCGTAAAAATACTCATTTACATCCAACTCATAAAATGAAAATATTTCAGGATAATCATATCCAAACCTCTTGACAAACCTCCCTCTGTCATGTATTATAATATCAGTAATAATTACTATTACTGATAGGAGGAAACATTATGGCAGCACTTAAATACAGCCGTCAGCGAGAGTCCATCAAGGAATTTCTGAGATCCAGAACAGATCATCCAACGGCAGATACAGTATACGAGAATCTTCGACAGATCTACCCGAACATCAGTCTCGGAACTGTCTACCGTAATCTTTCTCTTCTCAGTGACATCGGTGAGATCCGGAAGCTGACCAATTTCGGAAGCGCGGATCGCTACGATGGAAGGGTCGCACCACACTCACATTTCATGTGTACCAGATGCAACCGGGTGATCGATATGCAGTCAGACAGCCTTAACGGAATTCTTGAACAGGCAGCTGCAGAATTTATCCACGGAAAAGTCTTTGACGTAGATGCAAGCTTCTATGGGATCTGCAAGGAATGCCTGAAAAAAGAAGAAAAACAAGCTTGACAAAACAAAGATCACATGATATTATAAAATAGTAATAATTACTATTATTAATTTAGAGGAAACAAAAACAAACAATATATTTCAAAAAAGAAAAGGAGATCATTACTATGGCTAAATGGGTATGTACAGTATGTGGATATGTTTATGAAGGCGAGCAGGCACCGGAAGCCTGTCCAGTATGTAAAGCACCAGCTTCTAAATTCCAGAAACAGGAAGGCGAGCTCTCATGGGCAGCTGAGCATGTTGTAGGTGTAGCTAAAGGCGTCAGCGAGGACATCCTTGCAGACCTGAGAGCAAACTTCGAGGGCGAGTGCTCTGAGGTTGGTATGTATCTTGCAATGGCTAGAGTTGCTCACAGAGAAGGATATCCGGAAGTTGGAATGTACTATGAGAAAGCAGCTTACGAGGAAGCAGAGCATGCAGCTAAATTCGCAGAGCTCCTTGGTGAGGTTGTAACAGACAGCACAGAGAAGAACCTTCAGATGCGTGTAGAGGCTGAAAACGGCGCTACAGCAGGTAAATTCGACCTTGCAAAACGTGCGAAAGCAGCTGACCTTGACGCAATCCATGACACAGTACATGAGATGGCTAAGGACGAGGCAAGACACGGAAAAGCATTCGCTGGTCTGCTTAAAAGATACTTCGGCAAATAAGAAATCCGCATAAAATAAGGATTTTTTAAGGGGGAATCACAGAAGTGATTCCCCCTTTTTTCGTACAATTTTTATTTAACTGTAACTTTACAGGTTGTCCTCTTTGAGCCGCTTCGGATTGTGATCGTTGCGTTTCCTTTTTTCAGACCTTTGATCACACCACCGGATGTTACTGTCACAATTTTTTTGTTGGATGATGTGTATGTAACTTTTTCCTGGCTGGTTACAGGAGTGACTTTAACTGAAGATGCCAGTTTACGGTAAGTAGTTCCTTTTTTGAGTGTCACAGATTTAGTGCTTACAGTAATTTTCGAAGTTTTTACTACTCCTCTCTGTACGGTAACTTTAAAAGATGCTGACTTTTTGCTTGCAAGAATAACCTTAACTGTAGTACTTCCTGCCTTTTTACCTGCTGTCAGTCTGAAAGCTCCCTTCTTTGTCACAGAAGATACTTTTACGATTCCTGTATTTCCGGATGTCACTCTTGTAACATAATCACCTTTCGCCAGTCCGGCTGCTTTAAATGCAGTGGTAGACTGACCTGCTTTCATTTTCAGGGAAGATGCAGTCAGGGAAATCGTCGGTTTCAGTTTGGCAACTGTAATTTGTTTTCTGAGCACTTTGCCACATACTTTACAATGACTTCCTTCCTTCTTTCCTGCTTTAAATACTGTCGCTGCAACTGCTGCATCTTTTACAGCGGTATGTTTTGCCGGAAGTGTTACGGTTCTTACACCATCACAGGAAGTACATTTATCGGTTCTGCTTCCTTTTGACGTACAGGTTGCCTGAACAGTTTTTACTGCTTTCCAGCTGTGACTGTGTTTTGAACTGTTTTCTCCAATCTCAAAATGTTTTCTTACAAGCCGCTCCCACTCCCCGTTTTTGTTTTTTCGCATGGCAGACAGTGCAAGCCTTGTATTATCATCGGACTTTCTCGTCATGATCGGAAGCTCCTGTCCGGAAACTTTCTGCATGTTCCATGCTTCATCATCGTAATCATATTGCAGTTTACCGGATTCTGTATCCTTCCAGCTCATCACTACGATTTTTATATCATTTCCTGTAATCTCAACGGGATCACCTTTTCCGTTTATATACTGAACCAGTTTTACTTTTAAATTGGCGAGATTAATGGATTCTCCAACAGCCGGATTAAGCAGCTTTCCATTCTTATCTGTCATATTCTCCGGTAACAGCATAAATTCGCTGACTTCAAACCATATATCTTTTCTGAAGGCTTCTTTATATTCACCGGTTTTATCCAGAAGTTTTACTGCTACATAACAGCAGCCAACACCGGTTTTATCGTTGGATTTAATTATAAGCTTCTTTCCATCCGGAGAAACTGTAGCTTCTGCCAGTTTTGACTGTTCTATGATTTCCAGCTTATAATCTTTTACCGGATGCTGGCCACTGGTTTTATCCAGTATGTCTGTCACAATGGTCGTTTCATTGTTCGGCAGCATGGCTTCATTTCCTGCTGTGCCTTCCAAATCGTATGTCAGATTATAAAAGCTTTTTTCCTCACTATCATCACTGTCATGACCACTGTCACCGAAGTTTCCACTGTCGTCACCATTATAACCGGGCAAAGTATCCAGCTCATACATCCGTCTTGCAATCTGGTGCCAGTTTCCATCTGCACTTTTTTCCATTGCAGTAAGCCCAAAATATGTACCATATCCTGATGTTCTCTCAAGGATTGGGAGCTCCTGACCTGGAACATCGATCCATTTCCAGCCGTCTGTATCATAATCATGGTACACTGTGCCTGTACTTTCATCTGTCCATGAAGATATTACGATTTTATAATTATCTCCTGTTACCGGAATCGGATCTCCTTTTCCATCTTTGTAACGGACAAGCTGCGGCTTCATGTTATTTACAATGTCTACCTGCTGGCCTACTTTAGGAATAATTACATTTCCATTTGCATCTGTGATTTTTTCCGGCAGGATCACATACTCACTGACGCTGAACCACATATCTTTTCTGAAGGCTTCTCTGTATCCGCCTTTTCCATCCGGTATCTGTACAGATATGTAACAGCAGCCCTGACCGGTTTTATTGCCAGATTTAATAACAAGTTTTTTTCCATCTGCAGAAACTGAAATATCTGCCAGCTTTGACTGTTCCAGAATTTCCAGTTTATAATCATCTACTCTCTGATAATCCTTTGTTTTGTCCTCCAGATAAGTGGTAGCTGTCATCTGACTGTTCGGCAGCATGGCTCCGTTTCCTGTCGTATCCTGATAATCATATACCAGTCTGTAGGAGCTTTTCTCTTCGCTGTCATCATTATGACCATTGTCATAATCGTTGCTGATCAAAGAAGTAAGTTCATAATGATGTCGGGTAATATAATGCCAGTCTCCATTTTCTGATCTCTCCATAGCTAAAAGTGCAAACCATGTAGAATTCTCTGTTGTTCTCTCCAGGATTGGAAGATCCTGTCCCGGAACCTCTATCCATTTCAGGCCATCTGCATCATAATCACGAAATTCTTCACCTCCAGGACCTGTCTGTGACATGACGATCTTGTAATTGTCCCCTGTTAACGGAATTGGGTCTCCTTTTCCATCTTTGTAACGGACAAGCTGTGGTTTCATGTCTTTTGCTATATCCAGCTGCTGACCTACTTCAAGGTTGATTTCATTACCACTTGTATCTGTGATTTTTTCCGGCAGGATCACATACTCACTGATGTTAACCCAAAATTCCCTTTTTGCCACTTCAGTTCCATTTATGGATGCCGTTGCGGAAATTCTGGCGTCTCCGGTTTTATTGTAAACATCCAGCACAATATCCTGGCCGTCTAATGATACGTCTGCCATTTTGACACCATTTCCACCAGTTACCGGAGCAACTTTCAGTTCATATGCAGAAACATCACTACATCCAATTGTATCAACCAGACGGGATTTAATTCTGACATGGCTGTTCGGCAGTAAATCCTGACTTCCACTGGCACCTTCAAATATCAGATTAAGCTGATATTGTTCATTTGCTTCAGCAGACTCTCCAGCTTCTGAACCGTCACTGAAGGCCTCCTGATTTTCGGTGTTATCCCCGAATAGCTCCGTAGTTTCTGATGTGTTTTCTTCTTCTGCAATTTCTTCTTCCGCATTCTCTGCATCATCCTGAAGACTTAATTCCTCATCGTCTTCCAAATCAGGCACTGAAGCTGCTTCCCCTGTTGTTTCCGAGGCATCGTTCTCCTGAACTATTTCTTCTGATTCTTCTGTCTCTGCAGTTTCCTGTCCGGTATCTGCTGTCAGTTCCTCAGCTGCTACCGGTATGACCGCGCCCATACTCTGTGAAAACGTAAGTGTTGCGACCAAAAGCATTGCAATCCTCTTTTTCTTCATATGATTCTCCCATTTTCGTTTTTTCTGCCATAATTATACTATATTCACTGAAGCACTGGCTATCATATTCTTCCTTCTACTGGTTTAAAAAAATATACTCCTAAAAAATCACCCAGTGTGCTAATATAAAGCAAATAAAAACATTCCAAAAAGCCTTGAAATACCAGCACTCAGAGATGTTCTGAAATCACCAAAAAAGGAACCGGTCTCCCGGTTCCTTTTTTTTCGTCATCTCTACATACTACATCCAATATCCATCCAGATATACCGATGATACATAATTTTTGCTGGTATTCTTATACAATATCTGCAGATAATGTTCTCCATCCAAAATGACTGTGCTTCCATTTTTGATCTTTCTCTGTCTTCCGGTTCCGTGTTCACTGTAATATATTGCAACTATCTTGTAGCCCTTCTTTGCAGTGATACATACTTTTGCCTTTCTGGAATAACCTTTTGCAACCGGGACCATGGTCTTTTTATCAAAGGATTTTTTATAATCTTTTCTTCCGAATTTGCACACATTTAACGGATTTGAATAATTATGTACCGTAACTTTAGATTTGAAAGAATATGTTTTTCCATTCTTTCTTTTTACTTTGAAGGATATGATAGAAGTTCCTGTTTTTTTTGCCTTCAGCGTAAGGGTATAATCATCCAGAAACGGCATTTTTTTTACTGATACCACACTGGTATTACTGGATTTCAGCCCCAGAACTTTGTCAGAGCTGACAGAGTTTATGATTACATATCCGATTTCCTCACCCTTCATAAGAGCGATCGACTTATGAAATTTGAGTGTACCCGCCGCCTGCGCTGTGACCGGTGCTACTGCAAGATCTGTCACGATAAATGTAAGTGCCAGAAATAACACCAATAATCTCTTTACTGCTTTTTTCATTACTTTTCCCCCTTTTATAAGCATTTTGGACTTATTCCATACATATTAGTATACAAGAGTTATTCATATTCAACAACCTTTTTTCTGAATTTTCTGTACACTATCTTCCCGAACCTTTGCGCGAAGCTCCGTCAGATATTCTGAGAATTTCACCTGCTCATTTCCGTAGGTCATCTGCAGATCATATTCCAGCGGAATCCAGGTTTTAATATCAGATTCATTGTGCTGGATCAGGGTTTCCAGCTTGTCCAGAGCTTTATAGATCCTGGCCTCCAGAGTCTGCTGCTCTTCCATTTCCTGATAAAGCCCAGCCATTTCTTTATCAAAGGGCTCCGGCAGAGTCTTCACCCATTCTCCCAGCACATCGGCTTCTTTCTTCGAATCCTTATCCGTTTTTTCAAAGGCCGGGATATCACCGGTAAAAGCTTCTCCCAGATCATGGATGAGGCACATTTTCATAATTTTCAGAAGATCTGCCTCAGGAAACTCATCACTGACAAAATATGCCATCAACGTGATCCTCCAGGAATGCTCTGCAACGCTCTCCCGCCTGCCACCGGAAGTATAACTATGACGCACTGCATCCTTTAACCGCTCTGCAACGGAAAGTACTTCGATCAGTTTTTCTGGTTTCATATATATTACGCTCCTCTTCTTTTTATTATGTCAACCATCTAAATCAACTATTTTCAGCCTATCTTATAGCTGTCCATAAAACCGTTATAGCGTTTTCACTTTACTATACCATAATTTCCCAAAGAACAGACCCCCAAAAAACATTCTCCTTACTTCTGCGCGCTGACATTTCCCATCCCAAATAAATTTGTCCAAGCTAATTTCTAAAAAAACTATAAACCATATTGCATTTTTCTCCATAATCGTCATAATGAAATTATAAACAAAAGAAAGAAGGTGATTGCCGATGGATATCACG
>OGCM01004125.1_pt1 | contig 10169 bp, 9 predicted proteins | sample 1570151 | NCBI WGS metagenome assembly OGCM01 (sample SAMEA4370582, study PRJEB24528) | human gut metagenome
GGGTTCGAGTCCCGTCTCGCGCTCTTTTTTATTTTTAGGCAGTAAAAAAGCGGTGTTGGATATCAAATCCAGCACCGCTTTTTTATAATGAATCAAATCAAAAGTTTTGTTCTTTCATAAGTGAAAGTCTGTACACACGTCTGCTAGTTCCTTCATAATGTTGGTCCAAAAGAGCACAGGCGGTCTGGAGATCATTATTCCGGATGGCTTCCAACAGGCATTGGTGTGTCCATACTGCAGCACCTCCGTTATGGGAGAGGCTTGGATCCGTGTTGTTTGATTCTAAGCAATTGGCATTCTGAAGCGTTTCAGCATCTCCGCTTAATTGTCCGAAGCGATTGGCATTTTGAACCGAGAGGAACATGGCACCATTCAGTGGGCTTAGAAGCTCCCACATTTTTGTCAGTCGATTAAGCTGGGCAGAGCGGATGATCTGCTGGTGAAATGTCTCATCGGCATGAACGGCCTTCATGGTATTACCTGCAAGAATAGCCTTTCGGAATTCTTCGATGCTGGCTTCCATTATCATGAGATCATAATCACTGAGACGGCAATTGCTTTTCTGAATCGCCAGCTTTTCAAGGCTGCCGCGTAAAAAAAAGACTTCATAGGCATCTTGTGGAGAAAGCAGTGCGACTGTGCAGCCCTTGTTCGGGCAATAGTCAACAAGCCCTTCGACGGCAAGCTGCCGGAGCGCTTCGCGCACAGGACCTCGGCTAAGTCCGAATTTCTGAGCAATTTCAGCCTCTATCAGTTTTTCTTGAGGCTGAAGGGTTCCATTGATAATCTGCTCTCGCAGAGATTCAAGAACAATTTCGGATGTAGTAGTATTGGATGCTTTTCGTTGTCCCTGCATATTTACCTCATAAAATTTTCAGAATAATCCCTTAAGACCTGCGCAACGTACTGCATATCAGAAGGTGAGAAGCGCTGATCGCAGGGAAGAGATACTATGTGGTCATAAATGTATTGTACCGATGATTCTGGCTGAGGATGAACCAGCGGTCCAACCGGCCAGTAGACAGTCGAGCGAATCTGATGATCTGCCAGGTATTGCTGCAGTTCATCGCGCTTTTCGGCATACAGGCAGAAATGACTTGGAACGGAAGCCTCTGGAAGTTCAGGAAATACAGGCTGTATGCCGTGAAGAGGTGCTGTAAGCGCGTTTAAAAGCGCAGCATAGTTTTCACGTCTTGCATGACAGATTGAATCAAAATCTGCATGGCGCAGGATATACTCCGAATTCTCATCGCCTGCATAGCTGTCAAATATCTGGCGAAGGCGCAGCTCACCCTCCCAGAAAATGTCGCCGTTACCCGTCTCAATCGACTCTTTGCGCTGCTTAAGGTGTGTTGCTTCTACCGGCAGAAGAGGTGTTTCAAAAGTTCCGTTTCTTTTGACAGCGAATCCACCACAGGCAACGCCCATCCATTTACGGAAGCTACCGGCAAAATAATCACAAAGTGGATCGATACCGTCAGCAGAAAGCATGGAGTGAGTTACATCCTCGAAAATCACAACTCCTTTATCTTTGCATGCTTTAACAAAATCATGGTCATAGTTACAGAATCCATAGTATCCGCAAAGAGATAAAACACTGATCTCATCGATGACTGCAGGGTCAAAAACGCTGTGCAAATCTTGGTCCAAGTCATAGAATTTCAGCTGATACCCGGCTTTCTCAAAAGGAGCAAGGACCGTCTCGCAGGTATACATAGGTACATATGCGACTTTACGTGTATCGTGCCGTGCAATATCCTGCAGGCAATAATAGATACCGCATCGTCCGGACATGGCAAATGCCAGATCATCCTTAGGTGAGCAGATACGTGAAAAGTATCCGTTTTCGATAGGTTTACTTGGTTCGTAGTGGAACATACCGCCAATTTTTCGCATGTTTCATCTCCTCCTTACTAGTAGAAATGGGTTACACGGATGTTTTTTTGTCCGTTAGCTGTAAGCTCATTATAGTGGATTGTTAACAAAATCGAAAGCATTATTTTCTGTGTGAAATGTCTGAAAAGTCACACGATAATATTTTTGATGATTTTCTTTCTTGACATCAATGTAAAAATGTATAATAGCAAATTTTACGATTGCAGAAAATTATAAAATTAGTGTCAAGCGAAAAAATATAGTGAAAATAAACAAAATTACAGACAATTTTTTGCTGTTAACAGCATGTGAGAATTGTTGACAATCTTATTGAAGCTAGATTATACTTGTTTTGTTGAGAATGGCTCGAAGATTCTGCATTGTCAGAAAAGTCAATCATAAAGAGGAACAGGAGGTAAAACTATATGCACAAATACGTCCTCAAGCGCTTGCTTATGCTGATTCCGGTTATCCTTGGTGTCACATTTGTCGTGTTCTTTATTCTGAACTTGGCTCCAGGTGACCCGGCAGCTATTATCTTGGGGGATCAGGCAACCGCTGAAGCATTGGCGATGAAACGTGAGGAATTGGGATTGAATGACCCGATTTTTATACGGTATTTCCACTACATGCGCGATTTGCTTCACGGTAGTCTGGGTGTTTCCTACAAGAACAGTATCCCTGTTTGGGACCAGGTAATCATGCGTCTGCCGAACACGGCAATCCTTGCAACTGCAGGTATTCTGGTTGCACTTTTGATCGGTATTCCGATCGGTATTATCTCAGCAAAGAAACAGTACTCTCTGCTGGATAATGTTTCCATGGTATTCGCCCTTATTGGTGTGTCTATGCCGAACTTCTGGTCAGGTTTATTGCTGGTTATGCTTTTTTCTCTGACACTTGGCTGGCTCCCATCTCAGGGTATGGCATCCGGCTTCGGGCCGATGCTGAAGAGCTTGATTCTGCCGGCGTTGACGCTGGGATTCAACTCAGCGGCGATGGTAGCACGAATGACAAGATCGTCTATGCTGGAGGTTATCCGTCAGGATTATATTTCAACCGCTCGTGCCAAAGGTGATGATGAGAGAACCATTACATTCCAGCACATGCTGAAAAATGCTTTGATTCCGATTATCACGGCAGTTGGTCTTCAGTTCGGAAACCTGCTCGGCGGTGCGATGCTTGCAGAAACAATTTTCTCATGGCCGGGTCTTGGACGACTGATGGTTGAATCAATTAAATCAAAGGATATTCCGATGGTTCTTGGATGTGTTATTTTCCTGGCAACGATGTTTACCTTAGTGAATTTGATGGTTGATATTATTTATGCCTTTGTTGATCCGCGAATCAAATCACTCTACAAGAAAGGACGGTGAGCCATATGCAGGAACAGAACAAACCGGTTAATAATCCGGCAGTCGAGAAAAAAAAGCAGCGCTCGCTGTGGCAGGAAGCATGGAGACGCTTCCGTAAGAACCGCATGGCAATGATCGGTCTTGCGTTTATTCTCTTACTTGTAATTATATCCATTTCAACCCTTGTTATTGATGCGGCAACTCACAATTCTATTTACAACGAGTTCGTTGTAAAGCAGGATTTAGTGAATCGTTTGAAAGGTCCCAGTGCTAAACACATTTTTGGTCAGGATGAATTTGGCCGTGATATGCTGCTGCGTATGCTGTGGGGAGCACGTTATTCTCTCTTCACCGGTGGTATCGCGATTATTCTGGCACTGTGCGCAGGCGGCATGCTGGGAGCGTTTTCAGGTTATTACGGAGGAAAAACAGACACAATCATCATGCGAGTGATGGATATTCTGCTGGCAATTCCTTCGATGCTTCTTGCAACCGCAATTGTGGCTGCACTTGGCACAAGCATTTGGAATGTTATGATTGCAATTGCAATTGCATACATTCCGACATTTGCCCGTACCGTCCGAGCAGCAGTTCTGACAGTTAAAGATCAGGATTTCATTGAGGCAGCTCGTTCCATTGGCTGCGGCAATGGTATGATTATTTTCCAGTATATTATTCCTAACGCACTTGCACCGATTATCGTGCAGGCAACCCTTGGTCTTGCCGGCGCAATCTTATCGATAGCCGGTCTGTCGTTCCTTGGTTTAGGTATTCAGCCGCCAACACCGGAATGGGGAGCTATGCTGTCCAATGCACGTGTTTATATTCGCGATGCATGGCATGTGACTGTGATTCCGGGACTTGGAATCATGCTGACGATTCTTTCGTTAAACCTGATGGGTGATGGCCTTCGCGATGCGATGGATCCGAAACTTAAGAACTAATGAACGCAGTGCCATAAAGGAGGGATATATATGTCCGATATTTTGTTGGATGTTAAGAATTTAAATATCGTCTATTCCACATCAGATGGTGTGGTTTACGCACTGAACGATGCAAACCTGCAGATTAAGCGAGGTGAAACCCTTGGTCTGGTTGGTGAGACGGGTGCAGGAAAAACAACCCTTGCGCGTGGCATTATGCGCTTGATTCCACACCCGCCGGGAGAGATTCGTTCCGGTGAAATTATGTATGAAGATCAGGATATTCTGAAATTAACGGAAAAAGAGATGCGTCAGATGCGCGGTCGTCAGATTTCCATGATTTTCCAGGATCCTATGACATCTTTAAATCCGGTTATGCCTGTAGGCGATCAGATTCTGGAAGTTATTCGTAACCATCATCCGGAGCTTTCCAAGCAGGATGCTAAAAAGCAGGCAGGCGATATGCTGGAGATGGTTGGAATTCCTGCAGGACGCTACAATGATTTTCCGCATCAGTTTTCAGGTGGTATGAAGCAGCGAGTAATCATTGCAATTGCTCTGGCCTGCAATCCGCAGCTTTTGATTGCGGATGAGCCGACAACAGCTCTGGATGTTACTATCCAGGCCCAGGTTCTGGAAATGATTCGAAACCTGAAGCAGAAGAACAATACATCCATGCTGCTGATTACCCATGACCTGGGTGTTGTTGCACAGAACTGTGACAGTGTTGCAATTATATATGCAGGAGAAATCGTAGAATATGGAACGCTGTCTCAGGTATATGAAAATACTCTGCATCCATATACGGAAGGCCTGTTTGGTTCCATTCCGAATCTGGAGACAAACAGCCGCCGGCTGGCAGCCATTGATGGTATGATGCCGGATCCAACGATGCTTCCGAAGGGCTGCAAATTTGCTGACCGCTGCAAGTATGCGGAAGAACGGTGCCATGTAGAGAACCCGCAGCTTATGGAACTGGAAGACGGCCATAAGGTTCGTTGCTTCCGCTGCATGAAATAAAGGAGGTGAGAGATATGGCAGAACAGAATCATGAAATTCTGAGGGTTGAACACCTGAAAAAGTTTTTCCCTGTACCGAACGGTATGCTTCATGCCGTTGATGATATTAGCTTTACCATTGATGCCGGAAAAACACTGGGCGTTGTTGGTGAGTCTGGCTGTGGAAAGTCAACAATGGGACGTGCCATATTGCGTCTCCACGAGCCGACGGATGGCAAAGTATATTTTGACCAGAAGGATATTCGGGCTCTGAATGATAAACAGATGAAGGATATGCGTCGCGATATGCAGATTATATTTCAGGATCCCTTTGCATCGCTGAATCCTCGTATGACAGTCAGTGAAGCAATTGCCGCACCGCTGCTTGTACAGAAGCTCTTTGATCGGAAAGATAAAGAAGAAATTCAGAAACGCGTACGCGAGATTATGGATATGGTAGGTCTGGCAGGTCGACTCATCAATACTTATCCTCATGAGCTTGACGGCGGCCGCCGTCAGCGTATCGGTATTGCCCGTGCATTAGCATTGGAACCGAAGTTTATTGTCTGTGACGAGCCAGTTTCGGCGCTGGATGTGTCCATTCAGGCACAGATTCTGAACCTGATGCAGGATCTGCAGGACAACTTAGGTCTGACATACCTGTTTATTACACATGACCTTTCGGTTGTTAAGTATATTTCTGATGATATTCTGGTTATGTATCTGGGACAGATGGTTGAAAAAGCACCGTCTGATAAATTATTTAAACATCCGATGCATCCATATACACAGGCACTTTTATCAGCCATTCCGATTCCGGATCCGAAGGTTCCGATGAACCGTATTACAATGAAGGGTGAGATTACATCACCGATTAACCCGGAAAAAGGATGTCGTTTTGCAAAACGTTGTCCATATGCTACGGATGCATGCCGTCAGCAGGATATGGTTCTGACCGAACAGGAACCGGGACACTTTGTTACCTGCCTGCGTGTGCAGAGAGGTGAGATTTAACCTAAGTTTGTACATTGTCGCTACGGTATTGGTATGTACCGCAGTGAATGTGAAATACGTTTTATAAAAACGAGGAAGACAGGAGGAAAATGTATGAAAAAAACCTTTAATCGTGCTATGTCGTTAGTGCTGGCAGCAGCTATGGCGCTGTCACTGGCAGCTTGCGGCGGCAATCAGGAGAACAATGGATCTGGCGGTGGAACTGCCGGCGGCTATAAGAACACTCTGACCTGGGCTCAGGGTGCAGACGTTACTTCCCTTGACCCGCATCAGGGTAAGGAAACACCGGCTGTCCAGGTAAATACTCAGATCTTTGATACGCTGGTTACGGTTGATCCGGAGACCAATGAAGTTGTTCCTCAGATTGCTGAAAGTTGGGAACAGACGGATGATCAGACTTATGTATTTAAGATTCGTGAGGGCATTAAGTTCCATGATGGAAGCGATCTGACAGCAGAAGATGTTAAATTCTCCCTTGATCGTGCACGTAATTCTGCAGCTGTTTCTTACATTGTTAACTTTATCGAAGAAGTTACAGTGGATGATGATCATACCGTAACGGTTAAGACAACTGCACCGTACGCACCAACACTGCGTAACCTTGCAATTCCATTTGCAGCAATTGTTCCGAAGGCAGTTGTGGAAGCAGACGAGAATGCATTTATTCAGAATCCGGTTGGTTCCGGTCCATATAAATTCGTTGAATGGAATCATGGTGATCATGTGACACTGAAAGCATTTGATGATTATTATGCAGGAAAACCGGAAACAGAAAATCTGATTATGAAGGTTATCCCGGAAACTTCCCAGCGTACCATTGCTCTGGAAACCGGTGAAGTAGATCTGGCATATGATTTAGCTGTAAATGATATTCCGAAGGTTAACAGCGATGATAAACTTACAGTTTATGAGATTCCGTCTCTTACCTGCTGGTATGTATCCATGAACATGAACAAAAAGCCGTTTGATAATCCGAAGGTTCGCGAGGCTATGTCTATGGCTATCGATCGTCAGACCATCATTGATACAATCAACGCAGGCAGCGGACAGACAGCAGATGCGATTATTGCTCCGGCAGTATTTGGCTATTATTCAACAGGTGTTAAAGAATACAATCCGACAAAAGCAAAAGAATTACTTGCTGAGGCTGGATATCCGAATGGTTTCTCTACAACTCTGTGGGTTAACGATAACCAGTCCCGTATCGAGATGTGTCAGGCTATGCAGGCAATGCTCCTTGAAGTCGGTGTACAGTGCAACTTAGAAGTTCTCGAGTTTGGAAGCTTTATTTCCAGAACTACCGCCGGCGATCACGACTTAGCATATTTTGGTTGGACAACCTCCAGTGGAGATGCTGATTACTCATACTATTCTCTTGAACACTCAACTCAGCAGGGTGCTGCAGGTAACCGAAGCTTCCTTGCAGATCCGGATGTTGATAAGCTGATCGAAGAGGCTCGTTCCAACACAAATGAAGAGGAACGTAAAGAACTTTATAAGGAACTTGCAATTAAATTAGATGAGATTAACAACAATATCCCAGTATACTACAGCTCCATCAACGTAGGTGCCAACAAGAAGGTTGAAGGCTTTGTTATGGATGCCAATGGTTATCACAGTCTGGAGAAGGTTAAAGTAGCACAGTAATGAACGGATGTCGGACTGTCCGGTTTCCGGATAGTCCGATTTTTCTGCAGAGAATAATTATCATATGAAAGGAAAGAAAATTATGAGATTAGCAAATCTGACCTGGCCGAAGGCTCAGGAATATTTTGAAAAAAATGATATGGTACTTGTTTCTATCGGTAGTATTGAGTGTCACGGCCGTCATATGCCGCTTGGAACCGATACACTGATTCCGGAGCATCTGTTAGAGAAAATTGAGAAAAAGAGTGATGTTTTGATTGCTCCGACCATTCCATATGGTGCTTGCCAGAGTTTAGCTCCGTATCCGGGGACTATTGATATTGATAATGAAGTACTCTATCAGTTCTGCCGTCAGGTTTTCCTGAGCCTGTATCGTCATGGCGCAAGAAAATTCGTTTTCCTGAATGGACATGGCGGAAACATTAAGATGATTGAGCGTCTTGGCATGGAATTCGAAGACAAGGGTTGTCTGGTTGCTATGCTTAACTGGTGGCTGATGGCATGGGATATGAACCCGGCATGGAAAGGTGGCCACGGCGGCGGTGAAGAAACAGCTGCGATTCTTGGAATCGATCCGTCTTTAGTTGATAAGAGCGAGATCGGCGGTGAGCTTCAGTTTAAGCATTTGTCCGAAAACCTGAAGACAACCGGCTTCCGTTCCGTTGAGTACAAGGGAGTTACTGTTGAGATTCTTCGCAATACTCCGCATGTAACTGACAGTGGCTGGATTGGACCGGATCATCCGAGTACCGCTACAGAGGAGTGGGGCAAGGAGATGCTTGAGACCACAGCAAACTACATTGTTGATTTCATGGAAGAATTCAAGAAAGTAAAACTTTCATAAAGAGGTGTCAGAATGGATAAAAAAACGACGCTGGAAATGATTGCAGCAATTTCAAATGCAAACGGTACATCCGGTTTCGAAGATGAAGTGGTTGCAGCGATTCGTCCTTACGCAGAAGGACTCGGAGAAATTACAGAAGATCGCATGCGCAACCTGTATATCCGCCGTAAAGAAAATAACGGCAAACGTCCGGTTGTTCAGCTTGACGCACATAGTGATGAGGTTGGTTTTATGGTGCAGGCTATCTGCCCGAACGGAACTCTCCGCATCATTCAGATCGGAGGTTGGGTTAACCACAATATTCCGGCTCATAAAGTCTTGGTTCGCAACCGGTTCGGAGAATATATTCCGGGACTTACTGCCAGCAAGCCTCCGCATTTCATGACAGAGCAGGAGCGTAAAGCACCTCTGGATATGAAAGATATCACGGTAGATGTTGGTGCTGTTTCGAAAGAAGAAGCAGTTGAAAAGTTCGGTATCCGTATCGGTGAACCGGTAGTGCCGGATGTGACATTTACATACTCCGAAACCACAGATCTGATGGTGGGCAAGAGCTTTGACTGCCGTCTGGGATGTGCAGCAATTCTTAAGACTATGCATACACTGTCTGGTCAGGATCTGAATGTAGATATTGTTGGCGCTTGTGCAGCACAGGAAGAAGTTGGTGTGCGTGGTGCTACCGTGACAGCTCAGGTAATTAAGCCAGATATCGCAATTGTTTTTGAGGGATGCCCGGCAGATGATACCTGCGTTGAGCCATACATGGTTCAGACAGCTATCAAGCGCGGTCCGATGCTCCGTCACATTGATTCCCGAATGATCACCAATCCGCGTTATCAGAGATATGCGCTGGATCTGGCAGAAAAGCTTGGTATTCCGGTTCAGGATGCAGTTCGCAGTGCTGGTTCAACCAATGGTGCGGCTATACATCTGACTGAAAAAGCAGTCCCAGTTATCGTTATCGGAGTTCCGGTTCGCTATGCACATACACATTACGGAATTTCAGCCTATGCTGATTTTGATAACGCTGTTAAACTGGCATGCGAAATTCTCAAAAGACTTGACGAAGAGCAGATTATGAGTTTTTAAAAGAATATCAGATGTGAGATGACTTCTGCTTTAGGTGGTAGGTGTCAAATCGGTATTAACAGGTAAAAGAAATTTTGGATTTTATGCAGAAACTGAGAGGATCAGAAACTGCATAAAATCCATTTTTTATTAAAAAAATAGTTAGAATATTCATAAAAGTCACAAAAAAATATGCTGAATAACAAATTTAGAAAAATGCTTGACTTTATGGGATTGCTCTGGTATTATAACACATGTCCTTGAGACAAGGGCAATCAATTCGAAAGACGGACATGAATGTAAAAATGTCTATATATCTTCTGGGTTGGAAAAAAATAAAAAAGTTGTTGACAAACACAATTGCTTATGATAATCTATATAGGCTGTCGTTGAGACAACAACAAAGAACCTTGAAAACTGAACAGTATGTAAAACCCTGAAAATT
>OGCM01004126.1_pt1 | contig 10165 bp, 7 predicted proteins | sample 1570151 | NCBI WGS metagenome assembly OGCM01 (sample SAMEA4370582, study PRJEB24528) | human gut metagenome
TACTTTCAATCTGATCGGCATACACATCACGTTCACTGTTCAAGCCAAAAAATACTGGCTTCACACCATTGTACTCACGGACCGTAATAAGTTTATCATCGTCACCATTCAGAACGATATGTCCATTCGGCTTCATAGACTGGAATATCTCTGTCTTTGCTTTCAGGACTCCGTCTCTGTCTCCCAGATTCTCCAGATGACAGGTACCGATGTTTGTGATCACACAGGTATCCGGTTTTGCAATCTTTGTCAGCCGGGCCATCTCGCCAAAATCACTGATTCCCATTTCCAGAACTGCAATCTGATCTTCATCACGAAGTCTGAATACTGTAAGAGGAAGTCCGAGCTCATTATTAAAGTTTCCCTGTGTTTTCAGAGTGCGGTACTTTTCTTTCAGGACGGATGCGATCACTTCTTTGGTGCTGGTCTTTCCAACGCTTCCCGTAATACCTACAACCGGAATCTGCAGCTGTTCCAGATAAAACTCTGCGATATCTTTAACTGCCTGAAGAGAAGCTTCTACCTGAATATATGCATAGTCAGCCTCCGGCAGTTCTCGCTCGGAAAGTGTTGCAAGTGCTCCCTTCGTCATCACATCCGGAATAAAACGGTGTGCATCGACTCTCTCTCCCACGATTGGCACAAACAGACAGTCTTTCTCAATCTTGCGGCTGTCTGTAGTAATTGCAGAAATCTCCTGATCCAGCAGAGCATTGTCGCCATGCCAGATGCCATTACATACTTTTGTAAGATTTCTCAAAGTAAGATTTTTCATTCTGATTTCCTCTCCTGATATGTTACCTCAATTCAGGTACATATTCGTCTGTTAAGCATACTTTTTCTGAGACACTTTGATCAGTTCTTCACACAGTGTCGGATAATCCATACCCAGAACCGCTGCTTCCTGCGGGATCAGGCTAGTCGGTGTCATTCCCGGAAGCGTATTTGCCTCCAGACAGTAGATTTTTTCATCTTTTGTCACAATGAAATCCAGACGGGCATAGCTCTCCATCTCCAGTGCATGATAACCATCCACGGCTGCTTCCTGAAGACGTTTTGTCAGTTCTTCTGAAATCGGCGCCGGACAGGTTTCTTTTACTGCACCTGGTTTGTATTTATTTTCATAATCATAGAAGCCCTGTACCGGAACGATCTGAACGACCGGATATGCCTTACCGTCCACAACAGCAACTGTGTATTCAACACCTTCTACAAATTCCTCTACAACTACTTCGTTTTCATAAGTGAATGCACCATCCAGTGCTTTCGTGTAGTCTTCCTGGTTATCAACAATATAGACACCGATACTGGAACCACCGCAGCATGTCTTGACAACAACCGGAAAATCCATTCCCAGCTCCTGTGGAGTTTCCACACGGTCCTTTTTCTTCATGGCCTTACCTGCCGGAGTCGGAACACCTCTCATCTGGAACATTGCCTTGGTCACACCTTTATCCATTGCCATGGCACTGCTCAGATATCCGGTTCCGGTATATGGAATACCCATCAGATCAAATGCTCCCTGCAGCTTACCGTCCTCCCCGTTGGCTCCATGAAGTCCCAGGAAAACAAAATCTGCTTTTTTACAAAGATCGATGACATTCGGTCCAAAGAAATTTTTTCTTGTTTTTTTCAGTTCAGCCATCTGCAGATTAAATCCTCTGATATAAGCTGCTGCTTTTTCCACATCATATTCTGCCGGGAACGGATCTTCCCAGTCTACCTCTTCCTGACCACAGAAAACATCTACCAGAATCGCCTGATGTCCTTTCTGTCTCAACGCTCCGCAGATTCCTGTTCCAGATACGATTGAAACATCTGTGCTGGTTCCACCTGCTAATACAACAATTTTCATTTTCTCATCATCCTCACATAATATTCTAACTCATCCACTTGTGAGCAAGCTCACATGGATTCAGATCTTTTCCCCCTGGTATCAGTATATAACTACCGGCAATCCAGAATCTACATTCTGATAAATTGTCTGCGCCTGCTCTTCCGGCAGCACTATACAGCCTTCTGTACTCATCCAGCTGTCTGAGAAGCCAAAATCCACACTCTCCTCTGAGCTTCCAAAATCGCCAGAATCCCCAGTTTCATCTGACACATCCGTTCCTGTAATGACCAGACCGGAATCTCCATAAATGCCAAGTTTGTCTGTAAAAGGCATCCAGAAATCTACAGAAGCAGCCTCCTGCTTGTCACCCAGTCTGTAAACACCTGTCGGCGTACTGCTGCTTGCTGCAAAACCAGTATCCACAATCGGGGATCCATTCTGATATAATACCATTCTTTGACGGGTAAGGTCAATTTCTATATAGGAATATCCGATATCATTTGTATTACGGCTCTGCGCTTCCTGTTCATAAACAGGTTCCCGTACTTCTGTCTTTTTGTCCATGATGTCCTGATATAATGCATCTGTTTCTTTTTCCTGGTCGATCACCCAGCCATAATTTCCACCGGATACCGTAATTTCCTGATTGTCATAAGTAGAAAAAGTTCGTTCTGTGCCTACAGTGTCATACTTCTTCGCAAGCTCCGAAATATAATTTGCAATAACCGCCTTATCCAGCACCAGATCATCATTTTCGTCCTTTGTCAGCCAGTTTTTGATCACAGACCGATCTACTGTTTCCTTGCGGTCGCTGAAATCATACGTAACCACAACATCCGTAAGTTCATTCATCTGCTGGCAGTCTTTTGTCAGATCATCTGCATACACGGTCGGATTTATGTAACATCCGTCTTCTTCCAGATTTGCAACTGTCCTGCCGGTAGTAACAGCATTTTTGATGTCCTCCATCAGTTTATCACGGTCTATTTTTGTTCCTTCAATTTCCGGAACAACTTCAAATCCATCATCGATTTCCTTTATATACGCGTCCACCGGCTCTACATTGTCCTGCATACATTTCAAACTGGCAGTTTTCTGTTCAAACAGGCTTTCATCATAAGACACAGAAGAAGGCAGCTCGTAAGTCATTTGCTGGCTGAATGCTAAAAACCAGCTAAAACGATTCTGTTTGTGAAGCAATTTATTTACACTGCCGTCAGATGTATATTTCAGTTGAATTTCATCCGCTGTGATTGCTTCCTGTCCGTTTCCTCTAGTCTGTACTGCCAGTGCATATACCCCTGTCTTCTGTTCCAGCAGGTTCTCTGCTTCCTTCTCTGTCATATAAGAACAGTTAAAACCATTCACCTGTGAGCCGGGAAGAAAATGCTCGGTAAAATAATAAACTCCAAAAAAGTAGGCGCCTGCGGTAAGCAGGAGCAGTACAATAATAAAACCGATCAGTAGTTTTCTTCCTTTGTCCATACTCTTGTTATTTTCCGCCATGGCGCCTCCTTAACATTCGGAAATATGAAATTTTATTCAGCCAGTAATTTCTCTACACTGGCAAGTTTAACGCAAACGACAAATACCTGTGCCGCTTTTTCAAGCTCTTCAATCGGTGGGAAAGATGGTGCAATACGGATATTGCTGTCTTTCGGATCCTTTCCATATGGATAGGTAGCTCCTGCTCCAGTCATAACAACGCCGGCTTCTTTTGCCATTGCTACGATCTTTTTCGCACATCCGTCCAGGGATTCGAAGGAAATAAAATATCCACCCTTTGGTGTTGTCCATTCTCCGATTCCAAGTCCGCCAAGTTCCTTCTCAAGGGTAGCCTCTACCATTTCAAACTTTGGACGAAGGATTGCTGCATGTTTTTTCATATGTGCATGAACACCCTCAAGATCCTTGAAGAATTTTACATGACGAAGCTGATTCAGTTTATCATGTCCGATCGTCTGTACGGTAATGTATTTGCGGATATCATCCAGGTTTGCCTTAGATGCTGCCAGAGCTGCGATACCAGAACCCGGGAAGCTGATCTTGGATGTAGATGTAAATTTATAAACCATGTCCGGATTTCCGGCTTTTGCGCATTCATCCAAAATTTCAAGAAGGAAATCCTGGTCTTTTTCGTCATCATAAAGATGATGTACACTGTAAGCATTATCCCAGTAAATACGGAAATCCGGTGCTGCCGGTTTCAGATTTGCAAAACGCTTAACGGTCTCTTCAGAATATGTGTATCCCTGCGGGTTGGAATATTTCGGTACACACCAGATACCTTTGATCGCCGGATCTTCACTTACCAGTTTTTCTACAATATCCATATCCGGTCCTTCCGGTGACATCGGAACATTGATCATTTCGATTCCGAAGAACTCTGTGATCTTAAAGTGACGATCATATCCTGGAACCGGACAGAGGAATTTTACTTTATCCAGCTTGCACCATGGAGTGTTTCCCATAACACCGTGGGTCATGGAACGTGATACAGTATCAAACATAACATTCAGGCTGGAGTTTCCATAAATAATAATGTGTTCCGGATCAACCTCAGAAATTTCTCCGAGAAGACGTTTAGCTTCCGGAATACCATCCATTACACCATAGTTACGACAGTCAACGCCTGTCTCACATCTCAGGTCTGTGCTGCTTGACAGAACATCCATCATATCCATGGAAATATTCAGCTGATCAACTGACGGCTTACCACGTGACATATCAAGGGCCAGTCCCTGTGCCTTAATTTCTGCATACTGCTGATCCAGCTCTTTCTTGACAGCCTGAAGCTGTTCTTTGCTCATCTCACTGTATTTCTGCATTGTTCGTCCTCCTCGTGCCGCTTCCAGAATACTGTCCGGCAAAATTCATTCATCTTATAATGGATTTTCTGATATAGCTTTTATGCTAAATCATTATCCTGTATATTTTAGTATGGTAAAGTACTGATTGTCAAGTCCCCGTCGTATAAAAAACTTGCACAATTTCGAGCTTTCACCTATACTAAATAAGCAGAATATACAAATCAGGTTATCAAAGAAAGGTTATCATATATGTGGATTGCAAATGACTGGAAAGAATACGAAGTAATTGACACTTCCTGCGGTGAAAAACTTGAACGCTGGGGAAAATACACGCTGGTACGCCCGGACCCACAGGTGATCTGGGACACCCCAAAGATAAGCCGTGGATGGAAAAACATGAATGCTCACTACCACAGAAGCAAAAAGGGCGGCGGTGAATGGGAATTCTTTGATCTCCCACAGCAGTGGGATCTTCATTACAAGGATCTTACTTTCCATCTGAAACCATTCAGTTTCAAACACACTGGGCTTTTCCCGGAGCAGGCTGCCAACTGGGACTGGTTCGGTGATAAGATTCGTAAAGCCGGACGCCCGATCAAAGTCCTGAACCTTTTTGCTTACACAGGCGGTGCAACTCTGGCCGCTGCCGCTGCCGGTGCACAGGTTACACACGTAGACGCTTCCAAGGGTATGGTTACCTGGGCCAAAGAAAACGCAGCTGCATCTGGGCTTTCTGAAGCGCCGATCCGCTGGCTGGTAGATGACTGTGTGAAATTTGTAGAACGTGAGATCCGCCGTGGAAATCACTACGATGCGATCATCATGGATCCACCATCGTACGGACGTGGACCAAAAGGTGAAATCTGGAAGATTGAAGAAGCAATTCATCCGCTCATCAAGCTGTGTGTGAAGCTTTTAAGTCCAAATCCGCTGTTTTTCCTGATCAACTCCTATACTACAGGACTTGCTCCGGCTGTGCTGACTTATATGCTGGCTACAGAGCTGAAAGAATTTGACGGACATGTCGATTCCCAGGAAATCGGACTCCCGGTAACTTCCAATGGGCTGGTACTTCCATGCGGTGCTTCCGGCCGCTGGGAAGCGAAATAAAGTATTCAAATTCTTCTGAAAATTTGATAATTTCTATCATTATTTTCTTGAATCTCCTGAAGTACAGCGATATAATATCAGTATCAGAAATGTATCAGCAAGTTACTGTGAACGAAACGAACGGTAACTTCAGGAGAGGTGAATCGTATATGGAAGAAAAAGCGAAAAAAGATACTCTTCCCTACACCTGTACTCCGGCCTATGACCGCAGCCACTGTGGGAATTGTGTCTGCGCCACCTGTTATGAGCAGGAATTCTGTGATCACTGCAGTTCCTGCAAGGATCTTTCCCATAAGAAAGAATCCTGCAACAGCTATGAGGGCGCCTATTGTTATTAACGACAAAAAAGATGCTGGCGTGCATTGCATGTCAGCATCTTTTTTGCTCTTTCAAACTACCTTTCGTTCTTTCGGAAATGTCATCGTGAGCTCGGTTCCTTTGCCAATCTCACTGACCATCTTCAGTGTACCGCCAAGGAAGGTCACACCGTGTTTGACGATAGAAAGACCCAGTCCTGTTCCGCCAATTGCCTTGGAATGGCTCTTATCCACACGGTAAAATCTTTCAAATACCCTGCTCTGGTCTTCACCCGGAATACCGATTCCATTGTCTTTGACACGAATCTCCACATTTTCTCCCAGATCACGAAGATGAATACTTACCGTTCCATCCTCTTTATTATACTTGATACCATTGTCGCATAGATTATAGATCACCTCATCCAAAATTGGATGCACCGTCGTAAGCATCGTTTTGCCACCGTCTATATAGAGATGTACATTCTTCTTCTCTGCAACTTCTCTCAAACGGCCACAGACATCCTTCACTATTGTATACGCATCCAACTTCTCCCATTCATATGGATTTTCACCCTCATCCAGCTGCGAAACCTTGATCGTATCTTCTACCAGCGTGATCAGACGCTGTGCTTCGTTATAAATTCTGCCCGCAAACTTCTTGATGTCCTCTTCTTTGACAAGTCCGTCCTGGATGATCTCTGCAAATCCAGAAATAGAAGTCAGAGGTGTTTTCAGCTCATGAGATACATTTGCAGAAAATTCTCTGCGTAACTGTTCCCGCTCAACCTTCTCTGTTTCATTCATCAGAAGGATGACCGCACCCACAACTCTGTGTTCCCTGTTTACCGGGTTTGCGATCATCTGAATGGCTTCACTTCCCATATGAAGCAGAACACTTCCATGTTGTCCCTTCAGTACCTGTTCGATCAAAAGACGGAAATCTTCATTCCTGTTCAGAGAATACACACTGTCACCAATCTTTGGATCTTTTAACTGAAACAGCTTCCATGCGCTGGAATTGCCCGAAAGAATCATTGTGTAACTGTCAATAACAAGAAGACCTTCCTGCATGTTTTCTGTAATGATCGTAAACTCTTCCTGATTTCGTCGGGCTGCTTCCAGCTGACTCTTGATCTGTCGGTTCTGTTTGTAAATCTTGCTGAGAAGCGGTCCTACTTCTTCATAAATCTGATTTTCTTCCGGATGCTCCAGATCTACATTGTTGATCGGCTCCACGATCTTATTTGCCATATGCACAGACATAATTGCTGCCAGAATCAGCATCACAACAGCAATGCCTATAAGTGGTGGTACCAGTTCCATAAGAAGTACCCAGACAGAATACTGCGTACTGGATACCCTGAGTACACTGTTATCCGACAGTCGCAATGCATAGTATAAAGTTTTCTGCGACAGGGTTTTGGAAGTACGTTCCGCATGGCCGCTGCCCGTCTTCAGTGCTTCCTGAATCTCCTTACGGTCACCATGATTTTCCATGGTTGCGGCATCGGCCTGATTATCATAGAGAACCGTTCCGTCTTCCGCAATATAGGTGATACGGTCATCTTTTTCTTTGATCTGTTTCAGATAATCTATACCATTCTCCTCTACACCATATACCAGATAAGTTGCTTCTTTTTTCAACTCAGTATTGATCTGTTTTCCAAAATGCTGATAAAGGATTGCCATAACACATGCAATCCCAAAAATCAGTACAGCCGCAGCTACCAGTATGTTTGATTTAAAAATCTTTTTTGTCACATCAATGACCTCCTAATTGATGTTCATTATTTCTGTGAACACCAGTAATTGCATACTCAACCCATTCTGCAATATTCACTGCGTGATCTCCGATTCGTTCCATATATTTCGCAGTCATAAGAAGATCAAGGCCTGTTTTTGCATCCAGATTCTGATACATAAGCTCTGCCAGCTCCTCTTTGATCTGATTAAATGCATCATCTACCTGATCATCGTCATCAATAACTTTGCGACAAAGGTCCAGATCTCTCTTGACAAAAGCATCTACGCTTTCTGTCACCATGCCGACTGTCATCTCCGCCATCTTGCCGATCAGTTCCGGAATCTGCACATGATTTTCCTCAATGAACTTGGAAAGATCCGCAATATCCGATGCCTGATCTCCAATTCTTTCCATATCTGAAATCATTTTCAGTGCTGCAGAAACCTCTCGCTGATCTCTTGCAACCGGCTGCTGATGCAACAGAATACGCATACAGAGGTTCTCGATCTCGCGCTCTTTTGTGTCGATTTCCTTATCAGTATCAAAGATTTCCTGGATACATTTATCACCGCGGATAGCTCTGTTCGAAAGTGAAATAACCTTTTCACAGAGGCTTCCCATTGTAATGATCTGTACATGAAGTTCTTCAAGCTGCCGTTCGAAATGCGTTGCCATAATCAACCAAACCTCCCTGTAATATAGTCCTCTGTTCTCTTATCTGTAGGCATAGAGAATATTTTTTCTGTAGAGTCCATTTCAACCATTTCACCTAAAAGGAAAAATGCTGTTTTATCGGAAATTCTGGCTGCCTGCTGCATATTATGCGTAACGATCACGATCGTATATTTTCCTTTTAATTCCATTGCAAGCTCTTCGATCTTTGATGTAGAGATCGGGTCAAGTGCAGATGTCGGCTCATCCATCAGAAGCACTTCCGGCTCAACTGCCAGTGCTCTTGCAATGCAAAGTCTCTGCTGCTGTCCACCGGACATACCCAGCGCACTTTTCTTTAATCTGTCTTTTACTTCATCCCAGATTGCTGCATCGCGAAGAGATTTTTCTACGATTTCATCCAGTTTGGCCTTGGATCTGATGCCATGTGTTCTCGGGCCGTAAGCTACATTATCATAAATACTCATCGGGAACGGATTCGGTTTCTGGAATACCATTCCGACTCTTTTTCGGAGAATATTTACATCCATGTCACTATAAATATCTTCTCCGTCAAGTTCTACTTTTCCGGTAATCTTACATCCCTCAACAAGGTCATTCATTCGGTTCAGAGACTTCAGAAGAGTTGATTTTCCACATCCACTCGGTCCGATAAAAGCAGTTATTTCTTTTTCCGGAATATGCATATTGATATCATGTAATGCATGAAAATTCCCGTAAAAAAGGTTCATATCTTCAATAGAAAGTTTAATATTATCACTCATGTTTCGTTATCCTTTCGCGATACGTTTTGCCACCATACCGGACAAACTGTTAATCAGTAATACAAATAACAGGATCACAACCGCAGTTGCAGATGCCTGATTCATGTGAAAGCCTTCACTGGAAAGTACATACATATGAAGTGCCAGTGTACGGCCGGACCCCATCAGATTCGGTACCTGTGCAACCGTTCCTGAAGTGTAAAGAAGAGCTGCTGTTTCACCGATGATACGTCCGATTGCAAGGATGATTCCTGCAAGGATTCCAGGTACTGCAGACGGCAGCACGATCGTAAAAATCGTACGAAGCTTGCCTGCTCCCAGACCGAAGCTTGCCTCTCTGTAAGAATCCGGAACTGCTTTCAATGCTTCTTCTGCGGTTCTCATAATCAATGGAAGAACCATGATAACCAGTGTACACGCACCGGCCAGAAGTGACATTCCCCAGTGAAGTGCTGTTACGAAAAACAGCATACCAAACAGACCATATACGATAGACGGAATACCTGAGAGTGTCTCTGCCGTAATACGAATAACCTGTACCAGTTTATTGCCTTTTTTTGCATATTCTACAAGATAAATTGCTGCGAAAATTCCGAGCGGTGCAGCAATCACAAGCGATAAAACTGTCATGATAAAGGTATTGATCAGTGATGGAAGCAGTGAAAGGTTATCTGAATTATACGTTAAACTGAACAAGTCAGTGGACAGATACGGCACACCTTTGACCAGAATATATCCGATCAAAAAGAACAGCAATGCGAATGTCAGGACTGCCCCCAGCAGGGTAAGCAGTGCAAGGATTCCTGATCCCGGATGCTTCATGTATGCCTTCATCTGGTCTGAAAAAGAAGACTCATTCTGCTTTTTTTCTTTTGACAAATCAATTGCCGCTGCTGTCTCAATTTGCATGTTCTGCCCTCCTGTTCAGT
>OGCM01004129.1_pt1 | contig 10143 bp, 11 predicted proteins | sample 1570151 | NCBI WGS metagenome assembly OGCM01 (sample SAMEA4370582, study PRJEB24528) | human gut metagenome
TGGCGAACGACAGCAAGACATGGCGGTGCGGAAAGTACGAGCTCAGCTTTGACCGCCCGCGCATCATGGGCGTCCTCAACGTGACGCCCGACTCGTTTAGCGACGGCGGTGAGCACTTTGACCAGGATGCCGCTATCGAGTACGGCCTGGCGATGCTCGATGCCGGCGCCGACATCATCGACGTGGGCGGCGAGTCCACGCGCCCCGGCTTTACCCCGGTCAACCCCGACGAGGAGGCGCGTCGCGTGCTGCCCGTCGTGCGCGCGCTCGCCAAAGAGGGTGCCATCGTCTCGATCGATACGCGTCATGTGGCGGTTGCCAAGGCGGCCGTGCGCTGCGGTGCTTCGATTGTCAACGACGTGACGGGCTTCACCGATCCCAAGATGGTTGAGTTCGTTAAGACGAGCACCTGCGGCGTCATCGTAATGCACGCCGGCGAGGTCGCCGCACCCGCACGCACGCACGCGACGGTGCAGCTCGATACCTCGGCTGCAGCATTTGTTGCCGAGAGGGCGCGCGAGGCGGCTGCTGAGGCTGCGCGCGAGGCCGAAAAGCCGGCCCGCCGCCGTCGTGGCAAGCTGCTGGGCGACCCTAAACCCGAGGCAAAGCTCCCGGGCGGTGTGGTGCAGCCCTCGCTGCCATTTGGCGATCCCGACCCCGCTCCCTCGCCCGAGCCCACCGCCGAGCCGCAGGCCCCGACCGACGAGCAGGCCGCGCCTGCTGCCGAGGCCACGGCTCCCGCGACCGACACTACCGCCGCGCCCGAGCCGGAGCCGAGCGACCACCTGGCCGCCATGATGCGCCGCAGTGCCCGCCGCGAGGAGGCCTATGTGCCCACCTCGCAGCTCCGCCGCTTTACCCTGCCCGATTCTGCGCCCATCATGCGCCGCGTCATGGGCTTTCTGTCCGACCAGGCCCGCACGCTCATCCATGCCGGCGTGTCGCGTGACCGTATCTGCATCGATCCCGGCCCGGGCTTTGGCAAGACGGCCAACGAGGATATCGTCATCCAGCGCGAGACCGCCAAGATGGCGTCGCTGGGCTATCCGCTTATGTGCGCCGTGTCGCGCAAGCGCTTTGTGGGCGCTGTCTCGGGCGTGACCGAGGCCGCCGAGCGCGATGCCGCTACGTTTGGTGTGTGCCTGGGCGCCATCCAGGCCGGCGCCAACATCGTGCGCGTGCACGACGTTGCGGGCTTTGCGCAGTTCCTGAACGGTTACTGGGCCGTTGCCAAGCCGCAGCCGCGCCGCGCGTTTGTGGCCGTGGGTTCCAACCTGGGGCATCGCTGCGACAACATTCGCGCTGCGCGCGACATGATTGCCGAGATTCCGCTCACCTGCGTGTCCAACTGCTCCAAGATCTACGAGAGCGAGCCAGCCTACGAGACACGCCAGGATGCATTCGCCAACGCCGTCATCGAGATCAAAACCGAGCTGGCGCCGTTGGTACTGCTCGATGAGCTGCAGAAGATTGAGCTGGAGCTGGGCCGCGACCGTTCCAAAAAGGCAAAGGTCAACGGTCCGCGCACCATCGACCTGGACCTGCTGTGGATGGACGGCGAGACCCACGGCGGCAAAAAGCTGCGCCTGCCGCATCCGCTCATCGGCGAGCGCGACTTTGTGCTGGTGCCGCTCGAGGACCTGATGCACGACCCGCCGCGGTTCTTCCGCTACAACGGTGTCGAGGTCAAGGAGCCCGAGGACCGCGTGGGCCATATCGTGGGCGAATTGGGGCGTATGTAGATGATCGAGATGAATGCTGTTGCCGCCGGTACCGAGCTCGACGCCGCGCGCGACGCCGGTCGCGAGGGCAAGTCGGCGGGCTGGTGCGCTTGGAGTGCGGGCGAGGCGTCGTTGACGTTTTCGCTGGTCGTACGCCCGGACGTGAACATGCATGCCTTCCACGGCTTGCCGTTCGTGGCGGCGATGGGCATGATGGATGCGCTTGTGGGCACGGCTGCCGCGCCTGGCCTGGGCCTTGCCGGCAAGGTAGGCGTCCAGTGGCCGAGCGATATCGTGTGTGGCGCGCCCGCGTTTGAGACGCCGTTCGCGCGTGTCGCCGTGAACGGTGGCGCCGGTGCCGCGGGCATGTTCGGTGCCGTGACGGTGGATATTGAGCGTTCGTCGCTGAGCGAGCTTGGCGTGGATATGGCCGATGAGGCGCTGGTCGAGGCATTGGCTGCTGCCGTGCTGGTACGCGTAGGTGCCTGGGCCGTTGCCGCCAACACGCCGCAGGGTGCCGCCGGTCCGCTGGCTCCGGTGCTGGGTGAGTACTTCGACATGGTGCCGCTGCTGGGCCGCCAGGTCGCGGCGGTGTCACCCAACGGCTTGCCGCTCGCGGTGGGCGTGTTCGCAGGCCTGGATATTTGGGGCCGCGCGACCATCAAGACCGACGCCGGCGAGCAAGAGTTTCCGCCCGAGGCCGTACGCATCCGCGGTCTGTAGCGCGAGGCGACTGCGCCCAAAGATAACGATGACAACGAAGCCCTCCTCGGCTGTGCCGGGGAGGGCTTTTGCGTGACTGCAGGACGGCATCTCGGTCCTATTCCTCAAAACTGAAAAATTTTCGTTTTTGAGGAATAGGAAACATGCACGATATCGCTGTGCTGGGCGTGTTCGAGGAATCTCTATTCCTCAAAATTGAAAATTATTCAGTTTTGAGGAATAGGCTTGGTGAACGTTTGCGGGGCTGTGGCATCGGGCGTGCCCGACTTAGGTCCCCGTCCTACCCCTGCTTCTGCATGCGGCGGTAGATTTCGCAGATGCCCTTGATGGTGAGCTGTCCATCGACCACGTCGAAGGCGTCGGTCGAATCGGCGACAATGCCGGCGAGGCCGCCCGTGGCGATAACGGTGGCGTCCTCGCGCCCCAGCTCGCGCTTCATGCGCGCGACCAGGCCCTCGGCCATGGCGGCAGCGCCCGTTACGGCGCCGACCTTGATGCACTCCTCGGTGTCGCGGCCGATGGCGTGCTCGGGCGCCTCGAGCGGCACGCTGGCGAGCTTGGCGGCTCGGGCGGCAAGCGCGTCCATGGAAATGCGGATACCCGGCGCAATCGCTCCGCCAATGTAATAGCCGTCCTCGTCGATGACGTCGATATTGGTCGCGGTGCCAAAGTCCACCACGATCGCCGGCGCACCGTAGAAGGTCTCGGCAGCGACGGCGTTGGCGATGCGGTCGGCACCAACGGCCTGGGGGCGCGCCGCCCGCAGCTTGGTCACGGCCGCCGTCTGCGGTCCAATGACGATGGCATCTGCCGCGATGCGGTTGGCCACGGCGTGCCACTCGCGCGAGAGCTGCGGCACCACGCCGGCAAAGGCGATCGCGTCGACCGCGCCGAGCGAGAGGTCGTACATCTTAAAGAAGCCCATCAGGCGCACGTGGATCTCGTCGGCGGTATAGGAGCGGTCGGTGGGCATGCGCCACGACTGCACCAGCTCGTCTCCGTCAAACAGGCCCATGGCCGTCTGCGTGTTTCCCATATCGATAGCGAGCAGCATGTCTACTCCCAGTGTTGGCATAAAAGGACGCGCACCATTGTATACGCGCCGCCGACGGCACTCGGCTGCGATTCGTTTACGGTGATAGGGGCTGAGGGGTTTAAATATGAAGGAATTATGCTCTACGAGATTTTCCTTGCCGTTTACCGAACTCCCGCGTAATATTCTTTCTTGCGCACATGAGGCGCCCAGACATTGCGGGGTGGAGCAGTCTGGTAGCTCGCCGGGCTCATAACCCGGAGGTCGTAGGTTCAAATCCTGCCCCCGCGACCAAGAACCTTAAATACCTGCGGAAACGCAGGTATTTTTTTATATTGAGAGCTACTTTTGACCGAGTGTCCCTACTATTGTCCCGCTTTTCAAATATGTGCAGGTTGTTCGTCGATTTAGGTGCTGCGGGAAATCTTGGGTAGAATAAGGCCAATTACATACGGAGCCGTGAAACTAAATGAGTGCTCGCAGGGCTGCGCGAACGTCGTGGTATGCGCATAAGATGAGCTATTGGTGAAAAGTCACCACTAGGCATATCACCCCGAGAGAAGACGGCGGCTTGGTAACCGTTGCTTCGAGGCGAGCGAACCCACACTACAGATGGGGCAAACAGCTTCCAGCATCCTATTATGTGAGCGAAAGGCAGCGACGGTCGGAAAAGTCGTTCACGGGATGTGCCGGTCCAGGTAGAGGCACGGAGCGACGGCAGGGAACGGGTAAGGTGCCCGTCTCTGTGTCGCTTTTTTCATGTCGGCTCTCCGTTATCGGAAGAACGGAGAGCCGTTATGAAGCACAAAGACAAAGACAATCCAACTCCAGTTTTCATCCCGATGGCGCTTTCAAGTGAGGACGCCGCCCGTGCGCTCGGCGTTTCCCCGAAGACGCTCGCCAACTGGCGCTGCGCGGGTAGGGGGCCTGCCTATGTCCATATCAGCGACTCCCCTCGTTCGCCCGTTCTATATCTGATGGAGGACTTGGAGGACTGGCTGCGGTCCCGCCGTCGTTGCGTGGGGGGTGAGTAGCGTATGGCTGATGTGAACGGTCGACTTGAGCCAGATTACGCCAAGATGGAGCGTGAATGGCGCGACAGCATGAGAAAGGTGCTGTCGGAGGTCCAATGCAGCAAACTCGCTTGGGCGATCTGGAACTACTACCTTGATAAGGAGGAGCCGAAGCTGCCCAAGCCGGCGATGCTCGTATTCGAAGCCTATAGGTCCCAGCTCGATTTCAGACGAGAGAAATCTATTGAACAGCTGACGCGCAATCGGGTGGGCAAGGCACCTTTAATCGCCGAGGATTCAGGAGAAGCCTGCGAAGTCTTGCCAGAAATCTTCAGAAATCTAGGCGGTTCTGAAAGGGCTTTCTTTCAAAAGCTTGAAGAGGAAAAGATATCTACCTGCGATTGTGGCGCAATCCACTGCGCGGTGACCACACGGTCATTGGACGGTGACTGCGGACATATAGATAGAGATAAAACTACATCAAGCTCTAGAACTAGGGCTGGGGCAGGGTCTGATTTTGAAGGAGGCGGAAGGACGTGTGCTCCGACTCTCGATGAAGTGAGAGCCTACTGCGAGCAATGTGGCCTGATTGTTTCTCCCGAAAAATTTTTCGACTACTACAACTCTAGTGGATGGCGCGACAAGAATGGCAGCCCTATTCGCGATTGGCGGTCTAAACTCCGCGCCTGGAACGAGCGGGAGGGGCACTATCCCGAAAGGGCGCAGACCGCGGATGCCGGAAACGGCACGAATGGACACAAAGGTCTCAGGATTGGTCTCATCATAAGTTCTGACAAGAAGGAGGGCGAGTGGTTCGTGCAGTCACCTGCTGAGCACGCTGGCCCCATCTCGGGAAGTAGGGGAATGAGCCGGGATGAGGCCGAGCGCTTGGCAATCAAATTGTATCCGGATTTGCGGTCCTATGTTTAGGGGGAGGTACCAAGGTCACGCTAGAGGCGGTTCTGAGTGTCGAGAGAATCGAGGTTTCCGCGCGGGCTTCATTTGATTCGGGGGCGCGTCTGCCGGACGGCTCTATGCTCGTGACGACCGATTTCGAGGGCCGAGGTGTTTTGCCGTCAGCCGGTGCCCAGCATCGTTGCCGGTGATTGCTGGTCTGCCGTTCACGCCGCTCGCCTGATAGTCCCGCAAGTCACGGGAGGCCCGCCTTCCCGGGTTGAAAATAGGGGCGGCGGCACTCCTATTTTCAACCCGGGAAGGCTCTCGCACTGCTTAACAGCAGCGTTCACCGGCCAAGGCCGCTCTTCGAGTTGCAAGATTTGGGAAGTGTACGGATAAACTCCACTGTTGTGGACTTTTCCTTCACTTCCATCTTGCTCCCGAGCGGCCTTAGTGACCTTGACGGGAGGGTGCCCGCGCTTTGAAAAAACTGGCATTTTCGGATTGCCTGTTTTCGGCGGCTGGCGTGACCTCCGTCTGATTTTGCGCTACCAGCAAGCGCGGCGGCGCTATTCGCTGGTAGCTTGTTTTTGGAAAACGAGAGGAGTCGAAATCGGCATGCGGAGAAAAGAGGCGCGCGTCGAGGTGCGCATGACGGAGCGCGAGAAGGAAATCCTCAAGCGAAAAGCCGCCAAAAACGGCATGATGGTTTCCGAGTACGCCCGAAAGCTTCTCGCCAATTCCGACGATGAGACAATCAGGGTCATAGACACGGAGCCTTTGAGAATGGCGGCGTACGAACTCGCGAAGCAGGGGACGAACCTGAACCAGTTCATGAGATTCCTGAACTCCAACGGCTCGAGTGCATTCAACCAAGATGAAGCCAAGGCGGTTTTGGAGAAAGAGGTCTCGGCGTTCTCTGAAATCATGGAAGCGCTCGCGGCGCTCCGTATGGAAGCCGACCGAAACGGTGTCCATCTGCAAATCGAGGGTTTCGACAGTATCGAGAATGAGTGACGTGGGCAAGGAAGGGGTCGATGGCGCGCTGCGCTATCGACCCTTATCCAAGTCTGGTCTTCGGTTTTGGCGGTCGCGTCAATTCCGCAGTCCGTGAACGAGTCGGCTTGGATCCGCGCGAGCGCGGGACACGCCGCTTCGTGGTCACTGAACGTCGCATTGGCCCGGCTGCCTATTTCGTTCGAGCGCTTTTATCCTGTTTGCGATTGGCGCGAGTGGAATGAGCGAGGCATGAACCTTGTCGATGTCACCCTCTTTCTCTGTGGCGCTCACCGAGGTCGGCGAGCGCCACGATGCCCTCTCCTATATCAAGGGTTCCAGTGGCATCATCGTTCCGGTTCCCACCCATTCGCTTGGACTTGAGGAGCTTGATTTCTTCGGCTCCGAAATCGGTGATATGAAGAGTGCGACAGCAGAGCTATCGAAACGGAACGGGTTGGAACCACCGAAAGACCTGAACAGAGCGCATTAGAAAAAGCCCCGGTCAAATGGCCGGGGCTTTCCTTTCCTGAAATAGACGATTGCTTTGCTCTTTCAAGTTACTTCGTGGCACCGCAAGAAGAGCACTTATACCCAGTGGTCACAGTCTCATCCCATGCATCGCGCACCTGCACCTGCTCGTCATAGGCCGCTTGGTCGGTCACGGTTTCATAATACCCCTGCTTTACAGTCACATAGGTAGAGTGATAGCTTCCGCAATTACCACCATTCATAAGAGAGTTGTTAATATGCCCCCAAGGGTCAGACGTGATATCCGCACCGCACTGGTTGCAGATATAGTGTTCCTCCGTCACCGCGTCATGCCATACCTGATGCGTCACCGCGTCGTGGTGGACGGTCTTGTACTGAGCGTCGTGATGGACGGTTTTTGTCTGGGCAACCCAGTTGTGCTGATGCGCCGGGGTGTCATCCTTTTTCGATGAACTGCCCGAGTTCGAACCGGAGCTAGAGTTTCCGCTCGGCTTGCTATCGGACTTACCGTCATCCTTCTTGGATGAGGAATCTCCCTTGCTGCCGGAACCGGAGTTCCCGTTATCCTTCTTGCCGTCGGAGGTCTCCGGTGCCTTGGCATCGGACTTGTCCTCCTTGGCCGTCTCCTGCGCCTTTTCGCTCTCCTTCTCGACGGCATCGGCATCGGCGTTCGGGTTCTTCTTGATGTTGTCCTCGAACTTCTTCACGACCTCGGCACCCTTGTCCCCGGTCAGGGTAGAATCACCCTTCTTCACGGCTGCTGCAACGTCCTTGGCGATGGCGGTCAGGTCATCCTTCGTCACCTTATCCGCATCCACCTTGTTGAAAGTCACACCCGTGCTGGCCGTCTTCTTATCGGCCTTCCCGGCGGTAACCTTCTTCGATGACACCTCATAGATGGAACCGTCGGCGTTCACCGGTGAAATGAATGTGACGGTATAGGTACCGGACTTGCCGACCCTCACGGTCACCTGCTTGTTCGCGGCGATGGCGGTGTAGAAGTCCACCTTCCCATCCGCATCCTCTATATGGGCGATAACGGGCGTGGAGGTGTCCGCATCCCAGCCGTCAGCCTTCACCTCAAGGGTAAGTACCATGTCCTGCTTCTCCTCGTCCTTTGACTGGGACACCGCAGGGACATTCGCTTTGCCCGTCCACCCGGCATGTGTGATGGCATACCCACCGCCGCCGATGAGAAGCGCCGCACAGAGGATTCCCGCACCAGCCACGCAGACCTGCTTACGGGAGAACTCGCGCCCGAAGAGCACGACTCGACTGTTGTTCTTGTCTATGTTTGCATGCATCTCTGTTCCTGCCTTAATTTGGAAAACTAGCCAAACCAACAATATTTTCAAATTGTCACTTATATAGGTGTGACTCATTTAGGACAAACACAAATCATTGGCACTAACCGTAAAGGGAGGTGCCAGTGACTCGCCTTGATGCGAAAATGTGTGTGGGCTTACGGATTAAAGAGCTGAGGGGCGAGCTGGGCGTAAGCCAAGAGGCGCTTGCCTATTCGATCGGGATGTCTAGAACGTATTTTGCCGAAGTTGAAACGGGCAAAAAGAACATATCGATTGAGAACATAGACCGCATAGCCAGCGGCTTGAAGGTCAGCCTTAAAACGTTCTTCGACTCGGAGTTATTCTCGGATGGAGAGCAGCCTCCTAGCTCGTAAATGCACTGAGAACGCTGCTTATGTCATTCGTGTCAGTGTAGTAGCGTTTTGCGGTTTCTGGGTCATGTCCAAATAACGCGGCGCGAAGTTCGATGGGAATACCCTTATTTCGAGCAACCGTGTGCAGGGTCGTTCGCCAGACGTGGGAGCGAGTCGTTTGGAGTAATTCAATATCGCAAGCTTTTGCCATTTCTTTATAGAGCGAGCGAACCGCCTTCGAGCAATTCGATTTGTCCCACTCGTGCCACGGGTCATCTGCGGCAGGGGATGGAAACACAAGGCCTTGGCCTTTGCAGGCTTCGCGTCTGCACAGGAGCATCGAAACAACCCGAGGCTCAAGTACTGGCACAATACGCCCTCTGTGCGTCTTGCTCGCCTCGTCGGTCACCTCTACGGTGGAACAGTCGTGCCGCACCTCATTCCACGTGAGCGCCCGCGCTTCGCCGATTCTAAGACCCGTTGCCGCTTGCAATGCAGTCATCTCAACAATCGAGCGGCGCACATTGGCGAGCTGCTGGCGCGAGTATTTCCCGCGTATCGGTGTGTCCTCGTCAAGAATTGACCGCCAGTCATCTGAGAGAAGCCAGTCTAGTGCCTGTTTCCACTCGCTTTCCGTGAGGCCTCTGCCGCCGTCCGGCTTGTTGCCCGCCTTGTGCTCAGGGAGGTCGAACGATAGACCCGCTATGGGGTTGGAGGGCAGCACCCCAGATAGAATCAGCGGCTGTATGACCCATTTGTTGACAACCTTGCGAACCTGTCGCGCTGTAGCCGTCCCGTGCTGGCGGGCAATCGAGGACAACGCGTTACTGAAAGTGCCAGCGCGAAGTGCGTCTGCTATTGGGTATTTGCCGAGAGTTTCTGAGGCTATCGAGAGGCACAGAGTGTATCGCTCTCGGGTCGTGTCACGGATTCGAGGGCTTTCCCTTATGGTTTTTATCGCTTCGGATTTGATGTAATTCCCGAATAGGTCGGAGCTGCGCCAGCAGTTCTGCTGTCCAAAGGTCGTTTTCAAATCTTCTGCTTGACGATGGGCTTTTGCCCTCAGCTCGCCTTTGGTCATCTTTCCGCGCGTGTCACGCCGTAAGGTGAGCCCGTCTGGAAGCCGTATGCTCCACTTCATGCGGTAGCCGCCCCTCGGGTCGGGTTTTATCTGTGCGCTGTCGATTGTGTCTTGACCCGGTTGGAGCACGATTCTCGGCATGTTCTCCCCAATCGCAAAAGTGTCCCTACTATTGTCCCTACTTTCAAAGGGAAACACAGTTATTTGAATAGTATCAACGGGAATAGATTATATCGTTTATCTGCGAAGATAATGAAATGAAAGCTGCTGAGAATTATAGTACAACAATACCCGGAGGTCGTAGGTTCAAATCCTGCCCCCGCGACCAAGAACTTGCAGCTCGTCGGCCTAGCCGGCGAGCTTTTTTGTTCAAGACTTTAGTCCGCTGGCCGCGCAGCGGCCAGCTTTAAACCACCCGCTACGCGGGTGGAGACAAACGGCTTTACAAAGCCACCCCTCCGACCGATATTGACGATTGTTCAGGCCGTCAAGAATTCGAGTCGAAGGGGTGGTCGCCATGGCCCAGA
>OGCM01004136.1_pt1 | contig 10133 bp, 9 predicted proteins | sample 1570151 | NCBI WGS metagenome assembly OGCM01 (sample SAMEA4370582, study PRJEB24528) | human gut metagenome
AACCCCCGACCTGCTGATTACAAATCAGCTGCTCTACCAACTGAGCTACACCAGCTTGTTTTGCTTGATCTGTCAAACTGACGATATCTATTATATCATATCTCCAAGCACTTGTCAAGCACTTTTTATTTTGTTTTCATTTTTTTAATAAAGTGGTCGAGGCGACAGGACTTGAACCTGCGGCATCTTGGTCCCAAACCAAGCACTCTACCAAACTGAGTTACGCCTCGTAGTTGACGTTGCACACGGTGGGGAAAAGTCTCCAGCCACGGAAAAGTTCCAAGCTTTGTGTGCCTTGAGCTTCATAGATGTTTCTGTGAAGCATTTGTCTGCGTCATCAGACAGCTTAATTATTATACTCCCCAACGCCCGTTTTGTCAATAGGTTTTTTGCCACTTTGTATACTTGCACAATTAAGTCTTTCTTGAGAGCGACACAAATGTTATTTCTCAACAAATCATACCGTGATATCATACGAAAACATCAAAAATAATGTCCATAAAAGAGCCTTTTTTAAAAGAATGGTATAATTTGATGATATTTTGGTGAAACCTGTTGATTTTTAAAATGGTTTGTGTTATCATTATATTTAACAGATAATATTCGGGAGGAAAGTAAAAATGAAAACAAAGGAATGTCCTTTTTGCCATAAGGAAATATCCGAAGAAGCAATACTCTGTAAGTATTGCCATAACCTGCTTATAGACGAAAGCACGCCTGTTACGGAAGACAGCAAGCAGGAGGAACAGAATTTCACCTCTGCTGACGATGCTGACAGAACAAGAGTGTTCACAAAGCAGGAGGCACAGGAGTATGAAGAGAAAACAAGAGCTTTTACCGTGCCTAAACAGCCGGAAGAGCCTACAGAGTTTTTCTCCACACCAATAGCTGATAGCCATGATAATAATGACGGCTCTGAGAATTATCAGGATAATTATGATAATGGCGGTTATCCTGACGATGAAAACGATTATTCCGATGATGATACAGAGGATAACGATGACGCTTCCAGAAAGAAGCTCTTTGCAATTACTGCCACTATCACAGTTGGTATACTTGTGGTGGTCATTCTTGCTATAGTTGCAGGCTATAAGATCTTCGGCTTTGGCGGAACAAATAATAAGACCACTACTACTACAAAGCCAAAAACAACTGTTGCCGCTGATGACGACAGTAAGGGAGGCGTGTTCGTCGATACCGAGAGCAGTGCAGCTTCTACCGACACAAATACCACTACCTCACAGCCGGCTGACGAAAGCTCAACACCAGCCACTGAAACCTCTGCACCTGATACAGAAACAACTACAACTACCACAACAACTGCCTCAGATACAGAAACTACAACAACTACCACAACTACAGCAGATTCAAAGCCTGACGAAACTACAACAACTGCATCAGCCGAGAGCGGAGATTCTGCAAAGGCTGTCGCCGCTATCACAGCTCAGATAGACGGCAAGGTGTCTTCATATGAATACAGAACTGAGGACGCAGGCTTCATGTACTATTACGTCTTTACAGAAGACGGTCATGGCTACAGCGCCGCATATAATAAGGCAGACGGCTCAGTTGTACTTGTACAGAGCTACTGATTTTAAATAGAATATCACCAATTTTACAAAGTGCGTTTTCCTTGTGAGAACGCACTTTTTTTGTTTATACAAACGGGTTTTACATTGTGCATAGCAGTGTAAAGCCCGTTTTTGTGTGTAAATTCCTTTGCAAACATCTTACAATGACTTTACTTTACTTCGGTTACTGATTTTACAATGCTGATGTATCATAAGTATATCACCTGAATAGAAATAACATGAAGACCTGCACACAGGGTGCAGAGAGAAAAGGTGCAAATCAAAAAGCCCAAAGGGCAAGTATAAGAAAGAGGTTTTATATCATGAAAACAAGAACATCAAAACTGGCAGCGATCTTTACATCAGTTGCACTTGCAGCCACAATGCTCGCAAGCTGCGGAGGAAGCTCAGATAAGATCACAGTTATCTCCCGTGAGGACGGCTCAGGAACAAGAGGCGCATTCATCGAGCTGACAGGTATCGAGGAAAAAGACTCTAACGGCAACAAGACCGATAACACAAAGAAAGACGCCCTTATCTGTAAGTCAACAGACGTTGTGCTTACTCAGGTGTCAGGAGATAAGAACGCTATCGGCTACATTTCATTCGGCTCACTGAACGATACAGTAAAGGCTCTTAAAGTAGAGGGTGTTGAGCCTTCTACGGCAACTATCGAAAGCGGTGATTATAAAATAGTAAGACCTTTCAATATCGCTGTTAAAGACGGACTGTCAGACGCCGCTCAGGACTTTGAGAACTATATCCTCAGCTCCGAGGGTCAGGATATCATCGAAAAGGCAGGCTACATAAAGATCGACAAGAGCGCAGCAGCTTACGCTTCAAACAACGCTTCCGGTAAGGTAGTAGTCAGCGGTTCATCATCAGTAACACCGGTTATGGAAAAGCTCGCCGAGTCTTATCAGAAGGCAAACACAAACGTAACAGTAGACGTTCAGCAGTCAGACTCCTCAACAGGTATCAAGGATGCTATCAACGGCACATCTGATATCGGTATGGCTTCAAGAGATATCTCAGACGACGAGCTTTCACAGGGTATCAAGTCTGTAACTATCGCTCAGGACGCTATCGCAGTTATCGTAAATAAGGATAACGCAGTTGAAGATATCACAATGGACGAGATAAAGGCTATCTATACAGGCTCAAAGACAACATGGTCTGACGAAAGCAAATAAGCTATCAAGTTAATTCTCCATAAAGATTTGCACAAGACAAAACTTTGGGCGGCACAGCAAATTGTCGCCCCCTTTGTCTGAGCAAAAAAACAAGTGAAAAATTTTCAGAGGTGATAATTACGTTGACGGAAAACACAGCGGTGGCAGCGAATACAGCCGCTCAGAAGCCAACAGCAAAACAAAGTTCCCACCTGCTTGAGAAAGCGATGAAAGCATTGTTTTTCCTTTGCGCCTGCGTTTCAGTTGCGGCAGTAATAGTAATATGTATCTTCATGTTCGCTAAAGGCTGTCCTGCAATCGCCGAAATAGGCGTGGGAAACTTCCTCTTCGGAACAGACTGGAGTCCTAGAAACGTCCCTGCTTCATATGGTATCTTCCCTATGATAGTCGGCTCTCTCTACTGCACCGCAGGAGCAATAATAATTGGTGTGCCGATTGGACTTTTAACAGCGATATTTATGGCAAAGTTCTGTCCTAAAAAGCTTTTCAAGTGGCTCATGCCTCCAATAAATCTTCTTGCAGGCATACCGTCCATTGTATACGGCTTTTTCGGCATGGTAGTTGTAGTTCCTATCATAAGAAACCTTTTCGGTGGAACAGGAAACAGCGTGCTTACAGTTTCCATTATCCTCGGTATCATGATACTTCCTACTATCGTGGGCATGAGCGTGAGCGCACTTAAAGCCGTTCCTGACAGTTACTATGAGGGCGCAGTCGCCCTTGGCGCAACACACGAAAGAGCAGTGGCAACAGTCGTTTTCCCTGCCGCAAAGTCAGGCATACTCGCAAGCGTTATCCTCGCAGTGGGCAGAGCAATAGGCGAAACAATGGCAGTCATCATGATAGCAGGAAACTCCACTATCATTCCACACTCCCTCCTGGACAGCGTCCGTACCCTCACAGGCAATATCGTAATCGAAATGAGCTACGCCGAGGGACTTCACTATGACGCTCTTATCGGAACAGGCGTTGTGCTGTTCGTGTTCATTCTTCTTCTGAACCTTTGCTTTAACCTTGTCACAAACAGAAAGGATAAAGGGTGATAAAAATGTCAGACAGAATGAAAACCTATAAAACACACCCCATGTCATTGGTGTTTAATATCCTAACCAAAATAGCAGTTGTGCTTACCATAAGCGTGTTCGTTCTTATCGTGGGCTATGTGGTGATAAAGGGCGTTCCTTATCTGAAACCGTCCCTCTTCGCAAAGACCTATACCACCGAGAACGTGTCAATGCTCCCCGCTATCGTGAACACCTTTGAAATGCTTCTGGTGTCCTTGGCAATAGCCGCACCTCTGGGCATATTCTGTGCAATATATCTCGTTGAGTATGCAAAGAAAGGCAATAAATTCGTCAGAGTCATAAGACTTACTACTGAAACTCTTTCAGGTATCCCGTCCATAGTGTACGGACTTTTCGGAAATATGTTCTTTGTGCTTGCCCTTAACTGGAAGCTCTCAATGCTCTCAGGCGCTTGCACATTGGCGATAATGGTGCTTCCGCTTATAATCCGTTCTACCGAGGAAGCGCTGAAATCTGTAGACGACAGCTTCCGTGAGGGCAGCTACGGACTTGGCGCAGGAAAGCTCAGAACTATCTTCGTTATCGTTCTGCCTCCTGCAATAAGCGGTATCCTCTCAGGCATTATCCTTGCAATGGGAAGAATTTTCGGCGAAACAGCCGCCCTTATCTATACCGCAGGAACTATCGCCAAGTATGCAGGCCTTACAGACTCAGGACGTACCCTTTCTATCCATATGTATTCACTTTCAAACGAGGGACTTTATATGAACGAAGCAAGCGCTACAGCAGTTGTCCTGCTGGCAGTAGTCCTGCTTCTTAACGGACTTGCGTCCCTTGTTGCCAGAAAGCTTTCCAAAGGAGGAAACTAATAAATGACACAGCCAAAACTGCAGGTGAAAAACTGCGATCTCTTTTATGGAGATTTTCAGGCTCTCAAAAATATAAACTTGTCCATAGCCGAAAAGGAGATAACCGCATTTATAGGCCCTTCAGGCTGCGGAAAATCTACTCTTCTTAAATCCCTCAACCGTATGAACGACCTTGTAGAGGGCTGTAAGATAACAGGCGATTTTACCCTTGACGGGGAGAATATCTATAAAGATATGGAAATAACCGAGCTTAGAAAGCGTGTGGGAATGGTTTTCCAGAAACCAAACCTCTTCCCGATGTCCATATATGATAATATCGCATACGGCCCAAGAACTCACGGCATAAAGAAAAAAGCCGACCTTGACGAGATAGTCGAAACAACTCTCCGTCAGGCTTCCGTGTGGGACGAAACAAAGGACAGACTTAAAAAGTCAGCCCTGGGTATGTCAGGCGGACAGCAGCAGCGTATCTGTATCGCAAGAGCACTCGCCGTAAAGCCGGAGGTGCTTCTTATGGACGAGCCTACATCAGCCCTTGACCCTATCTCCACTATCAAAATAGAGGAGCTTGCTACAGAGCTTAAAAAGAATTACACTATCGTTATCGTCACCCATAATATGCAGCAGGCGACCCGTATATCCGATAAAACAGCCTTTTTCCTCCATGGCGAGATAGTCGAGTTCGACGAAACTCAGCGTATCTTCTCCAATCCTAAGGAACAGAAAACTCTCGAGTATATCACTGGACGTTTCGGATAAACGCTTTGGAAATATAGGTGAAAGGAAGAAATATCTATGCGTGCGAATTTTGACAATAAGCTCAGCGAGCTTAACAAAAAGCTGCTTTCTATGGCAGCAATGACAGAGCAGATAATCGCAATGTCAATAAAATCTCTTGAAGAGCAGGATACAAAGCTTGCCCGTGAAACGGTGGAGTTTGACGCCAAGATAAACGAGGCGGAGCGTGAGGTAGAGAGGATCTGTCTTAACCTGCTCTTGCAGCAACAGCCTGTTTTTGCCGAGGATCTCAGACGTGTGTCCGCTGCACTTAAAATGATAACCGATATCGAGCGTGTTGGCGATCAGTCAGCAGATATTGCAGATCTGAATATCCAGCTTATAAAGAAAAAGCAGAAATGGGATCTTAGCGATATCAGTGAAATGGCAAGAGCCGCCACACAAATGGTGAACGACGCTATCGACGCCTATGTGAACGACGACGAGAACCTCGCCCGAAAGGTCATAAGCTCTGACGATAAAATAGACGAGCTTTTTGTAAAGACCAAGGATAAGATAATCGACGAGATAGCAGCCGATAAAGCAAACAGCGAAAAAGCTATAGATACCCTCATGGTGGCAAAATACTTCGAGCGTATCGGTGACCATGCGGTAAATATCGCAGAATGGGTGGTATTCTCCGTAACAGGCGTCCATAAAACAGAAAGAATCATGTAAAATATCATTATAAAAGGCGGAAATACCGCCTTTTTGCTCTTCTTGTACGATTTTACTCAGATTTTACTCAGCCTGATTTGTTATTTTACAATTATGTTGTATAATGTTCATTGTAAACATTGTAACAATAGTGTAAAATTATTATCAGGGAGTGTCAGTATGACGATTTTTAATGTTCTGACCCTTATAGGCGGTCTTGCAATGTTCCTTTACGGAATGAATGTAATGGGTAACGGGCTGGAAAAACTCGCAGGAGGAAAGCTTGAAAAAATATTTGAAAGGCTCACCTCAAACCCTATCAAGGCAATGTTGCTTGGACTTTCTGTAACAGCGGTCATTCAGTCCTCCTCAGCCACCACAGTAATGCTGGTGGGCTTTGTAAACGCAGGCATCATGAAGCTCCATTCCGCCATAGGCGTTATAATGGGCGCCAATATCGGTACTACTGTAACAGCGTGGATATTGTCTTTGTCAGGACTTAACGGTGACAGCTTTCTTATAAAAATGCTCAAGCCGTCCTCGTTCTCGCCTATCCTTGCGATAATAGGCGTTGCAATGCTGACGTTCTCCAAAAACGATAAGAAAAAGGATATCGCATCTATACTCGTAGGCTTTGCAGTGCTCATGTTCGGAATGGACTCAATGAGCGGTGCAGTCGCACCTCTTAAAGACGTTCCTGAGTTCGCAGAAGTGCTTCTCTGGTTCAAAAACCCTATTCTGGGCGTTCTTGCAGGCGCACTTCTTACCGCTATCATTCAGTCCTCATCTGCTTCCGTTGGTATCCTTCAGGCTCTCTCAGCCACAGGTGCAATAACCTTCGGTTCAGCGCTTCCTATAATTTTAGGACAGAATATAGGTACTTGCGTAACAGCACTGCTTTCATCAATAGGCACAAGCAAGAACGCAAAGCGTGTTGCAGTCGTACATCTCTATTTCAATATGATAGGAACAGTGCTTTTCCTGACATTATTCTATCTGCTCAATGCCTTTATCGGCTTCTCGTTCGTTGACGGAGTTGTGGGCGCAAAGGAGATAGCTATTGTGCATACTATATTCAACCTGTCAACATCTATCGTGCTTCTGCCATTTATCAAAGTCCTTGAAAAGCTTGCCTACCTCACTGTCAAAGACAAAGAGGGGGAGGGAAATAAGGACAATATCGAAGAGCAGTTCAAGCTTCTTGACGAAAGATTTCTCCAGTCACCGTCTTTTGCAGTTGAAAAGTGCAGAGAGCTTACAAACCGCATGGGCGAGATAGCAAAAGAAAGCATAGACATGGCAATGAGCATCTGCGTCGATAAGTACGATAAGGAAAAGGCAGAGCAGATAGCCGCAAATGAAGCAGCCGTCGACCTCTATGAGGATAGACTCGGCACATATCTTGTAAAGCTTTCGAGCCGAGATCTTTCTGCAAAGGATTCTCAGTCAGTTTCAACTATACTTCATGTTATAGGCGACTTTGAGCGTATCTCCGACCACGCCATGAATATGGTGTCCGTTGCCGAGGAAAAACAGCAGAAGGATTTGAATTTCACATCACAGGCAACAGCCGAAGTAAAAGTCATGTGCAGTGCCGTAAGAGATGTTTTGGATATCGCCATGGAAGCCTTTGAAAAGCACGATCTGGAGCTTGCCACAAGAGTTGAACCGCTTGAGGAAGTGGTGGATAAGATAAGAACAAAGCTTAAAAACCGCCATGTAAAAAGGCTTCAGACAGGCGAGTGTACCATAGAAATGGGCTTTGTGTTCTCCGATCTGCTCACAAATTTGGAAAGAGTTTCAGACCATTGCTCAAATATAGCGGTCTGTCTTATACAGGAAAACGACGAAAGCTTTGACGTCCACGAGTATGTTCAGATGCTTAAAAATTCAGGCGAGGGCTTTGACGGACAGGTCAAACGCTACAGCGAGAAATACGCTCTGCCTGCTAAAGAGTTTTAACGAAAAGGGGTAAGATCTATGGCACTTATATATTGTGTAGAAGACGATGACGGAATAAGAGAGCTTATATCCTGCGCACTTAAATCAGGCGGATATGAGGTGAAAGCATTTCCAAAAGCAAAACCGTTTTATGAAGAGATAAGAAACAAAGAGCCTTCGCTGGTGCTTCTTGACATAATGCTTCCTGACGAGGACGGATATTCCATACTTTCAAAGCTCAAAAAAGACAGCCACACTCAGGACGTTCCTGTTATAATGCTTACCGCAAAATCAAGCGAGCTTGATAAGGTGTCAGGTCTTGAAATGGGCGCAGACGACTATATAACAAAGCCGTTCGGCGTAATGGAACTGCTTTCAAGAATAAAAGCCGTTTTAAGACGTGCAGGCAAGCAGAATGCCGAAGCCGATGTCATAGAAGAACAGGGCGTATCCCTTGACGCATCAAGACGTATCTGTACATATAACGGTCAGGAGGTCGTTTTGACCTATAAGGAATTTGAGCTTTTGATGTATCTTATGCGCCATAAGTCCATAGCCGTGAGCCGTGATAAGCTTATGGAAATGGTCTGGGGCTATGAGTTTGCAGGGGAAACAAGAACTGTTGATATGCACATCAAGACCCTCAGACAAAAGCTTGAAGCCGCAGGCTGTACGGATCTTATCAAAACAGTCCGCGGCATAGGCTACAAAATATAAAAATTTTCAGATAAGGAGGAACAGCATATGCAGAAAAAACTCTATAAAGTCATGACGATACTTGTTTCATGTACAGTGCTGTTTTTTCTTTTAGTAGCAGGCTCTCTTGGATATTCTACCTATCAGCGTTTCACTAAAAATGAGCTTAAATCCGCTGCGAAGCTCGTTGCCGCAGGAAACAATAAACCCTCAGAAATGGCTGATATTTTGGAAAGATCAGTAGAATATGATGTCCGTGTCACCTTCATCGACGCACAGGGCAATGTAAAATATGACTCTGAAGCAGATCCCGCCAAAATGGAAAACCACTCCGACCGTGAGGAGTTCAAAGAGGCTATGGCAAATGGCGAGGGCGAATTCACAAGATTTTCCAAAACCCTTGGATATACTACATATTATTATGCCATAAAATATGACGGCGGTGTGCTGAGATTTTCTACAGATAAGGAAAACCTTGCAGGGGTGTTCCTTGCAGTGATACCAATGCTGGTGGTGTTCGCAGGAGGAATAATCTTTATCACCACCATAATCTCCATAAAGCTTTCAGAAAGCATGATAAAGCCGATAAATTCCCTTGTAAAACAGCTTGATCTGAGGAACGAGAATATCGGTCAGTTTGAAACGCCTTATGAAGAACTTGAACCTATCATAAAAAATGCGGACGTTCTTATGGGACGAATACATAAGAACATGAATAAAATAAAGGCAGAGAGAGAAAAAATATCACTTATCACTGAAAATATGGTTGAGGGCATGATACTTCTTGACGAGGACATGACAGTGCTTTCAGTAAATAAGAGCGCCTTGAAAATTCTCGGCAACAGCTTTGACCCTACGGAGCATACCAAAATTAATCATATGACCAACGATCAGCAGATAATAGGTCTGCTTGAAGAAGCCAAGGAAAGCGGTGCAGCAAAAGGTATCATCACAGAAAAAAGCCGTTTTTACCGTACCTTTGCAAATAAGGTCTATAGCGAAAATACCCTTGATTTTGGTATCATAATCTTCTTTGTTGACGTAACAGAGGAGATACAAAGCGAGCAGATACGCCGTGATTTCTCAGCCAACGTATCTCACGAGCTTAAAACTCCGCTTACCACCATAAAAGGCTTTGGCGAGCTTCTTGAAAACGGCATTTTCACCAAGGAAGAGGACGTGAAGAAATACGGCGGTATGATATATCGTGAAAGTGAAAGACTTTTGTATCTTATAAACGATATTATCAGGCTTTCCCAGATAGAGGAGCAGGAACACGTTTTAAACGATAAGATAGACCTGCTGAAAACCGCCCATGACGTAGAGGAGATACTCCGTCACAAGGCAGATAATAGAGAGGTCACAATGACCATTGAGGGCGAACCTGTTCAGATATACGGCAAT
>OGCM01004140.1_pt1 | contig 10108 bp, 9 predicted proteins | sample 1570151 | NCBI WGS metagenome assembly OGCM01 (sample SAMEA4370582, study PRJEB24528) | human gut metagenome
TCCGGGCCCGAAACGGTGTCTCTGGCCGCCGCCCCCAGGGCGTGGCTCATAGTCATAGACATGCGCTGATCCGGCGTTCCGGTTCGGTGTTTCGTGCAGGGAACAGTTTAACCGAGGAGTAGGGTTATGTTCAGAACGTTTTGGAAATTCGTGGGCGTCGCCGTTATGGCTCTGGCCGTTTCCGCTCCGGTCTCTCACGCCAAGCAGCGTCTGCTTATGGGCACGTCCACCGGAGGGGGCTCCTATTACGTTCTCGGGGGCACGTGGAGCAACGCGCTGAACGGCAGGCTCGGCGACAAGGTGGATCTCTCCATCGAAGTGACCGGTGGTCCTGAAACGAACATCATGCTCATCGAAAACAAGGAAATGGACCTCGGCATGGTGACGGCGTGGCAGGCTGGGGACATGTACAATGGCAAGGGAAAAGTTCCTCAGAAATTCCAGGCCATGCGCTCCTTCATTCCGTTGTACCCCAGCTACCTCCAGATTTATGCCTTGGCGGACTCCGGCCTCAAGACCATCCATGATATCGACGGCAAGCATGTAGCCTCTTCTTCCGCCGGTTCGAGCAGTTTCCTCGCCGCGCGGGCGATCATCGAAACCCTTGGCCTGAAGCCCGCCAAGGTCAGCGGGATGCCCGCCAGCCAGCAGCTCAATACCCTGCGTGACGGCCAGACGCAGGCGTCCTTTTCCGTTATGGGCGTCCCCGCTCCCGTCATCATGGAAATGGAAGCATCCAACGAGATCAATCTGCTGACCATGACGCAGGAAGACTTCAGCAAGCTGCTCGAGGCTTATCCCTACTGGACGCAGGGCGTTATCCCCAAGGGCACCTACAAGGCCGCCAAAGAGGATATCCACGTCATTTCCTTGTGGAACTTCGCCGTGGCCCATAAGGATCTCCCTGAAGAGCTCGTCTACGACATGACCAAGGCTACCTTTGAAGTGTTGCCTCAGCTCGCCAACGCGGTGAAGGATATGGCCAAAACCAAGCCCGAGGACATCCTGTACAGCAGCGTGCCTCTCCATAAGGGCGCCATCAAGTACTACCGTGAAATCGGCCTGACCATTCCCGACAAGCTGATTCCCGCCGAAGCGAAGTAAGGCACTGTTGCCGCACCGGGACGGCCGCCCGCCCCGGTGCTTGCCCCAAGACTCTTTTTGGAGACAGCCATGAGCACCACGGATCTGCCCGATGACGACACTCTGGAAACGTTGAGCGAGGAGGGGTACACATCCCGGAAACCGACCGGAGCCCTCAAATATCTGTATTATGCCATCGGCCTCGGCATGGCCGCCTTCCACATCTGGTTCCTGGGGTACAGCTCAATGGAGCCTTGGGCGCTCTATTATTCCCACATCTGCTTCGGAGTTGTGCTGGCCTATTTCCTGTACCCCTTTTCCCGGCGCTCCAACAAGAGGATGCCCACGCTGGGCGACTGGGCCTGCATGTTGCTGGCGGCGTCGGCGTGCATCTATTTCATCCTTGAGCTGGATACGATCATCTACCGCGTCGGCGTGGCTCCCACCAGCCTCGACCTGTTCTTTTCCACGATTATCGTCGTCCTGATCCTCGAGATGACCCGGCGCACCAACGGCTGGATTCTTCCCGCCATCGCCATCTTTTTCCTCGCCTATGCGCTGCTCGGAAAATACCTTCCCTATAGCCTTGGCGGGCACCGGGGCTACAGCTTCGCGCGTGTTTTCAGCTACATCACCGGAATGGACGGTATGTTGTCCACACCGCTGGCGACGTCGGCCTCGTTCGTATTCCTCTTTTTCCTGTTCAGCGCGTTCCTCGCCAGCACCGGGGCAGGGCAGTTCTTCATCGACATAGCCATGGCCGTTGCCGGCGGCAAGCGCGGCGGGCCGGCCAAGGTGGCCGTCATCGGCAGTGCCCTGTTCGGTACGATTTCCGGCAACTCGGCGGCCAACGTGGTGGCCTCCGGGACGTTCACCATCCCCATGATGATCAAGGTCGGCTACTCGCCGCGATTCGCCTCCGCCGTGGAAGCCGTGGCCTCCACGGGCGGGCAGATGACGCCTCCCATCCTCGGGGCGGCGGCGTTCATCATCGCCGAGCTGACGGGCACCCCGTATCTCGACGTAGCCCTCGCCACGGTCATCCCGGCGATCCTCTATTTCGTCTCGATCTTCTACATGATCGACCTTGAAGCCTATAAAGAAGGGCTGCACGGCTACGCCAAGGACGAGCTGCCCGACGCCCGCAAGGTGCTGTTGGAGAGGGGGCATCTGGTCATCCCGATCTTTGTGTTGATCTTCGTGCTCATCGGCTTGAACGCCTCGGTCATCAAGGCGGCCATCTGGGCCATCTATTCCACGATTCTCTGCACGTTCCTGCGTAAGAGCACCCGGCTCACGCCCGAGCAGTTTGTGGCGGGTTTCGCGGACGGGGCCAAGCAGGCCGTGGGGCTTATCGCCGCCTGTGCCACCGCGGGCATCATCATCGGCGTCCTGAACCTCACCGGTACGGGCCTGAAGTTCGCCAGCGGGATCATCGCGCTCTCCGGCGGTATCCTGCCCGTAGCCCTCATCCTGACCATGGGGTCGTCGCTGATCCTCGGCATGGGCCTGCCGACCGCCGCGGCCTATCTCATTTGCGCCGCGGTCATCGTTCCCGCATTGACCGGGCTCGGTGTACCCGCCCTTACCGGGCATCTGTTCATTTTCTATTTCGCCTGCCTGTCCGCGATCACGCCGCCCGTTGCGCTCGCGGCGTTCACAGCAGCCTCGCTCGGCAAGACGAAGCCGATGGGCGTGGCCCTGACCGCCGTGCGCCTCGGCATCGTGGCCTTCATCGTCCCGTTCATGTTCGTGTACGCGCCGTCGCTGCTCTGGCAGGGCAGCCTTCCCGAAATCATGGGCACGCTTGCGGGGTTTTCTTCCTCGGCTCGGCGCTTCAGGGCGCGTTCAGGGATCGCGTGCTCAACATGGGGCAGCGGGGGTTGTTTCTGCTCGGTTCGCTGGCTCTCATCCAACCGGGCCTTGTTACGGATCTCATCGGCGTCGGCCTTGTGGCTTGCGCACTCCTCTGGCAGTGGCTCGGGTCCCGTCGCGGGTAACCCTCACCCTTCTTTCAAGTAATCGGAGAAACGACAATGGCTGACACTTCGCATTCCCTGCTGTTCCTTTCCCAGCGTGAAGTCATCGAAGCGGGCGTCCTGAACATGGAGCAGGCCGTGCCGCTCATGGAAAAAGTCTATGGGCTTCACTGGCGCGGGGAAACCGTGCTTCCGAGCAAGGGGGTCATCCGCTGGGGCGGCGTGGAAACGGAATGGGAAAAGGGCCGCATCAACGCCTTGCCCGGCTGGATAGGAGGGGACATCCGCACTGGGGGCATCAAGTGGATCGCCGTCTCCCCCGAAGGCGTCCGCGCGCCGGGTATGCCCAAAGTGGCGGCGCTGGTGATCATCAACGATCCTGGACGGCGTGCTTCTGAGCGCCATCCGCACCGGGGCCAACATGGGTGCGGCGGCCCTGCATCTCGCCAAGGAGGATACCCGGACGATCGCCATCGTAGGCGGCGGGTTCCAGGGACGGACGCAGCTCATGGCGCTGCTCGTGGCCCGCCCGCAGACGAGGGAAATCCGCATCTACGATGTGAATCGCGCGCAGGCCGAGAACTTCGCCCAGCATATGGAAAAACGCACGGGCAGGAAGATTGCCGTCTGCTCTACGGTCGACGAAACCGTCAAGGGCGCGGACATCGTCGTGACCGCCACGGGAAGCACCGAGCCTCTGCTGCTGCGGAGCCATCTGGAGCCGGGGATGCTTTACATCCACGTGGGCGGCAACGAATGCGAGTACGAGGTCATTTCAGCGGCGGACAAGCGGTATGTCGACGATTGGGAACAGATCAAGCACCGCGATGTGTCGAGCCTCGCGCACATGTTTTTCGCCGGAAAACTCAAGGATGAGGACATCACCGCCGAGATCGGGGCTGTGGTCGTCGGCGACCGCCCCGGCCGGGAATCGGACGACGAGATCATTTACGTGAACACCGTCGGCCTCGGCGTGCAGGATGTGGCCCTCGGTTCCCTTCTCCTTGCCAACGCGCGGGAAAAGGGCCTCGGGACCACCGTCAAGATGTGGGACGAACCTTTTGTGCTCTAATGTGCAGGGGGTGTCCCCTTCATTCCCTTTCAGCAGGATACCAAGCCCATGCGTATAGAAAAAGATGCCCTTGGCGAAATGCCGTTGCCGGACGGGGCGTATTACGGCATTCAGGCGTTCCGTTCCCTCTCGAATTTCGATGTGACGGACAAAACCTTCAACGACTATCCCGCCGTGGTTCGCGCGCTGGCGGAAATCAAGAAGGCCTGCGCGCTGGCGAACCGGGACATCGGCGCGCTCGGCGCAGATAAGGCAGGCGCCATTGTCCGCGCCTGCGACGACATCCTTAAAGGCCGGATGGAAGGGCAGTTTCCCGTCAACATCTGGCGCGGCGGCGGCACTTCCATCAACATGAACCTCAACGAGGTCATCGCCAACAGGGCCAACGAACTGCTCACGGGGCACAAGGGATACGAGCAGGTCCATCCCAATACGCACGTCAACATGTGCCAGTCCTCCAACGACGTCTACCCCACGGCGGAGAACATCGTTCTGTACCGCGAGACGGGCCGCGCGCTGGAAGGCGTGGCTGCGCTCGAAAACAGCTTCGCCCGCAAGTCCAAAGAGTTCGGAGGCGTGGTGCGTCTGGGGCGGACCTGCCTGCAGGACGGCGTGCCCATGACGCTCGGCCAGGTGTTCGCCGGGTTCCACGGGGTCATCCGCCGCAGCCGGGAACGCCTTGAAACCTTGCGCGAGGACTTCCGCGTCGGCGTGCTCGGCGGTACGGTCATCGGAACGGGGCTCGGCGTGCTGCCCGGCTATGTGGAGGCCGTCTATCCGCACCTGAGCGCCATTGTCGGCTTCGAAATGCACTTGCCGGATACGCCGGAGGGGAGCCCCGTCTCCGATGCCGGGCTGTTCGACGCCATGCAGAATGCCGACGGCCTTCTCACATTGTCAGGCGCGCTCAAGGTACTCGCCTGTTCCGCCGGAAAGATCGCCAACGATTTCCGCCTGCTGTCCTCTGGTCCCCGGTCGGGCTTCGGTGAAATCCGCCTGCCTGCCGTGGCCCCCGGTTCTTCCATCATGCCCGGCAAGATCAATCCCTTCATGTGCGACCTTGTCGTCCAGATCATGCATCAGGTGGCGGCAAACGACTGGGCGATCACTATGAACGCCTCCGCAAGCGATCTCGATCTGGCCAGTAACGCCACGGTCAGCTTCTTCGCCTTGTTGCAGTCTCTGGAAATGATCGGCAACGGCTTCGCCCTGTTCAGCGAAAAGTGCGTTGAGGGCATTGTCGCCAACGAGGCGGTGTGCCGCCGTTACGCCGAGGAATCCACATCTCTCGCCGCCATCGTCAGCACGTTGTATGGCTATGAAACCGGAAGCCGCATCGCCGGGATAGCCTACAGGGAGGGCATCACCTGCAAGGAAGCGGCCCTTCGCGAAAAACTCATCCCCGCGGATGCGGCGGAGGAGCTTTTCGACGTGGAAGCGCTCGCACACCGTGCCGGGAGCGTTGCCCTGCTGAAAAAGTATGGCGGGATGCGCTCCATCGGCTGACGGAGCCTCAACGATTATTTGCCACTTGAGGAGAACGTTCATGCGTAAGGAAACCGACGCGCTCGGTGAAATGCTGTTGCCCGATGAAGTCTATTACGGCATTCAGACGGAACGTAACCGCCAATGTCTTGCCATCACTGACGATCCGCTGGAAGCTTATCCGGCCTTAAGGAAATCGGCGCGCTCGATGCGGGCAAGGCGGATGCCATCATGCGGGCCTGCGACGAAATGGCGGACGGAGCCTTCAATGCCGATTTTCCCCTGTGTATTTTCCGGGGATCGGGTACCCCCTTCAATATGGCCGCCAACGAAGTGCTGGCAAACCGGGCCAATGAGATTCTTACCGGATACAAGGGCTCCGATCAGGTTCATCCCAATACCCACGTCAACATGTGCCAGTCCTCCAACGACGTGGTGCCGACCGCCAAGGGGATCGCTATCCATAATGAAGTGGGCCGGGTTCTCAAGGCCGCTGCGCACCTTGAGGCGGCTCTGGACGCCAAGGCCGCAGAGTTCGCCGATGTGGTCAAGATGGGACGTACCTGTTTGCAGGATGCCGTACCGATCACGCTGGGGCAAGAATTTTCCGGTTATGCTGCGGGAATACGTCGGAATCGGCTGTTGCTGGAGAGGGAACGGGCACGCTGGTCCACCGGCGTGCTCGGCGCCACTGCCGTGGGTACGGGCATGGGATGTATGCCCGGCTTCTCGGAGCATATCTACAAGAATCTTTCAGCCGTCTGCGGGCGTGAGATTCGCCGTGACGCCAATCTGTTCGACGGCCTTCAGGCTTCCGACTCCTTCATCATCCTGCACGCGCACCTGCAAGCTCTCGCCACCGTGGCGGCGAAGGCGGCCCTCGATATCCGCCTGATGGGTTCCGGGCCGCGCGCGGGATTCGGGGACATCGTCATCCCCGCAGTGCAGCCCGGTTCTTCCATCATGCCCGGCAAGATCAATCCGGTCATGACGGAAGTGATGATTCTGGCCTGCCACCGCGTAGCGGGGAATCAGGCGGGCGTGGGCTTCGGAGCCTTCTCCGGAGAACTGGACCTCGGCGCCTCCTCCGCCGTGCCGATCCGCAGTATCCTCAACAGTATCGACATCCTGAGCCGCAGCATGGTGCTCTTCGCGGACAAGTGTGTGAACGGCCTTTCCGCCAATGCCGAAAAATGCCTCCATGCGGCCGAACGCTCTACCTCGCTGGCGACGATGGTAAGTGCGCTTTTCGGCTACAAGATCGGCAGCCGTGTGGCTAACCTGGCGTACGAACACAATATTACCTGCCGTGAAGCCGCCGAACGGGAACACCTGCTTTCGCATGAGGCTGCGGACGATCTTTTTGATCTGTTGTCGTTGACCGACGTGAAAAAAACCGAGGCCCTTTTCGCCAAATACGCCGGAATCCGCAACGTCTGATCTCTGTCCCCAACGGAAAGAGGGCTGGTTTCCCCCGCTGGCTCTCTTTTTGTCCGCCGGGCCGTCGTTTTCGGAACGCACGGCCCGGATTTGCCTTCAAAGGAGAGAACGATGGAACACCGTTCACCCCGCACTGCTGCGGGCGGCCTCTCTCAAAGGCAAGGCATGGGCATCCTTTTCGGCGTGTACCTGTCCTTCGGCCTGAGCCCGCTGTACTGGAATCTGCTGCACGGGGTTTCGGCCCTCGAAATGGTCAGCCACCGCTCGCTTTGGGGAAGCCTGATCATCGCCGCCTTCATGGTGTGGAAGGGGCAGTTTCCCGCGTTTTTCCGCGCGATCAGGGATCGGCGCGAGACCGCGCTTATCGGTTTGTGCAGCCTCGCCCATCTGTGGAACTGGTGGATATACATATGGGCCGTCACCAACGGCAAGGTGCTCGAATGCAGCATGGGACACTACATCGTCCCCATGATCAGCACGATACTGGGCTTTGTGTTTTTCAGGGAGCGTCCGGGCCGCCTGCAATGGATGGGCATCATCTTCGCAGGGATCGGCGTGCTTATTCTGCTGATGGGATATGGAGCCATCCCGTGGGCCTCACTGAATGTGGCCCTTTCCGCGGCGTTGTTTGCATTCTTTCGCAAACGCGCCAAGGTCGGAGCCGCTCCCGGTATGCTCATGGAGCTGCTGTTTTCCGCGCCGTTCCTGTGGGGTTACCTGATCTGGCTGGGAGAAAGGGGGGAAGGGCATTTCCTCGCAGGAGGCGCATACATGGATCTGCTGCTCATCGGCTGCGGATTCGTCTCTGCCATTCCCCAATTGGGCCTGAGCCTCGGCATCCGCAGCGTGCCGATGATCTCGCTGGGCATCATGCAATACCTCTTGCCGACTACGGTTTTTCTGCTCGGCGCATTCGTCATGCGCGAACCCATATCGGCGAGCAAGCTGCTGGTGTTCCTGTTCATCTGGGTGGGGGTTGGGTGCTTCCTGTCCGGTACCGTCTCTTCTATCGGAAGAAAAAAGCTCCGGCCGGTAACGGAAGTAGGGCGGGTGAAGTATTGAGGAATGAGGGAGTTAAGCCATAGCTGGAAGAAGGAAGAATCCTCAGGTGAGCGCTTGTCGAGGACACCAGAGATGCAGGGGAAGTGGCGGAAATAGAAGTTGTCCCATTACGCGAAGAAGGAGAAGGCAATATTGCCTGTTGCCTTCCCCTTCTTTGTTTTTACTCCAGGCTTTCCGGCACGCCGTAGTCACGTTCGGCGGCGTTGAGCACTGCCCTGACACGGGCACATGCCTCCTCAGGGAGGGGTTCCGGTTCCCACGTGGCGAGGAGTTCCTTCGCGGCAATGAGAGCGCGGGTTTCCATGTCGAGGTGCCCCGCTTCGTTCCAGCGGTCACGGGTAAGGCGGTCAATGCGTTTGGGCTTTGATTGGATGTACATGTTTTAAAGGTATTCATATGCGCGAGGAAATCACTGCGCGGGCCGACCTCCTTGATCACGTCCACGGAAAGCGTTTCATCGTTCACAACAATGCCATCCATGCTGAAAAGCATCATCTCGGCCATTTCGGCGTCCTTCAAGAGCTTTCCGCATTTGCGGAGGCAACGGTTTAAGATGAATAGGTGACTTTTTGAGAAAAGCCCCGGACAGCCCATACTGCCGGGGCTTTCGCATTCCTCTGTGCCTTTCTTCGCGGGCGGTTGGCTCTTGTTTATATTGCGGCATCTGAAGTGCTGGCGAAGGGAACCGATGCTTGGGCACAAGGATATCACCACTACGAGAGAATTGTATACTCATGCTTTGGCATTGTCTCAGCGCAGGGCTCTCTGGCTCTCCCAAACTGCCCCAAATGATGCAAGAGGGTGGGTAATATGGGTGGTTAACTCAATACTTTTTAGCATAGGATATAAAATGAACGCCTTTTGCGGGGAAAGGGATGGGGCGTGAGTTGTTTTTTTGTGAAGAGCGGGTCATACTCGGGAGAACAACAAAAAACTCAGAGCCCGTGTGCTCGCCGGTACCCGTTCCTGAAGGGGACGGACGGAAGACTGTGGAGAGGAGTGTGGAATGGAGACGAAAGGGAATAAGCCTTCTTTAGGATGGGCGATCCTGTCGTTGGTGTTGCCCGTTGCGATGATCCTGTACGGCACGCTCGTTGTCGGCGTGCGGCCTCCCGTGCTGCCGCTCATCGGCGCCGTGGCGCTGGCCGGTCTTATGGGGCTGAAGACGGGCTACCGTTGGGAAGAATTGCAGGAAGGGATGTTTGAGGCGCTCGGACGCATCCAGATTGCCATCGCCATCCTTGCGCTGGTAGGCATGATCATCGCGGCGTGGCTCGCCTCGGGGACCATTCCCGCCATCATCTATTGGGGCCTGAAACTGATTGCGCCCGAACATTTCCTCCTGTCCGCCATGGTGCTGTGCTCGGTGGCTTCCATCGCCACAGGCACTTCGTTCGGGACCATGGGGACCATCGGCGTGGCGCTGCTCGGCGTTGGGCAGGCGCTCGGCTATCCCCCGGCCATGACGGTTGGGGCCATCGTTTCCGGCGCGTACATCGGCGACAAGATGTCTCCGGTATCCGACTCGACCAACATTACTGCGTCCGTCTGCGAGGTGCCGCTTTTCGATCATATCCTGTCCATGCTCTGGACGACGGTCCCGGCGTTCGTCGCGGCGGGGATCGTGTATACCGTGCTTGGTTTCTCCTTCGCGCAGGAACAGACAGCTTCGCTGGAAAGCCTCAACGCAATCCTCAGTGGCCTTGAAGGGCATTTCAGTCTGGATTTTGTGGCATTCATCCCGCCCATCCTGATGATCATCTTGGCGTATAAGCGCTTCCCGGTCCTGCCGGTCATGGTGGCGTGCCTGCTCAGTGCCGTGGCCATCGCTGTGTACGAAGGCGTGGCCTTCAACGATCTCGCCAAGATGATGACCTCCGGCTACGTTTCCAAGACCGGCATCAAGCAGCTTGATCCGCTGCTGTCCCGCGGCGGCCTGCTCAGCATCATGCCGACGGTTCTGCTGCTGTGCTCGGGCATGGCCTTC
>OGCM01004141.1_pt1 | contig 10106 bp, 8 predicted proteins | sample 1570151 | NCBI WGS metagenome assembly OGCM01 (sample SAMEA4370582, study PRJEB24528) | human gut metagenome
CTTTCTGGAGAAAGGTTCCCCTTCCCCTCCCCAAACCCCTCCCTTTCCCCTCCTAAGACTTTTGACTGGTGGGGAGGCCGCGCGGAGGGGGTTCGTTCCGGCTGTTGGAGCGGGTGAGTTTTTCCATCCCCGTTTGCTAAGAGGAACGCCTTGGATCAATTCGTATAGCTCGGGGACAGCCCAGCTGGAGCGGTTGAACTGGGAATGCATTGAAGAGGCGCGTCAATGTCGTGCTGATGAGCAAGCAAAGTGCGGATGCCCGCATTTTCCGATATACCCATTATTGTTAAACCAAGTATTGGAGAATGGTTCGATGAACACTGAAAGCAAGAAAGTTTTGGTTGGCGAAGGCGTGAAGTTTGAACGTATCCGTCGCATTACCGGATACCTCGTCGGTACCGTGGATCGTTTCAACAACGCCAAACGCGCCGAAGTCGAAGATCGCGTGAAGCATTGCAAGATCGGCTGCTGCGGTAACTAGGGTTCTTTCGTTTTGAAGCTGAAAAAGCTGTGAACAGGGATCCAATAAGCGCAGAAGCCTTTGGGAAGGGAGGGAAAAGCGTGGGGGTGCTCCCCCCTTTCTTTAGAAAAGCTTTTCCCTCCCTTCCGCAATGCTCCCTCGTCTTGGCGAAGTCAGAGGTTTTGGTATGAGCGACGAAATACGCATATCCGGCATTGTCGAGGAGTCCATCGTAGATGGGCCGGGCTTGCGCTACGTCCTGTTTACGCAGGGCTGCCCGCACCATTGCAAGGGCTGCCATAACCCGACGACGCATCCTTTCGACGGCGGGCGCATGGTTTCACCCGACAGGGTGTTTGCGGACGTACGGAAAAACCCCATCGTGCGCGGGGTAACGTTCAGCGGCGGGGAACCGTTCGTACAGAGCGGAAAGCTTGCGCCGCTGGCAGAGCGCCTGCGCGCTGCGGGGTACAATCTGACGAGCTATACCGGGTATTTGTATGAGGAGCTGCTTGCGGACAGCCGGCATATGCCGTTGCTGCGCCAGCTGGATATCCTTGTGGACGGCCCCTTCATACTGGAGGAGAAGTCCTTGATCATCCGGTTCCGAGGGTCGCGCAACCAACGTATCATCGACGTGCCCCGCTCATTGGCGGAAGGCCGCGTGGTGCTCCACCCTGCTATGGATTGAGCAAAGCCCTCCTGAGATTTCGGGAGGGCTTTTTTTATGTTTGGAAAGCCCTTCGGGGTTCGCACGGGGATTCTTGCTGGCGTAATTGGTATCTGTACGGATATACCGTTTATGCGGTAATCCGGGTGCGGAGAAGGGCTGCTCCATTGGTATGGGTGACGCGGTAGAAAATAAAGAGGATGGAACAGGCACATCTTATGGCCGGAGAAAGAAGGCAAGGCTTGCTGTGCGTGCCTGTTGAGTGCACATTGGCGGGGAGGGAACCTCCGGTGTTCCCCGTTGGTGGAACTGTTGAGTCGCATTGACAGGAAATAAAGTATGTTCGAAGTGATGTTGATCGGTCTGCTTGTACTCGTGTTGATTTTGATCCCGTTGTGCATCGGTTTCGTGGCCATAGTCAGATGGATCATGCGCCGGACGCGCCGGGTTTCCGGACAGACCCCGGTTACTGCGGCGGAGCCGTTGCCTCCTCCGGGGGCTGCGGAGAAAGGGGTGGTCCGGACAGAATCCCTGACCGCCGAAGATACGTTCGCGTTCGAAACGTCTGGAGAGCAGGGGGCTCCTTCAGAAAAGGCCCGAGAACCTCAGTTGCCCGTGGAGGATGTTGTGGAGACGCCGAACAATACGGACAAGGCCGTGTTGCAGGATCAATTGAAGGATTCGATGATGTTTCGTTACGCCGTCGTAGCGGGCATCGCACTGTTGCTCCTGATTCCGCTCTTGATGGTGGAAAGCCTCGTAGGGGAACGCTCGTCGCTGTACCGTGAAGTGGTGGAGGACATCAGCCGGACATGGGGCGGGCTGCAGCAGCTTTCCGGCCCGTATCTGCTGGTCCCGTATACGGAGCGTGTGGAGCGGGAACGCGTCGTGCCCGTCGAGGGGGGCGAGGACAGGCTGGTACGCGAAACAAGGCTGGAGGCGAGCTATTTCGTCATCCTGCCGTCGCGTCTGTCTTTTGACGCCACGCTTGATCCAGAATCCCGCCGTAGGGGGATATACCGGGCGTTGGTGTATACGTCCGAGATCGGTATTTCCGGGCAGTTCACATTGCCGTCCAGGGAAGCGCTGACCCGCATCGTCCCCGCGCTGGTTGATGTGGATTATGCCCGGTCTTTCGTGGTCACGGGCCTGAGCCACCCGAGTGCGCTCCGCGAGGCGAGCCCGTTCGTCTGGGCCGGTGTCCCGTACAGCGCCGAGCCGGGTACGCAGCCGTTCGAGAACCTTCCGTCCGGCTTCCGTGTTCCCATTGCCCTGAATGCGGGGCAAGGGACATTTGACTTTTCGCAGCGGCTGGCCTTGAGCGGCAGCGGCGGCATCCGGTTTGCGACGGCGGGCGAAACCACGGAGATCAAGGTGCGTTCGCCGTGGCCGCATCCGAGTTTTCAAGGGCAGGTGCTTCCGGCCTCTTATGAAACTTCGGACACGGGCTTCTCCGCGGTGTGGAGCGTGCCGTCATTGGCGCGCTCGTATCCGAATCTTGGCACGCTGCACACGTGGCCGAGGCATTTCACGGAGTTTGCCGTCGGCGTGGATCTGTACCAAGCCGGTACGCACTATAAGCTGGTGGAACGCTCGGTGAAGTACGGCGTGCTGTTCATCGGCCTGACTTTCCTTGCGTTCATTGTATTTGAAATGGGTCTTGGGGCGCGGCTGCATCCGGTACAGTACGGCATCGTGGGGCTGTCGATGGTGGTGTTCTATCTGGTCCTGCTGTCGTTGTCCGAGCATCTGGCCTTTCTGACATCCTACCTTTCGGCATCGGGATGCATTGTACTGATGGTGTCGTGCTATGTCGGTTTCGCCCTGCGTAATTATAAGGAAGGTATGGGAATAGGCGTATTGCTCGTGGCCCTGTACTCGTTGCTGTACACGATCCTGCAGATGGAGGATTATGCCCTGCTCATGGGCACGGCCCTGCTGCTCGTCATGCTTGCCGCCCTCATGGTGGTTTCCCGCAACCTTGCGAGGGGGAACAAGTGATATGGTATGAATGAGCTAAGGGCGGTATGCAGATCGTTTGAAACAATGATGCATTGAAAGAAGATGCCCGGCCTCAACACTCTGTGGTGGCTATCCTTAGGGCCTCGCTCTATGTCCGGAACATCCCTCTCGACTCATGTCGGGAGGGATGTTTTTGGGTTTTGGCTCCTTTTTTGTGGGGAGGGCTCCGATTTCATCTTGTGCCACGGCCTAACCCCATGAGAGAGCACATTCCCATCGGTTTACCGTTTTCCAATATTGCTTTTCCGTCATGCTTCAATGATATCCCATAGCCGTAAAGCCTTTTCTATCGCTTTTTGAGGCGTGAGATCTTTATCTGCACTGACAAAACGGCAAGCTGCGATAAAGACAGTCTCTTTCTTTTGGTTTTCCTCAATGCCGCAAAGCCGGATCTTTTCAGCGAGTTGGAGCGCATCTCCTGCCGCGTCGTTGAGTGAGAGCTCCGGGTAGTGGCAGGCGATTTCGCAAGCGCCGATCACGAGGCTTTTTTGTGGGATACCCATAGTTCCTCCTATAAAGAGCATGGAGAGTTGTTTATCCTATTGTCATACCGTTTTCTTGTCATGGTATCTTTCTTTTGAAGAGAAGATATCCTGACATATATTTAAAAATCTATAATTATGGAAACATCGTTTGCGATAGCTAGTATAGAGTTGATAACCAACACATATAAAAAGATATTAACGATACAAGCTCTAATACGATGTGCAAAAGAGAATACTCCCAATGTATAAAAAAGAATGGACCTGATTGATCCTCGTGAAAGAGGGCATCCACTTCATTCACCTGTTGGGAGGAAAACAGCATGACGGATTTGGGGATGATGACGGGCAAGGCCGCACTTCGCCACGCCAAGGAAGAAAGCGGCCTGACCAGAGATGAGATAGCGGAGCGCCTTGGCGTGTCACATTCAGTCACCAAGCGTTACTTCAATATAAACGATACGTACATGCCGAGCTTGGAAATGATCCCTCGATTGTGCTTGGCTTTGGGTAACGACATTTTGATGCGTTGGCTGGAGGCTCGTCTCCAAGGCGGAGAAAACTTTTCGCGGGAGGAAATAGAGGAGGAGATGGTGCGCGCGGCGAATGCATTTGAAGAGTTGCGTACCCTCGTGAACGAAGATCCACCTCCTTCCGTGCGGGACATGCAGCACGCCGTCAACAGGCTGATTTTGGAATTGGGGTGCATTCAAGAGATATTGTCCGGGCATTCCTTGCACAGGAACAGAGGGGCCTTGCCACTATGCCCTTGGTGGAAGTTCTGGAAAAAATAACAAAGAAAAAGGGACGCCCATAGCGTCCCTTTTTCTCCGTCCCCCATTGATTAGCTCTGTTAAGGTGGGCATCCCTTTACCTTATGAACAAGCTTATCGTGCGGGCCAGTTTGATCTCCTCCACGACGGGCGTAGTACGCTTATCCACGGTGAGGGATGTCAGCGCTTTCCTCCGAAATAACGGACACACAGGATGGTCATGTCGTCCGAGGCAGTGTTGCCGTTGACATGGACGGACACATCGTCAAGCATATGCCTGAGCACACTGGCCGGTTCCCGTGATGGTGAGGAGGCGAGGGCTCGGAACATCACTTCGTTGGAATAGACGTCGCCTTCCGCGTTCATGGCCTCGTTCACCCCGTCGGTGTAGAGGAAGAGGGTTTCGCCGGGCCGGACCACGGTGCGAAGCAAGGTATAGTTCATGCCTTCCATCGCGCCGACCACAGGCCCGCTGATGCCTTTGAGCCATGCCACGCCGTCGTCGCCGAGCCGAAGCGGGGGATTGTGCCCGCCGTTGGCGTAGAGCAGTTCTCCGGTATCAAGATCGAGCACGCCGATAAACAGTGTGACGAACATGCACTTGGCGTTGTCGCGGGCGAGGTTTTCGTTGACCTCGGCCATGAGGTGCTCCGGCGAGGGGTGGGAACCCGCCCTAGATCGGATAAGGGTCAAGGTCATGCTCATGAACAATGAGGCGGGCACGCCCTTGTCGGACACGTCCCCGATAATGAAGCACAGGTGCCTGTCGTCGAGCATGAAGAAGTCGTACAAGTCGCCGCCCACTTCCCGGGCCGGGACGAGGCTCGCCGCCAGTGAGAACCGCCCGGCGGCCACGTCCGGGGGCAGGGGCTTGGGCAGGAACCCCATTTGGATTTCGGTGGCGGCGCTGAGCTCACCTTCGAGGCGTTCGCGGCTGGACGTGGCCTCCATAAGCTCACGGACCCGTGACCGGAGGGTTTTATCCATGAACATCAGTGAATTGGCGAGGCTGGCGATTTCTCCGCCGTGTTTGCCGTCGGCGAGGGCGGCGAGCAGAGGCGTTGGACGCGCGTCCTCCATGAAATCCTGTTCAGGGAGCTTGCGGGCGTAATCTCCGAGTTTCGCCAGCGGTGAGGTCAGCCGCGTGACCATAAGAAGCGCCACGGGCAGGATGAACAGCGTAGCGGCGAGGATGGCCGCGATGAGCAGAAACGAAAGCTGTTTGCCGGGCGCGCTGGCTTCGTCGGTGTAAACGACGCCTGTGACATACCAATCGAACGGCTTGACATGGCGCACGAAAAGCAGGGCGTCACGGGACGGCGCGCGCTTGATCAAGGACCTGATCGATGTTTCAACGGGATTTTCCGGTGTTTTCGAAGCATTGCGGATATCGGCGATAAGAGTGTTGCCTGTTTTGGGATTGATGCCGGAGAGGGTGGTGTTCATGCCTTCCGGCCCGATTACCGGGATACCTTTGGAGTCCGTGACGAACAGAAAACCTGAAGGCCCTATCCGTTGTTTTCCGAATTCGTTTTGGAGTTCCCGGATGCTGTCTTCCTTGAGCCGCTGCTGGTGCTCGTCGAGCTTGTCGATGTTGGCCCACAGGCCCACGAGCAGCCCTCCCTCTCCGGGAAGGTACAGGTGCGTTCCGTACAGCCGCTGCTTTTTGTCTCCGGCGTCCCACTGGACGAAACAGGTTGCGGGGAGGCCTTTTTCCGCGAGGGCTCGCATGGTGGGGCCCACGGGCCGGTCTTTGATGTCGCGGAGGAGGTAGGGGTTGTCGTCTTTCTTCAGATCGCCGCGCACGAGTTTGATCTCGCCGCTTGGGTCGATCGCCATGAGGCTGATCCCCTCGGGCAAGGGGAAATTTTGCATGATCTTAAAGCGCTCAGATGGATCATGCACCAGCGTGGTGATGAGTTTCGCCAGCCAGCTGAGGTTATGCTGGAGCGCGACGGCCTGATCCGCTTTGCTGCGGAACAGGATCTGGTAGCGATCCATCACGTTGAATGTCGCAAGGGCAACGGTATTCACACTGCTCCGGCGCTGCTCCTCCAGCATGGTTCTTTTCACGCTATACATGGAGAACAGGCCCACTCCGACAGCGAGCAGGATCAGCGACCCGGCGACGAGCAGTACCAATTTGTTCTTTGTGGACAGGATCATCGTTCGTCTCAGGGCTGGTTGCCACGGGCGCGCGCCCGCCTCGCCGGGTCGCCCCGATCCGGCGTTCTTTGTCTAACATCCTTTTCTTCGGGAAGGAATACGCGTTGCGCACCTGGAAAGGAAACCCCATTCATTTTCCGTTCCACGCCGATGCATGGAAAAGACCGCATCCAAAAACACGGGCTCCGGAACACATTGGAATCTATTGTCCCTGCACACAAGTGTCAAACAGTGATGATTCCCTGTCCGGCGTTTTAGAATCCCGTGTCCGTTTTTTCCGTCTTGCTCTTCTTCCTCTTCCCTTTCACTGCCGGATGGTTGGGGAAAACAGAGCCAAGGAAACCGGGCGCTTCCCGTCTTTCAGGAACATTTCGGCCTTATCGGTAGCGTTGTTGCGCAGCAGGGGAATCTGTGGCACCACCGGAACCCGTTCTGAAAGTGACGCAGGAACACCGGGAGTCCGATGTCCGGCCCTCCCGGGAGACGGCCCCGGAAGGACCTGTCCCGGCGCATTAATGAAACGCCGCCATCGCAGCAGGAAGGAATGGCGTGGACGCATGGCTCGACTGGATCGGTTTTCTGTGTATTGCCCTTGTCGCAGGATGGTTCTTTTTCCGCAAACAGATGGCGGAAAACGAACTTGCGGAGAGGGAAGAGGACGCACGGAAGAACGCTCCGCTTTTCTCCTCGGGCGAGGGGCTTTGCGGGCAGGAAGGGGATGACGGTGATGGCGATGGAGACGGGGATGGGGACGACTGAGCCCCGGCAGGCTTCGGCGGATCGCTGCGCGGCCCGACCAAGAAGTTTTTTTGAGCCAACAGAGTAGGGGCCCCAGGCAAGCGTCCTGCATCCCTCAACAGGGCAAAGGCCCTCCCGGGCTGTATCCGAGAGGGCCTTTGCTGTTTTTCGCACGTCAGAAATCGCTATTCGCGCTCAAGCCCTTTCACGTCGATGCGGTATTTGCGGATCTTCGACCAGAGGGTACTCGGGTTGAGGCCGAGGAGTTCGGCAGCGCCGTCCTGTCCGGAGATTTTGCCGTTGGTGCGGTTGAGCGCCTTGATGATATAATTGACGGTGACCTCGTTAAATGTCTGGAATGGTTCCGCATTGTCCTTGTTCCGCTTGCTGTTCGGCTCCTGCTTGCTCTTCGGGGACGGGAGGTCAAAAGCGCGGTCGGAAGAATTTTCGGAAAGGATGTTCAGGAAATTATCGATAAAGACAGGCTGGATGCAGGAACAGATCTCGAGATGTTCTTGCGTATAATTGTCCACACCCATCGATATCACAACCATAGTAACGCTCGTTTCCCTCAGCATGTTAAACTTCAAGGGAATGTACACGGCCGATGTGTCCGTCTTGTAGACAGAGCGGTGCACGTCGGCGTACGCACAGGTTTCGTGCCCGGTAAAGATTTTTAGATTGCAGGCGCCTTCGCTGAAAAAGTGTTTTTCGGTCCTCAACCGGGTCATGCTTTCCGGAGAAATGGCGAAGTGGTCGTTGATATTGATGGCGGGTGTTTTGTTGCATTCGGCCAGCTTTGTAATGGAACCTTCCACGGATCGGAAAATGAACAAGGAGGAAACGGGCATCATCATAGAGAGGAATACCGCCGCCCTCTTCACGAAGAAGTCCAACGACGCATCGGACAAAACAGAATTAATGAACTTTTTGAAGATTTCTTCAGGCGAGTACCTCATGGCTCAACCTCTTCCCCTATGCGCTATGTATTTCCTCCATTATAAGATAACCAGCTTGAATGAACGTAGAAATACGTTTTTTACCAGTCTGGTCGCGTTCCGGAAGGGAACGATGGAGGAGAAAGATTATTCTTTTCGTTTTATAATAGACGGAAAAGAAAAACCATCTTTTTTCGTTTTTGTTTTATAAAGCGATATAGGAGGACTATTCTCTTTATAGAGACATATACAACGTCATAGCGTCGGATAGTTACTCGTTTGTCTTTGCAAAGTGATTTTCTGTAGAGAAAAATCGTTATTTTAACGTTTATTCTTTTTCCGAAATCATATTTTTCTATCTTGCGATAATAATAAGATTATTCCATCTGCATTGCCAAAAACAAGTAAGGAAGGGGCAAAGGGCGAAGCGTTCGCAAAGGCAAAAAACGATGTGCGAGGCAGTGTTTTTTTCGTTCATATTTTGAGAGCTCCAACCTCTTGGAGCATGTGTTTCTAGAGGGTTATTTCAACGGCACAGTGGAACTCCATAGAGGCGTTTGGCAAATCAGCAACGGCCGCTTTCCCGCGTTCATGTTTGTGTGCCCGGGGAGATGTTTTCAGCCGAGAGTGTGAAACCACGCGATCTCGATCGTGCCCCGCAAAGATGGAAAAAAACATTAATCCGCCATAAATCGAGTAAAAAATCGCAATAAATGTCATGTAAAGTCTCAATACGTGTATTGAGACGCGAATGCCCGATACCATTTTTTCATAGTGGTAAAAGAAGTATCCGATTTTGAGGGATACAGAGCAAAAGCCGGTTGATCCGAAGATCAACCGGCTTTGTTTTCAGCGCCGGAAGCGCGGGGTTTCAAGGGATTGCCGGAAGGCGCGGAACGCGTCCCTCAGCGGCTGTTCACTTCATGGAAGGGGTTACGGCAGCATCCACTGCCAAACGGTGGCCTGGAGGTAGGTCAACACGCAGATGAACAGGGTCATGGCGATGCTGTGCCCGAGGGCGAAGCGGAAGAGGTTGCCTTCCTGCCCGATCATGCCGGTGGCGGCGGTGGCCACGCTGATGGACTGGGGCGAAATCATCTTGCCGGTGACGCCGCCGGAGGAGTTCACGGCTACGGCGAGTTCGGGGGGCATACCCACGGCCTGCGCGGTGGAGCGCTGCATACCGCAGAAGAGGGCGTTCGACGAGGTGTCGGAGCCGGTCAGGAACACGCCGAGCCAACCCAGGATCGGGGCGAAGAACGGGAACAGGCTGCCGGTCTTGGTGAAGCCGATGCCGAGGGTCGTGCTCATACCGGAGTAGTTCATGAGGAAGGCCAAACCGAGGATGGTGGCGATGGTCAGGACGGGGAAACGGAGCTGGTAAATCGTGGAGAAGAAGCAGGCCACGGCCTTGCCGAAGCTGTACTTGGGCATGAAGGGCACGGCGAAGAAGCCGGACAGCAGGATGGCGGTTCCGCCTGCGGAGAGCCAGCCGAATTTGAAGAATGCGGCATAGGGGGTTTCGGCGGGCACGACGGGCACGGTGCGGCTGACCATGCCGTCAAGCATGGGCCACGCGAAGCCCTTGGTGGCGATGCTGCCGCTGATGCCGTCGAGGAACGCCTTGAACTGCGGCAGGCCCCAGAAGAACACCATGACTGCCAGGATGATGAACGGTATCCATGCGCGGATGACTTCACCGAAGGAGTAGCCCTTGCCGGTCAGCACGGTGGGCTTTTCGCCCTCGAAGCGCCAGATGGTGGCGGGCTTCCAGAAGCGGAGCAGGATCACGAGGCCGACGAGGGTGATGATGGCGGACATGATGTCCGGCAGAGTCGGGCCGTGATAGTTCGAGAA
>OGCM01004142.1_pt1 | contig 10105 bp, 10 predicted proteins | sample 1570151 | NCBI WGS metagenome assembly OGCM01 (sample SAMEA4370582, study PRJEB24528) | human gut metagenome
GGATGGAGGATGTCGTATTGGAAAATTTCGCTGAAACTTTCCAGAGGCCGGGCGAACGCCACCATGGAAAAACCGGGAAGCCCCTTGTATTCCCACAATTCCGCCTCGAAAGACGGCAGGAGATCACGCGAGTCGACCAGCGGATAGTTTTCCGTTTCGCACCACGGTTTGAGCAGACAGAACTTGACGTGTACCGCATCAAGAAAATGTTTGAGCGCCTCAAGATCCGTAATTTCGATGATATCAGAAAAAGAGTTGGTGTTCGACCAAGAAAAATCGCCGAGGGTGAACGCTTCTTTCCATAACAAAGACATGGTTGAACTCTCTTTCCGGCTTTGTGGACCAAGCCCCTGCCCGCGGAGCAAGGTCGCCTCTGTTCATACACGCTCATAAGTTTTACATAGTTTACCTATCAGAAATGCAAAAAAAATTCCACCCCTGATTTCGAAAAAAGACGGCTGCTCACCCGCGCGCACCGCCTTCTCGTCAGCGAAAAGAGCTTGTGCTTTCCGACACAAAACAGGAACTGCCTCTCATGCCCCTTGGCATAGCGGCCTTTGATGGGGTATAGAGAAAAATTCGCGGCATTGTTTTCATCCGTCAGGCCCACGCCGCACAACGCAGCCCGACCGCTGCACCCTCCGCAACACTTTCTCTCAGGTCATGAGACACGGAGCAGCCATGAGCATCATCAGCACCCAGATGAGTTCTTCCATCAAAAACGGCTCCTGGATCCGTCGCATGTTCGAAGCCGGCATCCAGCTCAAGCAGAAGTACGGCGACGATGCCGTATGCGATTTCAGCCTTGGCAACCCGGATCTCGCTCCCCCGCCCGCCGTGGGCAAGGCGCTGGTCGAATTCGTCAAGCACGTGGACGAACCGTTCAGCCTCGGCTACATGCCGAACAACGGGTTCGGCTGGGCCCGCGAAAAGCTCGCCGCCCACCTTTCCAAGGAACAGGGAGTCGAGCTCACGGCCAACGACGTCATCCTGACCTGCGGGGCCGCGGGCGCGCTCAACGTGATCTTCAGGACCGTTCTGGAACCCGGCGACGAAGTGCTCACCGTGACCCCCTATTTTGTGGAATACGGCTCCTATGTGGGCAACCACGGCGGTACGCTCAAGAAGGTCCCGACCTTGCCGGGTACCTTCGGGCTTGATCTGCCCGCCATTGAGGCGGCCATCACGCCCAAGACCCGCGCCATGATCATCAACTCGCCCCACAACCCCACCGGGACCGTCTATTCCCGCAAAGAGCTCGAAGGCCTGACCGCCATCCTCGCCAAGGCCTCCGAACGCAATGGCCGCCCGCTCTATCTCGTGGTCGACGAACCGTACCGTTTTCTGGCCTTCGACGGAGTGGAAGTGCCGAGCCTGCTGCCCATGTACCCCTATGCCGTTCTGGCAAGCTCCTTCTCCAAGAACCTGTGCCTCGCCGGTGAACGCGTCGGCTTCATCGCCCTGTCCCCGCTCTTTGCCGAGCGCGCCGAACTCATGGGTGGCCTGACGCTCGCCAACCGTATCCTCGGCTTTGTGAACCCCCCGGTCGTGGGCCAGCATATCATGGCGGGCGCGCTCGGATCGCAGGTGGACGTGAACATTTATGCCCGCCGCCGCGAAATGATGGGCAACGTCCTCTCCGACGCGGGCTATGAATTCCAGATGCCCAAGGGAGCGTTTTATTTCTTCCCGAAGGCTCCCGGCGGCGATGACGTGGCCTTCGTCAACAAGCTCCTTGATGAACGCATCCTCGCCGTGCCCGGTTCCGGTTTCGGTGGCCCCGGCCACTTCCGCCTGGCGTTCTGCGTCGAGGACGAGGTCATCGCCCGCTCCGCCGAAGGGTTCAAGCGGGCCCGCGGGTAGGGAAGCCTTTTCGGGCGGCAAGGCAGCCGCCCGTTTCCCGCGGAACCCGGAAAAATGTCCATCGGGCACAGCCTCTTCATGGGTGCCCGATGGACGGATTCCGGCCTGCCGGAGGAATCATTTCCCCGGCCTGGCAATCAGCGTACCTTTCAATCACATTCCCCCAAACGCCAGCGGGCTGGCCGCGGCTTTCCCCCGTTTTTCATCACCTTTCAAAAAAATACGCGGTCTCCCGTGCGTCCTGAGGGATATTTCAAGGGATTGGAAGCCACACCAGAACCTCTGGACGGGAACGTTTTCCCGTGGGGCGGCCTCCTTCGCTTTCCCCATCATGAACGCTCTCATAGTCTTGACACAAGCCGATCAACCGTGTAAGGAGTCCCGTTCACGAGGTTATCATGGCTGAACTACGGATTGCACTGAACAACATCGCCCCTGAAGGAAAGACGTTCGTTATGGACGATCCGGCCATCTGGTCGGTCCCCATGACGGAATGCGGTATGGATTGCCGCATCGTCCAGCCTCTTGTGGGCACGGTTACGCTTCTTCCCCAGGAAGACGGCTGCCTTGTACGCGGCAACCTGAAGGGAGAGGTCGTCGTTCCCTGTAACCGTTGCGCCGAAGACGCCCACCTGATCATCGACAGCAGTTTCGACAGCTTCGAGCCGTTCCCACAGGCGGACGACGAGCCGGAGCCGCGCAACGGCAAAGAAAAGCCGTTCGACAGCGAGGCCGACGAGCTCATCGTCAAGCTGGTGGACGGCGCGCCGGAGATCAATCTGGCCGGCCTGCTCTGGGAAGAGTTTGTGCTCGCCCTTCCGGTACGTCCTCTGTGCAAGCCTGACTGCAAGGGGTTGTGCCCCGACTGCGGGAAAAACCTTAACGAAGGTTCTTGCTCCTGCGTGCGGGACGAAGGCGATCCCCGTCTTGCGGCCCTCCGGGGTCTGAAAGTGAAAAAGAACTAGATTTTGCCGCCGAACCTTGTGTCTCCGGGCGTATTGGGCTATGCCATCCGGAGCCGCATCAACAGGCGACAGAGCCAAACCCTCGGCACCATGCCGAATCCTAAGGAGTGCCGTCATGGCCGTACAGCAAAATAAGAAGTCTCATTCCAAGAAGGGTATGCGCCGGTCCCACGATCGCGTGGCCACCCCCACCGTTGTGTACTGCACCTGCGGAGCCCCCACGGTTCCCCACGCTGCCTGCCCCAGCTGCGGCACCTACCGCGGTCGTCAGGTCGTCGAGCAGAAGACCGCCGATGAGCAGCAATAAGACCGTTATCGCCGTCGACGCCATGGGAGGCGATCTCGGTCCTTCCGTGGTCGTCCCCGGAGCGATTGAGGCCGCCCGCCAGACCGGAGCCAAAATTCTCCTTGTCGGGAACGAGGCTACACTTGACGGCGAACTGAACAGACTCTCCCCCTCGGGGGTGGATCTGGAAATCGTCCATGCCCCCGAAGTCGCGGGCATGGACGAAAAGCCTTCGGACATCCTGCGCCGGAAGAAGAACGCCTCCATCCAGGTCGCCTGCCGCCTTGTGCGTGACGGCGCGGCCCAAGGCGTTGTCAGCGCGGGGCACTCCGGAGCCTCCGTCGCGTGCGGCATGTTCATCATGGGCCGCATCCCCGGCGTTGAACGCCCCGCCCTCGCGTCGCTCCTTCCTACGGAAAAGGAACCCGTCGTCCTGCTGGACGTGGGTGCCACCGTCGATTGCAAGCCCTACAACATCTTTCAGTTCGGCCTGATGGGCGACGCCTTCGCCCGGGACATCCTCAATAAGGAATCCCCCCGCGTGGGCCTTCTCAGCATCGGCGAAGAGGAAGGCAAGGGCAACAGCCAGGTGAAAGAGGCGTACGAGCTGTTCAAAATGGCTCAGAACCTCAATTTCAGCGGCAATATCGAAGGGCGCGATCTCTTCACAGGCGAAATGGACGTGGCCGTCTGCGACGGTTTCGTCGGCAACGTGGCCCTGAAGCTCAGCGAAGGGTTGGGCCTGTCCCTGAGCCGCGTGCTCAAGCGCGAACTGCTCAATTCCGGCTTCCTGCCCAAGCTGGGCAGCCTGCTGGCCAAGTCCGCGTTCAGACGCTTCGCCAAAGTGGTGGACTACGCCGAATACGGCGGAGCCCCGTTGCTCGGCCTTCAGAACATCTCCATCGTCTGCCACGGCCGTTCCAATGCCAAGGCCATTTGCAACGCTACCCGCATGGCGACCCTGTTCGTCGAGAAAGAGACCAACAAGCGCCTGATGGAAACCATCTGCGCCAATGAGGAACTGACCCGCTTCGGCCGTTCCTGTTAGCCCTCCTCACAAACGCACGGACACCGCATGACAGCAATCCATATTCAAGGCTTGGGGACGTATGTTCCGACCAAGCGGATCACGAACGTCGACTTGATGTCGCTGGTGGACACCAACGACGAATGGATCGTCAGCAGGACCGGGATCAAGGCCCGGCACATGCTGGCGGACGACGAAAACGGCTCCGACGCGGGCACGGAAGCGGCGCTTAAAGCTCTTGAAGATGCCGGCATCGCGGCTGAAGACATCACGCATGTTCTGACGGCGACGTGTACGCCCGACTACCTGTGCCCGAGCACGGCCTGCATCATCAGCGGCAAAATCGGCTCGCACGGGGCGATGGCGTTCGACCTCAACGCGGCCTGCACCGGCTTCGTTTACGGCCTGGACGTGGCGAACAGCATCCTTGCCGGAAAGCCCGGGGCCAAAGTCCTGCTCGTGGGCTCGGAAGCCTTTACGCGCCGCCTGAACTGGGAAGACCGCACAACCTGCATCCTGTTCGGCGACGGCGCCGCGGCCGCCGTGCTGACGAACGGCGAAGCAGGGACGCCCAAGCGGTGCCTGCCCTCGGCACCCCGCCTCCGGGATGTCCGGTGCGGCGCGGACGGGCGGCAGTATCCCCTGCTTACCGTCGGCGGCGGGACGAACCGCAACTACAAGCCCGGCGATCCGGTTCAGGACGATTTTTACCTCCAGATGCAGGGGCGTGAAGTCTTCAAGCAGGCTGTGCGCAGCCTCTCCGCCGTCTGCTCCGAACTGCTGGAGGACAACGGGCTGACGCTCGAAGACATCGACCTGTTCATTCCGCATCAGGCAAACCTCCGCATCATCGAAGCCGTGGGAGACCGCCTCAAGCTTGAAAGTGAAAAAATATTCGTCAATCTTGATGAATACGGCAACACGTCGGCGGCATCCATTCCACTGGGTATCGGCGACGCCTGCGCGCAGGGCCGCATCCGCCCGGGCTCACGTGTCTTGTTGAGCGCCTTCGGCGGAGGCTTCACGTGGGGAGCCGCATTGCTGGAATTCTAGCCGCTTTTCCGGCTGGCATCCGTGTTGAATTCTGATTTCTTTTGAGCTACAAACAGCTGAATACAGCATTAAGGTGAGAGACATGAGCGAACAACTTTCCACCGCCCTCGTGACCGGCGGCTCCAGAGGTATCGGCAAGGCCATTGCGGAGACGCTGGCGAAGGCCGGATATCAGGTGTATCTCACCTATGTCAGCAAGGCTGATGAAGCTGAAGCCGTGGCCCGGAACATTGTGGCGGCGGGCGGGAAAGCCTGTGCCTTTCGCCTTGACGTCGCCGACGCCGAAGCGGTCGCGGCGTTCTTCAAAGAACGCATCAAGGATCAGGTCGAGCTGGACGTGCTGGTCAACAACGCGGGCATCACCAAAGATGGCCTGATGCTGCGCATGAAAGACGAAGATTTTGACCGCGTCATCCAGACCAACCTGCGCGGCGCATTCGTCTGTGTCCGCGAGGCCGCCAAGATCATGACCCGCCAGCGTCACGGGCGGATCAATTACGCTTCCGCCAAGGCGGGCCTCATCGGCCTGACCAAGTCCGCGGCCAAGGAGCTGGCCGGTCGTAACGTCACCGTCAACGCGGTCGCCCCCGGTTTCGTGGAAACCGATATGACCGCCAGCCTGCCCGATGACGTCCGCGCCGCCTATATTGATGCCATCCCCTTGAAACGTCTGGGAACGCCTCAGGACATCGCTGATGCCGTAGCTTTTCTGGCTTCGCCGGGAGCCGGATACATTACAGGACAGGTTATCGCCGTCAACGGCGGAATGTACTGTTAATCGCCGCGCCGCGTTTGCGGCGCGAACCGGCGGATTCCGTTTCGCGGAAGCGTCGACACAAGGAACGGGGCATCATGCCCCACTGCAACACAAAAAGAACAAAACCGGGAGGATTCCCCCATGTCCGTTGAAGAACAGGTCAAAAAGATCATCATGGAACAGCTTGGCGTGACCGCCGAAGAAGTGAAGCCCGAAGCCTCTTTCGTTGAAGACCTCGGCGCCGACTCCCTCGACCTCACCGAACTCATCATGGCCATGGAAGAAGCCTTTGACGTGGAAATCGCCGACGACGACGCCCAGAAGATCCTGAAGGTCAAGGACGCCATCTCCTACGTGCAGAACCACACGAACTAAGCCTCGTTTTGTTCGAAGCACGGGAAACGAGAGCGGAGACGGCGGCCCGCGCGGGCGTTGTTCCTTCCGTTCCTGTTGCGCCAGAGTATTCTACCGGGCGTCTTGTGATTCAAATCATAAGGCGCTCGACCACTTTTTGCTTCATGAGGGAATTATGAGCCGCAAACGCGTTGTTGTAACCGGTCTCTCTGCGCTGACGCCGCTCGGCGGCAACGTCACCGAAAGCTGGGATAATCTTCTTGCGGGGAAGTCGGGCATCGGGCCCATCACCCTCTTTGACGCCTCCGGCTTTGATTCCCGCATTGCCGGCGAAGTCAAAGGGTTCGATCCTGAAGCCTACGGCATTCCCGCCAAACAGGCCCGCCGTATGGACCGCTTCGTCCAGTTCGCCGTCGCCGCGGGCAACATGCTGGTGGAACATTCCGGCCTCGTCATCAATGACGACAACGCCGGCCGGGTCAGCGTCATCCTCGGCGTGGGGCTCGGCGGCCTGCACACCATCGAAGTGTTCCACTCCCGCCTCGTCGAGGCCGGGCCGGGCAAGGTTTCCCCCTTCATGATCCCCATGCTGATCTCCAACATGGCCCCGGGCCAGCTTGCCATCGCCACGGGTGCCAAGGGCGCGAACATGGTGCTCACCAGCGCCTGCGCTTCGGGCACGCACGCCATCGGCGCGGCCTATACCGAGATCGTCATGGGCCGTTGCGACGCCTGCATCTCCGGCGGCGTGGAAGCGACCGTCACGCCCATGGGCATTTCCGGCTTTACCGCGCTGAAGGCGCTCTCCACGGCGCACAACGACGATCCCGAAAAGGCTTCCCGCCCCTTTGACAAGGACCGCGACGGCTTTGTCATGGGTGAAGGCGCGGGCCTGCTCATGCTGGAAAGCCTCGAGCACGCTCAGGCGCGCGGCGCGACCATCTACGCCGAAATCATAGGCGCGGGCTCGTCCGACGACGCCTTCCACATGACCGCTCCCCGCGACGACGGGGAAGGCATGATCGCCGCCATGCAGCGCGCCATCGCCGACGCGGGCGTCAGCCCCGACGTGGTGGACCACATCAACGCGCACGCCACCTCGACCCATCTCGGCGACATCTGCGAGACCGGCGCCGTCAAGCAGGTCTTCGGCGAACGCGCCTACCAGATTGCCATCTCCGCGACCAAGTCCCAGACCGGCCACCTGCTTGGGGCCGCCGGCGGCGTGGAGGCCGTGTTCTCCGTGCTTGCCCTGCATACCGGCTATGTTCCCGGCACGATCAACTATGAGACGCCCGATCCGGAATGCGACCTCAACTGCATGACCGACGGCGCCAAGAAGCTTGATCCGCAGTACGCGCTCTCGAACTCCTTCGGTTTCGGCGGTACGAACGGCAGCATCCTGTTCAAGAAATTCACGGCGTAACTCCCCTTTCAGGGAAACCACGCGGTTGCATCTCTAAACTTTCATCGGAGCGTCCAATGGACCATATTCTTCTTGAAGATCCCGAACTGGCACGCGCTTTCCTGCTGGAAAGCGATCGGCAGATGAGCAAATTGGAGCTCATCGCCTCCGAAAACTTCGTCTCTTCCGCCGTTCGGGAAGCGCAGGGAAGCGTCTTCACGCATAAGTACGCCGAAGGTTACCCGGGCAAGCGGTACTACGGCGGCTGCGAATTCGTCGATATCGCCGAAAACCTTGCCATCGAGCGCGCCAAGCAGCTGTTCGGCTGCGACTACGTCAACGTGCAGCCCCACTCCGGCAGCCAGGCGAACATGGCTTCCTACTTCGCGCTGGCCAAACCCGGCGATACCATTCTGGGCATGAACCTGTCCCATGGCGGCCACCTGACGCACGGCAGCCCGGTGAACTTCTCCGGCCGCCTGTTCAACGTGGTTTCCTACGGCGTGGACAAGGACACCTGCCTCATCAACTATGACGAAGTGCGCCGCCTCGCCCATGAGCACCGTCCCACGGTCATCGTGGCGGGCGCCAGCGCCTATCCCCGTACCATCGACTTCGCCAAGTTCCGCGCCATCGCCGACGAGGTGGATGCCAAGCTGTTCGTGGACATGGCCCATATCGCCGGCCTCGTTGCCGCCGGGCTCCATCCCACCCCCATCGGGCACGCCCACGTCACCACGACCACGACCCACAAGACCCTGCGCGGTCCTCGCGGCGGCATGATCCTGTCCGACGAATCCTTCGGCAAGACGCTCAACAGCCAGATCTTCCCCGGCATTCAGGGCGGCCCGCTCATGCACATCGTCGCTGCCAAGGCCGTGGCCTTCGGCGAAGCCCTGCGTCCCCGCTTCAAGGACTATCAGGCGCAGGTGCTCAGGAACACCGTGACGTTGGGCGAAGAGCTCAAGAACGCCAAGTTCAACCTCGTCTCCGGCGGCACGGACAACCATCTGCTGCTCGTCGACCTGACCAGCAAGGACATCACCGGCAAGGACGCCGAGCACGCCCTCGACGCCGCCGGCATCACCGTGAACAAGAACACCGTGCCTTTCGAGACCCGTTCCCCGTTCGTGACCTCCGGCATCCGCATCGGAACGCCCGCGCTCACGACCCGCGGTTTCCGCGAACAGGACATGGTCAAGGTGGCGGGCTGGATCGACGCCGCCATCGCCAACGCCGGCAACGAAACCCGTCTCGCCGAGATCAGCAAGGAAGTGGCCGTGTTCGCGCGCCAGTTCCCGCTGTTCGCCTGGTAGACTTGCAGGGCTCTGCCCCGCACCCGCCGGGCTGCCGTCCGGACCTGCCCGGGGGGAATCATTCCCCCCCCGGCCCCCTCGGTAACGGATACGCGCCGTTTCCGAAGGGAGTATAAGCTGTTACTTGCTTCTTAAAAGCTCTTCAAACGGCGTTGCCGTTTGAAGAGCTGATAGGCGCCCCCTCTCGTGGCGTCTCCGTTTTCGCCGGGGTCCGGGGCGCGGCTCGCGCCCCGGGCGGGGTCAAGGGGCTGCGGCCCCTTGCCGCCGGAGGCTCTCCCCGTCCCCCGCTCTTTCATTTTACAGAAGGATACCGCTATGTCCCGCGTCGCTTGGCCCGACTACTTCATGAACATCGCCCACCTCGTGGCGGAGCGCTCGACCTGCCTGCGCCGCAGGGTCGGGGCCGTAGCCGTCAAGGACAAACGCATCCTCGCCACCGGCTATAACGGCGCACCGTCCAAGGTAGCGCATTGCCTCGATATCGGTTGCCTGCGCGAACAGCTCGGCGTGCCTTCCGGCCAGCGGCATGAAATCTGCCGGGGCCTCCACGCGGAACAGAACGTCATCATCCAGGCGGCGGTGCACGGCATTTCCCTCGCCGGGGCCGAAGTCTACTGCACGCATCAGCCTTGCCTCATCTGCTCGAAAATGCTCATCAACTGCGGCATCACCAAAATCTGGTACGCATCGGGCTACCCGGACGAACTGGCCATGCAGATGCTGAACGAAGCGGACATCACGCTCGAACTCCTCCCCCTGCGCCCCACGCCGGATGGCTGCGGGCATACGGGCCCCTCGGGAGAAGGCGCATGAGCCACCCGTACGAATCGTTCATGCGGGAAGCCGTCGAACTCGCGGAACGCGGCCGCTGGTCCGCCGCTCCCAATCCGACGGTGGGCGCCGTACTTGTCCGTGACGGTGTTGTCGTTGCCAGAGGCTGGCATACCGCTTACGGCAAGAGCCATGCGGAAGTGGAGTGCCTCAAGGACGCCGAAGCCAAAGGCGTCGATCCCTCGGCCTGCACCCTGGTCGTCACGCTGGAGCCCTGCAACCATCAAGGGCAAACCCCGCCCTGCACG
>OGCM01004145.1_pt1 | contig 10084 bp, 8 predicted proteins | sample 1570151 | NCBI WGS metagenome assembly OGCM01 (sample SAMEA4370582, study PRJEB24528) | human gut metagenome
TGAACCGGCTGGAAAGCCAGCTGAACTGCGTGCTGTTCATCCGCTCCAACCGGGGTGTGACCCTGACACCGGAAGGCGAAATGCTCTACTCCCGCATTGCTTCGGCGGCGGTGCAGATCCAGGATGCCGAGGAGGAGCTGAGCGCCAGTGCCACGCTGGAGCACGGAACCATCAGCATCAGCGCCACCGAGACGGCGCTCAACATTTATCTTTCCAAAAAGCTGCGGGATTTCCATACCGAATATCCCGGCATCCGGCTGCGCATCTCGAACCACTCCACCCCGCAGGCGGTGCAGGCCGTGAAGAACGGCGAGGTGGACTTTGCCATTGTGAGCACCCCGGCGGAGATCGAGTCGGGGCTGAAAATGGTGGAGCTGAAGCCGTTTTACGAGGTGCTGGTGGGTGGCAGGACCTTCACCGCGCTGGCAAGTCAGAGCCTGACCCTGAAAGAGCTGCGCAGCTATCCCCTCATCTCCCTCAGCGACGAGAGCGTGACCCGCAGCCTGTACCGGCAGTTCTTCCTGGATCACGGCGCGGTCCTCAAGCCGGATACGGAAGCCGCCACCACCGACCAGATGCTCACGCTGGTCAAAAGCGAGCTGGGCCTTGCCTTTGTGCCGGAACCCATGGCGAGGGATAGCCTGGAGCGTGGCGAGCTGGTGCAGCTCCACCTGCAGGAGATCATCCCGACCCGTTCGATCTGCCTTGTTTACGACCGCCACCGCCCGCTGAACACGGCGGCGCGGAAATTCCAGCAGATGCTGACCAAAGCAGATCCGCCCCGCCCGGCCGAATCGAAGCAGACCGAGAGCATCTCTTTTGTGTCCCAATAAAATGCTGTCAAGATGAGGCCGAGTGTTCGCGGCACTGCCCTGGCTTTTGCCGGTTCTTCTAAGGCATAAAATGACCCCGGAGCGTTTGCTGTGATGCATCGCTCCGGGGTTTTGTGATGTTATGGGTTACTGGCCGCAGGAGTGCCCGCCGCAGTGATGCTCGCCGCAATGGTGGCCCTCGCCGTGGTCGTGGTGGTCGCAATGGGCGTTGGGGTCAAAGCGGAGCTTTCCGGCCAGATAATCTGCTACTGCCGCGTCTGCCGGGCCGCTGATCCCGCCGAACAGCTGGATGCCTGCCTGTGCAAGGGCGTTCTGTGCCCCGGGGCCGATGCCGCCGCAGAACACCACATTGGCATTGTGCTGGGCCAGAAAGCCCACCAGTGCGCCGTGGCCCTGCCCGTTGGTGGAAACGACCTCGCTGGCGGTCACCTGTCCGTTTTCGACCTCGTAGAACTTGAACTCTGCCGTGTGGCCGAAGTGCTGGAATACCATACCGTTTTCATAAGGAATTGCGATTTTCATGGGGGATGTCTCCTTTTTTCTTTTCTTTTATTATAACATAACGCAGGAGACAATAAAACCCCGGAACACGGGGCGATTTTGCGGAGCTTTCCCTGAATTACAGTTCTCCCGTTTTCAGCTTGGCCAGCACCTCGTTCAGGCTGGTGCATTCCATGGTATACAGACTGCGCATTTCATCGTCGGCGGGGAGCAGATCGGGCACCATGACGGTGACAAAGCCCCCGGCGGCACCGGCGCGGACACCGTTGTAGCTGTCCTCCAGCACCAGCGTGTGGGCGGGGTCGGTGCCCAGCTTTTCTGCCGCCAGCAGGAAGATCTCCGGGTCGGGCTTGGAGTGTTTGACCTGCTGGCCGGATACCAGCGCCTTGAAGTAGTGGGTCAACCCCCAGTTGTTCAGGTTGCCCTCGATGACATGGACCCGGCTGGAGGAGGCCACTGCCATGGGGATGTGGTTGGCATCCAGCCAGGCCAGCAGCTCGTCCAGCCCCGGCTTTTTGGGCACCGGTTTCTGGAACTCCTCATCGGCCACCCGGTGCAGGCTGTCGATGATGGCGTTGGCATCGCAGTCCTCTCCGTAGAACTGCCGCACGATGTTACGGGAAGTTTCGCCTGCAGTGCCGCGTTCAGCCTCGGCAAGGCCCTCCTTGTACTCCAGACCCAGCGCCGCCAGCGCCGGTTCCCAGAAAGTAGCCCACATCCGCTCGGTGTCGAACATCAGGCCGTCCATATCAAAAATCACGCCGTTGATCATAATGGATTGGTTCCCTTCTTGATGAGATAATACTTTGTCTAACCTCTCAGCCGTCGCTATCGCTCGGCAGGCACGGGTTGCGGCTCCCAGCATCCAATTCTTATGTTATGCTGGCCGCGGCCCCAACAGCAACGCCCTTTATCCGCCACTGGCGGCGGTTGTTGCTGTTGCTCCTAATAGGGGAGCCTTTGGCAAAACTGGAAACCTGCCCGGACTGCCAAGGCCTCCCCTACTAGGGGAGGTGGCAAAACCGATAGGTTTTGACGGAGAGGTTTAACAGCAGGGGCCGCTGTGGGAGAAGCCCTGCTTACAGCAATAATATCACAATTTGCGACAACTTACAGCCCCCAAACATGAAAGATTTTGCGTTTCCTTGCAAATCCGGCTCATGCTACTATAATAGAAAACAACATTCGGCATTTCAGGTGCGGGCGCGTGCCGCGCAAAATCTGCTGTGTGAGATCAGAAAAGAGGGAAATATATCATGTTGGATATCAAGATCACTCGTACCACTTCTCCCAAGGAGAAGCCTCAGGACGAGACCAAGCTGGGCTTCGGCAAGAAATTTACCGACCACATGTTTGTGATGGATTATACCGAGGGCGAGGGCTGGCACGATGCCCGCATCGTCCCCTATGCACCCTTCCCGCTGGACCCGGCCACGGTGGTGTTCCACTATGCGCAGGAGATCTTTGAGGGCATGAAGGCTTACCGCACCGCGGATGACACCATTCAGCTGTTCCGCCCTGATTGCAACGCAAAGCGTTTCCAGGATTCCGCCGACCGTCTGTGCATCCCCAAGATCCCGGAAGAGGATTTTGTGCAGGCTGTTGAGGCTCTGGTGGATGTGGAACGCGACTGGGTGCCCCATACCGATGGTGCTTCCCTGTACATCCGTCCCTTTGTTTTTGCAAACGATGTGGGTCTGGGCGTGCACGCTTCCAAGCACTATATCTTCTGCATCATCTGTGCTCCCTCCGGCGCTTACTACGCCGAGGGCATCAACCCCGTCCGCATCTACGTTGAGGATGAATACATCCGTGCCGCTCCCGGCCTGACCGGCTTCACCAAGTGCGGCGGCAACTACGCTGCTTCCATCAAGGCCGGTGAGCTGGCCGAGGAGCAGGGCTACGCACAGGTGCTGTGGCTGGACGGCGTGGAGAAGAAGTACGTTGAGGAAGTCGGCAGCATGAACATCATGTTCAAGATCGACGGCAAGGTCTACACCGCTGCAACCGTCGGCACCGTTCTGCCCGGCGTTACCCGCCGCAGCTGCATCGAGCTGCTGAAGGATTGGGGCTATGATGTCATCGAGGGCAAGCTGGCCATTGCGGACATCATGCAGGCCGCCCGCGAGGGTAAGCTGGAAGAGGTCTTCGGCACTGGTACCGCCGCAGTCGTCTCCCCTGTCAAGGAACTGGTCTGGAAGGGTGAGCACGCCTACATTGGCGATGGCAAGATCGGCCCTGTGACTCAGAAACTGTACGACACCATGACCGGGATGCAGTGGGGCAAGATCCCCGATACCAAGGGCTGGATCGTTCCGGTTGAGAAGAAGTATTGATCCTTCCTGCGCTTCTCTCTGTTCAGAATTTTTGAAAACGCCGCCGGGTGGGAATACCGGGCGGCGTTTGCCGTATCATAGAACCTCTCAGCCGCCTACGGCGGCAGCTCCCCTGGTTAGGGGGGCCAAGTTTACGATACCGTTTTCTTGCCTCTCCTGCTAGGAGAGGTGGCAATGCGAAGCATTGACGGAGAGGTTTTGTTCCCCGATTGCTTTTCCGCCTGCACAGTGCTAGACTATGTGCAGAAAAACAGAAACGAGAGGGAACTGGAATATGGTCAAAAAATGGAGCGTCAGCTATCCTGCGGTGAACGGTGTGGAGCAGCGCCGGGTGTATGTCTACCTGCCCACTATGTACGAAGCCGACCCGGAGCGTCGGTATCCGGTGCTGTATATGTTCGACGGCCAGAATGTGTTCTTTGATGCGGATGCCACCTACGGCAAGAGCTGGGGCGTGGCGGATTATCTGGACTACACCGATACCCCGCTCATCGTGGCGGCAGTGGAGTGCAATGCAGGCCCCAACAACGAGCGCCTTGTGGAGTATTCGCCCTACCGCTTTGATGACCCGACCTATGGCCACTTTGACGGCAAGGGGCAGGCGACCATGAGCTGGTTCATCCACCGGTTCAAGCCCTTCATTGACCACAATTTCCGCACCCTGCCGGACCGGGAGCACACGTTCATCGGCGGCAGCTCCATGGGCGGCCTGATGAGCCTGTACGCCCTGCTGCAGTATAACGATACCTTCAGCCGCGCGGCAGCCCTGTCGCCGTCGATCTGGGTGTCTCCTGAAAAGCTCAGCGGTCTGGTAGGCCGCGCAAAGCTGGAGCCCGGCACGGTGCTCTACATGGACTACGGTTCCCAGGAGATGGGCAGCCACGAGGGGATGCGCAGGGAATTTGCCGAGATGTGCAGCAAGATCATGGTCCGGGGCATCCACCTGACCAGCCGCCTGGTGCCCGGCGGCACCCACAGCGAAGCCAGCTGGGAAAAGCAGCTGCCGTTCGTGTTCCATACACTGATGTATGAACTGGACTGAACCTCTCCGTCATTCCTTCGGGATGCCACCTCTCCTGGTAGGAGAGGCGCGGAGCGCCTGAGAGGTTTTTATAGAGGAGGGAACTACATGGAAACACAATACTTCAAGGATTACAGCCCCGCACTGGGCCGGGAGATGGAGTGCAAGGTCTACGGCCACGCAGGCCGCCCCATGCTCTTTATCCCCTGTCAGGATGGCCGTTTCTTCGACTTTGAGGACTTCCACATGGCCGGTACGCTGGCTCCGTGGATCGAATCCGGGCAGATCATGGTCATCTCCATCGACACCATCGATCAGGAGACCTGGTCCGACACCAACGGCGACCCCTACTGGCGGATCCGCCGCTATGAGCAGTGGATCCGCTACATCGTGGAGGAAGTCGTGCCCAAGATCCAGTATATCGCCAAGGAGCGCAACGGCTGGGACAGCCTCCCCGGCGTGATCGCCTTTGGCTGCAGCCTGGGCGCGACCCATGCCGTCAACCTTTACCTGCGGTTCCCCTATCTTTTCGATGGTTGTCTGGCCCTCAGCGGCATCTACACCGCAAAATACGGCTTTGGCGATTACATGGACGAGGTGGTCTACCAGAACTCCCCCGTGGACTATATGGCCAACTTCCCCACCGATCACCCCTATATGGACCTCTACCGCAGCAGGAAGGCGGTCATCTGCTGCGGTCAGGGCGCTTGGGAGCAGCCCGATACCACCCGGCAGCTCAAGCAGATCTTTGAGCAGAAAGGCATCCCTGTCTGGGTGGACCTGTGGGGCTATGATGTCAAGCACGACTGGGATTGGTGGTATCAGCAGGTCGTGTATTATATGCCTTATATTCTAGGATAAAAGAGGAATCATCAAGCTATGCAGAACTTTATCTTTATCTCCCCCAATTTCCCCACCAACTACTGGCAGTTCTGCCGGGAGCTGAAAAATAACGGCATGAACGTGCTGGGCATCGGTGACCAGCCCTATGATGAGCTGAAGCCGGAGCTGAAGGACAGCCTGAACGAATACTATAAGGTCGGCAGTCTGGAGAATTATGACGAGGTCTACCGGGCAGTGGCGTTCTTCGCCTTCAAGTATGGCCGCATCGACTGGCTGGAATCCAACAACGAGTACTGGCTGGAGCGGGATGCGGCCCTGCGCAAGGACTTCAACATCAAGTCCGGCTTCCAGACCGAGGATATGCCCCGCATCAAGTACAAGAGCAAGATGAAGGAGTATTACCAGAAGGCCGGCATCGCCACCGCCCGTTACCACATGGTGGACGACCTGGAAAGTTGCAGGAAGTTCATCGACGAGGTGGGCTATCCGGTGGTGGTCAAGCCGGACAACGGTGTGGGTGCCTCCGATACCCATAAGCTGTCCAGCGATGAGGAGCTGAAGCGCTTCCTGCTCTACAAGAGCACCTATCACCCCGACCTCTCCTACATCATGGAGGAGTTCGTCCACGCCGAGGTCAACAGCTACGATGCCATTATCGACGGCAGCGGCAACCCCATCTTTGAGGCGGGCAACGTCAGCCCGGTGTCCATCATGGACATCGTCAACGACAACGATAACTCCATCTACTATATCATCAAGGATCTGCCCGAGGATACCCGCGCCGCCGGACGTGCCGCCGTCAAGAGCTTTGGCGTGAAGAGCCGATTCGTCCACTTTGAGTTCTTCCGCATGACCGAGGATCAGGCCAGCATGGGTAAAAAGGGCCAGCTCGTGGCACTGGAGGTCAATATGCGCCCCTGCGGCGGCTTTACCCCGGATATGATCAACTTTGCCCGCTCCACCAACGTGTACAAGATCTGGGCAGATATGATCGCCTTCGGCGGCACGGATATGCCGGTGGGCGAGCACTACTACTGCCCCTTTGCAGGCCGCCGCGATGGCAAGAACTTTGTGTACAGCCATGAGCAGATCATGCAGAAGTACCAGAAGAATATGCGGATGGTGGACCGCATCCCCGAGGCTCTGTCCGGTGCCATGGGCAACCAGATGTACGTTGCAACCTTCTCCACCCGCGAAGAGATGGAGCAGTTCTACTCCGATGTGCTGGCTGTGAACGACCCTGTCAACGCCAAGGTGCAGAAGGAGCTGGCCGAGGTGCTGGCACTGGGCGAGCCCACCACCACCGCCCTCACCGAAAAGCCGAACCTCTCCCCCGCCGTGAAGCCCACCACGGCTGTGACCAAGACCCCCACCCGCGCCGTTACAAAGACAGCACGGAAGAGAAAGTGACCAGAAGCTAGAGAACAGCCCCGGGACAAGGAAGAAAGCTCCATGTTCCGGGGTTTTATTGTCCCCTGCTTCAGAATGTGATATACTGTTCCCAAAGAAAGAGAACGAGGTATTGCTGTTATGAAAATTCCTGCAAACGGATTTACCCACGCCGGCAAGTTCCATGCGGACGACGTGTTTGCAACGGCGCTGCTGCAGATCATCCGGCCGGACATCAGGATCACCCGCGGCTTTGTGGTGCCGGACGATTTCGACGGCATCGTGTACGATATCGGCTTTGGCATGTTCGATCACCATCAGGAGCCCCGCGAGTACCGCGCCAACGGCATCCCCTATGCGGCCTTTGGCCTGCTGTGGCGGGTGCTGGGCCCGGGGCTGGTGGGGGAGCGTCAGGCCCGGCTCATCGATGAAAACTTTATCCAGCCCCTTGACCTGAACGATAATACCGGCGAGCAGAACAGCCTGTGCGATGCCATCGGCTTCTTCAACCCGGTGTGGGATTCCAAGGAGGATCAGGACACCTGCTTCTTCAAGGCGGTGGCTGTGGCAAAGCAGATCCTGGAAAACCAGATCGAGAGCGCGAACGCCGTGAACCGCGCCGACGAGAAAGTGCAGCAGGCCTATAAGAATTCCCGGGACGGCATCGTGATCCTGCCCTGCTACCTGCCCTGGAAGAATGGCCTGTACAAGACCGATGCCCTCTTCGTCATCTACCCCAGCCAGCGCGGCGGGTGGAGCGCCCAGTGCGTGACCGACCACAAGACCAAAAAGCCGAAGCTGCCCTTCCCCCAGAGCTGGGCGGGCCAGCCGCAGGAGGTCATTGAGCAGAAGAGCGGCATCGAGGGCATCAGCTTTTGCCACGCCAGCCGGTTCCTCATCACCGCAAAGGATAAGGAGACGGCGCTGGCCGCCTGCCGTCAGGTGCTGAAAAACAACGGGAGACTGTGATATGAGCGGGGAAGCGGAGAAGATGGAGCGGGCCTATGTCTATATGGTGCGCTGCGCAGGCGGCCAGCTCTACACGGGCTGGACAAATGACCCGGCCAGCCGCCTGCACGCCCACAAGAGCGGGAAGGGAGCCAAGTGCACCCGTGCGCTGGGGGCACAGCGGTTCGCGTATCTAGAACGGTGCACAGACAAATCTGCCGCCCTGCGCCGGGAAGCAGCCCTGAAAAAGCTGACCAAGGCGCAGAAGGAAACCCTGTGCGCCGAATGGGCTGAGAAGAATCTGCCCCGGCTCTCGCTGGCCACCCGGGCCGATGCGGCGGAGATCCTGAACATCTACAACTGGTATGTCCTGCACCACACGGCAACCTTTCAGGTAACGCCCTCTTCCCTGCCGGAGTATGAGGACTGGGTGGACAGCACCCGTGCGCTGATCCCTCTGCTGCTGGCCCGGGATGGGGACGGTAAGCTGCTGGGCTACGCCTGCGCCCACCGCTACCACCCCCGGGAGGCCTACGACTGGGCTGTGGAGAGCACCATCTACTGTGCCCCCGATGCCCGGGGCTTTGGTGTGGGGGATACCCTCTACCGCGCCCTGCTGGATATTCTGGACGGGATGGGTTACTGGAATGTTTACGCCCTTGTGGCAGACCCCAACCCCGCCAGTGAGCGTATCCATGCCCGCCTGGGCTTCACCTGCGTGGGCCGTGAGCCCCACACTGCCTATAAGTTCGGCTGGCTGGGCCTGTCCACCTGGTGGCTGCCCCTGCGCAGGGGCAATGAAAAGCCGGAGCCCACCCACCCGCTGACACAGGAACAGGTGGAAGAGATCCTGGGAAGATACCAGGCATAAAGAAAGCGTCCTTCGGGGCGCTTTTTTGCATTTCATATATACATTTTAACTGCATAAAATTTGAATATAAACAAATAATATTGCATAAACATACAAAGTGTAACAAATCCTGCCGCAAACGCGCGGCATGTTTGGCAGTTTTCAGCATTGACGGAAAAGCCGCGTGGCGTATAATAAAAAGCGTGATACAGAGCTTGCGAGATGAGCGTGCTGGAAGGGATGCCCGGCACAAAAAACAAAAGTGTAACATGAATGCAAAGGAGCGTTTACCATGAAAAAGGAAAACATCAAAAAAGTCGTTCTGGCCTACTCCGGTGGTCTGGATACCTCCATCATCATTCCCTGGCTGAAGGAAAACTACAACAACTGCGAAGTCGTCGCCGTTTCCGGTGACGTGGGCCAGGGTACCGAGCTGGACGGCCTGGAGGAAAAGGCCAAGGCTACCGGCGCTTCCAAGCTGTACGTCCTGGATCTGAAGAAGGACTTTGTGGAGAACTACATCTTCCCCACCCTGAAGTTCGGTGCAAAGTACGAGGACTACCTGCTGGGCACCAGCTTTGCACGCCCCTGCATTGCAAAGGCTCTGGCCGATATCGCCATCAAGGAAGGCGCAGATGCCATCTGCCACGGCTGCACCGGCAAGGGCAACGATCAGGTGCGTTTTGAGCTGACCCTCAAGGCCCTGTGCCCCGATATGGCCATCATTGCTCCCTGGCGTGAGTGGGACATCAAGAGCCGTGACGAAGAGATCGACTACGCCGAGGCTCACCACATCCCCCTGAAGATCAACCGCGAGACCAACTACTCCAAGGACAAGAACCTGTGGCATCTGAGCCACGAGGGCCTGGATCTGGAGAGCCCCGCCAACGAGCCCCAGTACAACCACCCCGGTTTCCTGGAGCTGGGGGTCAGCCCCGAGCAGGCTCCCGACACCCCGACCTATGTGACCATCCACTTTGAAAAGGGCGTTCCCACTGCCGTTGACGGCAAGGAGATGGGCGCTGTGGAGCTGGTGGAGTACCTGAACAAGCTGGGCGGCGAGAACGGCATCGGCCTGCTGGATATCGTGGAGAACCGTCTGGTGGGCATGAAGAGCCGCGGCGTGTACGAGACCCCCGGCGGTGCCATCCTGTACAAGGCCATCAATGTTCTGGAGACAATCACCCTGGACAAGGAGAGCGCACACCTCAAGGAGCAGCTGGCACAGAAGTATGCCGACATCGTCTACAACGGCCAGTGGTTCACCCCGCTGCGTGAGGCTCTGGATGCTTTTGCCAACAGCCTGGCAAAGACCGTGACCGGCGATGTGAAGCTGAAGCTGTACAAGGGCAACATGATCAAC
>OGCM01004157.1_pt1 | contig 10060 bp, 8 predicted proteins | sample 1570151 | NCBI WGS metagenome assembly OGCM01 (sample SAMEA4370582, study PRJEB24528) | human gut metagenome
GGATCGTCTTTTCCACAAAGGTCGCGCTTTCAGACTCGCTCTTTTGCTCCTTCTTCTCGACGCGCTTTGCCTCCTGATCCTTGGCCACATCCTTTGCGATCTCTTCGGCCTTCCTCGTATCATGCTGGCTGACGGCGGCATGGTACTCCCCTACCGTGCTCTGCAGCAGATGGATTGCACTGTCACATTCCGCAAACGCAGTCTCCAAGCGCTCGTCCCGCTCATCCGGCTCGTTGGTTTTTCTGGCGCTGTCAATGGCCCGCATAAAATCATAATGTATGCTGTTGCGCTCCTGCAGCAGACGCTCCTGTGCATCGGTGTCGCAGTTGCTCACATCTACCGTGCTCAGCAACAGACAGCACTGCGCAATTTTATGCTGCACCTCGGGCTCCAGCGTGATGTAGCTTTCACACTCCATACGGGTCAGGAACTTATTGTCCAAAAGACGAAGCAGCTCTTTATCCAGCTTTTCCTCAATGCGGAAATCACGGTCGATCTGCTTGGCGGTGGTTGCACTTACCTCCTTAATTGCCTTCTTAGCGTCTTTTTCCGTCATATTGAACGGTTCGCTCTGCAGACATACCACAAATTCCGCAACAGCCTTGCGGCGAATCTGTTCATCTGCAAAGCCGCCGCGAACCTGCAGGTTCGCGCTGTATAAAAGCACCTTTTTTTCATTTTCCGAAAGGCTTGTTGTGATCACATTGCAGTTTTTGATGGTGTTCCAGGTGGCGTCGCCTCTCTTTTCGAGGTACTCCATCGCACGGTAGCGGCGCTCACCGGAGAGAAGGACATACACCGTTTTCCCATTTTCTTCCTGCGGAAATACCACCAAATTATGCATCAGGCCGTTGCGCTGAATATCCTCCGCCAGCTGCACAATATCCTCTTGGGTATCTGCCTGCCGGAAGATTTCGTTGTCCGCGTTTACGCGAATATCGTACAGTGCAATATCCCGTGATTCGTATTCTATGCTTTTATGACCTGCGGTCAGATCACTGATAATCTTCCCTGCATCGCCATTATTGGAATCGATTTTGCCAAGCTCAGCATCCGTCGGACGGGAACGCTTTACGATTTCCTTCTTTTTGGCGGGGCTCTTCATTCCCATATCATTTCACCTCCAGACGCTTTTTCAACTCTTCGTAGGCTTTCACATAGGCTTTTGCCACAGGCTGTGTTTTTGCCATGTAGCACACAGGCAAAAAGCGGGAAATGGATGTTTTCACCGTCTTGCTGGCGGGGATTGCAACGCTGAACAGCGATGTGCCGAGTTCTTCCTTAAAATGCTCCTGAATTTTCTTATCTGTTGCTGCACTCCTGTCCACATTCACCAGTAATACACCGGCACCCATCAGGTGTGAAGTGGAGCTTTGCTTCATCTTATTGCATTCATAATAAAGTCGGAACGCCGATTCTTCGGAGTTATCCTCGCAGCCGGCCGGAATCAGAATATAATCCGCTGCATAGATTGCATTGGAAAGCAGCAGGCTATCGCGCGTAGGCTGTGTGTCAGTTAGAATGTAATCGTACTCATCGCGCACTTGATTAAGGAAATAGTACAGGAAATCTCCCATACCGGAAACCTTCCTCGGATCTCCGTCCTTCAGGCGCTCTGCATCACCAATCAGCAGCTCAATGCGCTTGTTGATCCGCGGCGTCTGCGCATCGCATGGGATCATATCTACATTTTCATACTGCGTTTCTACAATAAAGTCTCGCGTCTTGCTGTGATACAGGAACCCGTCGAAAAGATTATAGAGCGCCTTGCCGTAGAATTCATCACTTGTAATGCTCAAGCCGCCGCTGAGTGCTTTGGTGAGATTTCCCTGCGGATCGGTATCCACGCAAAGAACCTTTTTCCCTTCATCGCCCATCAGGTAGGCAAGATTGGAGGCCGTTACGGTTTTACCCGTACCGCCCTTTTCAATGGCAATTGTAATAATTTTTGCAGACATTGAGCAATTCCTCATTTCTGTAAAGACTGTTATCTGTGGATGTGTCTGTCAATTCTTGTTGCTATGGTTTATCGTTCCGTCGCTGTCTTGTGATTGGTTCTTTCTGTCTTTTTGCTGCTACAGGGTGTAGCTGTTTCTTGTTGTTCGATTCTATCATACTTCAACGGCCGAATATGTTGAAACCTATCCCTCACAATAGAAATAGTTGCAGTTACTTTCTGCTGCTCATTGTAATTTCAATTATAACATAGATATAAGTAAAGTCAATTCTCTTTTCTTTATTATTACTCTGCAGCAGCTTTTTTTCAGGTCGATCAATTCTTGTTGCTGTACTTTGATGTGTACACATTCATACCGACGATTTCTTTGTATTTTCGCCCGCTTCACAGTGCTGTACGGAATCAATATGCCCTTCAATTCTTGTTGCTATGATTTAAAACATTTGTTTGCAGTGTTTAGCAAAGTAGCCTCGGGGCGCAAAAGTAATAAGTATTTTATTATCCCATTCTCCCTTCATGGCTGGGCGTTCAATTCTTGTTGCTGTCCTCATCTTGCATGTATTTATCAAATAAAATCACTTTACCCTTTACCACAAAAAAGCAGGGGCCTGCAAATTGCAGGCCCCTGCCAAACAATACTTAGACATCCTCAAAGACAGACATATCAAACTTAAACACGCCAGATGGATCCAAAGTTGCGAGCTTCTGCTTGCCAGCCGCAATAATCAAAGCGCTGTTTTCAATCGTATCGTTATAAACAACCGTGCGATAATACTGTGCAGACTTCCTTTCGGTTGTTTTTTCAAACAACTCCGTAAACTTTACACACAGTCCCAAGGCCCATGTTTTCAGCCCGGCATTGTCATGAATGATACGGTTTAAGCAATCCAGTGTTTCCTCCGCCTGATCCCGCTTGTTGACATTTGTCAGGATTTTAGCCGTATATGTGAAAATATCATTGCAGATATTTTTCTCGTTGTCCGTCAGCTTATCCTCATACGAAAGATAGTCAGCCTTGTTTCTGATCTCTGTAGTTGCTTTTCTGTACTTCATTTCCAGAATATCTGTGCCAAACGGCTCTGTAATATGCTGCGCAGCGTTTTCCGCACTCTGGGTTTTCTTCTTTCTGGTATCCCTTACAATTTCATCATCATGCGTATTTCTATCGTGATAGGCACGGACATTCTTCATTTCCGCTTTGGTCTTATATTTGATGAAAATATACAGGTATTCATATTTGCGAACACCGCGCTTGCGTGCCGGGGCATAGTCAAACCAAAGATCCGTCATCTCATTGATCTCTGTCTTAACTGTCTTTAAAACATTCTTTTCAAACTCTGTAAAAGTCTTGTACTTTTCAGACAGCGGTTTTTCCCGGTCAAACTTTTTCTTGTCGGCAGATGCCGGATCCTTTTTCTTTTTGCTCTTTGTGGACTCTCTCTCTGCCTCTGTGGGTGCAGAAAGCAGACCCTTAAACTCATCAATATTGAATTTTTTATACTTATAACCTGTCAGCTCATCGCGCTTGGAGGAGAACTTATTCAGGATTTCATCATTTACAGGCTGGAATACAAGGCCGTTCGTATAGCCATAATCTCTGTTGCCGTTGTCATAGGAAAGTATGATTTCATAAACGCGCATCGAGTAGGTGCTTTTCATCATCAGCAGATATTCGATGCTGTAAGAGGTATAGTTGCTGGTAAGCTGCGCAATATCCTTCCAGATATCTTGGTTAAAGCGCAGTCGGATCTCTTTCTTGTCGAAATCGACCTCAGAACCTTTTTGCAGCCATGAAATGGAGCGATACACCTTACTGCCGGGTTCTTTCTTGACCCAGAAGGTACGGTTTTCCAAATTCTCGATAGTTTCCTTCAGATTCAGAGCATAGGTAGTGTCAACCGTGCGCACGCCTGTTAGCTTGGCAAAATCGTTGAAGGTAATCGAATAATACTTGGATGCATCCTTATCATTTTTCTGGTCGATTTTAGACATGAGCATAAAGAGAACCTTTTGCTCATTTCTGGGCAGAGAGTACTTTGTCCGCTGGATCAGGTCATTACTTTTGGTAATGTAAGAGCCAAAGCCGACAGGGGAGTGCTGCCATTTCGCGATTGCTTGCTTTTTCTCGCGGACCTCATCATCAGAAAGGACCTCTCCGACTAAAGCTTCCTCGTTTTCATCAATGGACGAATTTGTTTTGTTCATATCCATTATTTATAGCTGTACAAGACCTAAAATAATCTCGATATACAGCTATATATTCCTTTCGTTAGATGTTACAATTCAAATAGGTACACAAATATCATTATACTGATAATATTACTATACTATTTGCTAACTGTCAACGAAAAATGTTTGGAGCTTTTTTATTTTACAAGATTTCGCTTTTTTCCCTTTTACAATTATTTATCTTATACCTTACTTTTTACTTATTTATTATAATATGTAGAAAGAGAGGTTTCCACATGCCAGCTAAGAGAAAAAAACACTTGGCGAAAGAGGTTTCTACACCGGATGCAAGAGGTTTAAAAGGCTGTAGAAAGAGATTGCTACAGCCAAACCAGCCAAAGTAAGCATGTGGAAACCTCTTTTTTGCCGTGGAAGAATCTCTGTTTTCAAAGCTATTTCTGCAAACTGTCTGTTGCAGTTACAAATTGGGCAGTGTGGAAATCACTCTTTTGCAATAGTGGGAATGCTTTGCCGTGCAAACATAGGTAGAGATTACGATAGCTGGTTTTTCCGGTGTAGAAACCTCTCTTTTGTTTATCATGGTACAACCCAGCACTCTGATTGGGTAAAGGGGCGGGGAAAGGGCACATTGCGTTGAAATTCTCCGATTTTTCCGATGTAGAAACCTCTCTTTACTCAAACAGTGGAAAATGTAGACGCTTGAATTAGAATAGTATGCATAGATACAGGGGGGAGAGTGAAACAAAAATTTTCCCTTCTGCGAGTGTAGAAACCTCCTTTTGCTGCTGCGGGTGGTATCTGAGGTTGGAGGTGCTCCATTTTTTACGGTGTAGAAACCTCTTTTTAGGAATTGCTGCAAAAACACTATATATTGGTGTTGCGAATCAACTGACATACTTTTTCTTGCGCAAAGCAAGCCTATACATGCAGAAGCAGGGAGCCTAATAGAAGGCAACCAAGAGGTTACTACACATAAACAGCGTAAGATTTCTAAATGTAAATAATTATCGATAAATCGATATATAATCAGGCTCCGAAGAAGGAACTGCCTGCACTAAAGAGAGGTTTCTACATCAAAGGGGCGGAAGAAAAGAGGAGAAAGCGCAACCATGTATAGAAAGGCACTGACAAAGCAGGGTAGTAATAAAAGGGGTGTAAAACCACAACATATAGATATGGGGACAAAAAAGCACTAGAACCCCCAAAATAGCTGGGAGGGAAGGATACTAGAAGGAGGAAAAGGCGTTGCAGACAAAATACAGAAAGGATATGTTACATTGCTATATACAAATCGTAAAGTAAAAGCAATCCAGAGAAGATCCATAGTGGTGCAAAGTATAGCATAGTATAAGGTAAATATTTTTTACGGTAATGCGATGTAGAAATCTCTCTTTGCTCTGGATTTCCGGATTTCAAGGTGAAGAAATCTCTTTTATGTGGTTTCCGCTGCTTATTCGGCAGCAATCCGCGTAATCATGAAGTAGAAAATAAGGCTGCAAATCGAAGCAGTGTAAATACCGTATAATAGGGTTCCTCTGACAACTGATGAAATAATGAATACTGGGTTTGTGGTCCTACCTTACTTACATAAGGTTCATAAAAGGAAGGGGAAGAAGGGGAAAATTGGATATAATTTATATACAATTAGGATAAAATGCATGGTAATATACATATAGAACTTTAAAAGCTGCGCAGAGAACTCAAATTTTCCGCTTGTTAAAGTGTAGAAACCTCTCTTTTAAGTAAGAGAGGAAACCTTTACTGCACGGACTAAGCAGAATTTGAGAACGGACTTTACAATGGGGAGAAAGCTAGATTACCGTCCCGTAGGGTATGTGGTAAGTGCAGAAGGAAAGAAAATAACGCAAAGTAAACGTCATTCAAAGGCTAAAGGCTATCTCAAGAAGGCGGGGGAGGGGAGTGGCAGAAGGATTGGGCTTGCGCCTGCTATAAAAAGTGTACAGCAATTGAGGGAGTTTCGACATACTATAGCAGCGAGAGCAATCGCCTTGGCAAGCAAGGCGCTGCTTAACGAACACAAAAAATGAAATGCAAAATTACAGTTATAGCAACAGGAATTGACGGAAAATAAGTAAGATGGAGAGGCGCAAAGCACGCCTGAAAAGAAAGCTGCCGAATTTTGCCTTGCCATAAGGTGAGTTGATTTTAAAAAGTATCCGGTGCAAACCGCAGAAGTATACTGCCAATAATCCGTAGTCAAAGTTTAAGAGTGATTTAAGCTTCGTGTAGTATGATACCGGTGTTCTCAGAGATGACAAGAAATAACCGGGAAATGATTTTGATGAAAAAATTTATATGAGGGACCCTGGCTGCGGTCATGGCACTTTGGATGACCGGCTGCAACATGGGTCAGAGCGATACAGTAACGACAGCCGAAGAAACAAATGTGAAAATACGACAGCTTAGGCGGGGACAACCTATACAGGTACGGTCACCGAAGTGTCAGCCGCATCCATCACGGTGGAGACAGAAGCAGATGGTTAAGTGAGCATACCGTTATCAGATTCTACCACATTTGTCCGTGACGAAATGGGCGGCCCGGGGGAAAACGGTCAGACCCCGCCGGATGATGAAGATCAAGGCACAGTCTATGTGCAGGGCAGCGGAGATGTAACAGTTACCGTGGAAAGCTACAGCACCGATGTGGATACCTCCGGTGCAGCAGCTGCTGATTCGCGCAGTGTGCAAAAGAGGGCTGTTGTGCGATGAAGTACAGCAGCCCTTTTCGTTTTACTACTTGCGATGCAATACTCCGGGGGTGTAAAATAATAGGCATAAGTAAGCCGCTGTGGCGGCAGGGCATATAGCGACAGAGGATGTAGGGTATGAAACGAATTTTGATCATTGATGGGCAGGGCGGCGGAATGGGCGCACAGCTTGCAAAGCTGCTGCTGCCTAAGCTGCCCGCAGATTGCGAGCTGCTGGCGGTGGGCACGAATGTGCTGGCAACCAGCGCCATGCTGAAGGCGGGTGCGGTGCGCGGCGCCACCGGGGAAAATGCGGTGGTATATAACGCCGCCAGAGCCGATGTTATTCTGGGGCCCATCGGTATCTTGATGGCTAACGGCATCATGGGCGAGGTTTCGCCCAAAATGTCGGTGGCGATTTCCGGCAGTGAGGCAGCCAAGGTGCTGATCCCGGCGTCCGGCTGCGGGATCTTTGTGGCGGGCACGCAGGACTGCCGCCTTGACGAGTATCTGCAAAATGCCGTAGCTCTTACGCTGCGTGCGCTGGACGCATGACGCCGCTGGCAACAGCCGCCGTCCCGATCCTGCAGGCTGCACAGTTGGCCGCAGAAAACGGCCCTGCGCTGCTGGCTATTGACGGGCGCTGCGGCAGCGGAAAGTCTACACTGGCACAGTTTCTGGCGGGGCAGTTGGGCTGCCGGGTAGTGCATACCGATGATTTCTATCTACCGCTTGCCGCGCGGTGCGCGAACTGGCAGGAGAAGCCCGGTGCGAATATGGATTTCACCCGGCTGCGAAATGAGGTTCTGCAGCCGCTTTTGCGCGGAGAAACGGCGCACTATACGGCATACAGCTGCGCGGCGGGGGCCTTCCTGCCGTCTAAGCCGTTTGCTGCGGCACCGCTGACGATTCTGGAGGGCAGCTACAGCCTGCATCCGGCGCTGCAGACCGAATTTGCGGTGCGCGTGTTTGTTACCTGCCCGCCTAATGTGCAGGCAGCGCGCCTGCAGGCGAGAGAGGGAACACGCTACGCAAATTTTGTGCAGCGGTGGATCCCGCTGGAGGAAGGCTATTTTGCTGCCTATGATCCAGCCGCACGCTGCGATTTTGTACTGGACACGGCGGAGATTTTTGTGTAATATAGTAAGCGGACCTATGGCATAACTGCATGGTTCCCGCTATAGCGGGCTTGAAGGATGCAGGAATGCCCTTATGAAAAAGCCAGGAAGGCAGTGCCCAGAAGGGTGCGCGGTTCAAACTTTTTGATAAGGGTGATATGTTTTGAAAAACCAGAATACCAAAAGATTGGCTTATGCAGCGCTTTTCTTGGCGCTATGCCTTGTGCTGCCCATGCTGACGGGCCAGATTCCGCAAATCGGCAGCATGCTGCTGCCGATGCATATTCCGGTGCTTTTGTGCGGCCTTGTCTGCGGCTGGCAATACGGTGCAGTGGTGGGCTTTGTTGCACCGCTGCTGCGCTCGGTCCTGTTCGGGATGCCCCCGATGTACCCGGTGGCGATTGCGATGGCGTTTGAGCTGCTGACCTACGGCCTGGTTATCGGGCTGGTATACCGCCGCATGGCCCAAAAGGGATTGGCAGGCGTGTATGCGGCGCTGCTTACCGCCATGGTAGCAGGGCGGCTTGTCTGGGGCGTGGCTGAGGTCGTGCTGCTGGGCTTGGGCGGCAAGGCGTTTACCGCTCAGGCGTTCTTGGCGGGCGCACTGCTCAATGCCGTGCCGGGCATTATCGTGCAGTTGGTTCTGATCCCCGCTGTGATGGCGGCTCTGCAGAAGGCAGGGGCCGTCAAAGAATACGCCGAATAAGGAAGTTTGCTGAGAGGCTGCGCAGGAAGCGTAGCCTTTTTGCTTTGTGCAGTTGTATTGCAGTTCATTTTAGTCATACAGCAACAGGAATCGCCGGCCCCGTATTTGCGCAATCGAAAACAACAAAAAGCTTGCAAGTACAGGCATCTTTGCCTTTTCTTGCAAGCTTTTTGCTGTTGTAACGGTGAAAGCGGCAGACAGCCGCCGACAGCCGCTGTCTGCTGCTAGAGGAGCTCTGCCATACTGATCTGATCGACCAACCAGCTTTCCTGCTTTGCCTCGTGGATTACATCGCCCGGTTGGCTGTGGCCGACCAAAAAGGGTGAGAAGGGATCGTGCATACGCATATTCTGCGCTACAGCCACACGGCTGGCGTTGGCGTAGCAGTAAAGGCAGCCGTGACCGCAGGTGTTGTAGGCGCCGATGTCCGCCGTAAGGCAGCAGGCACACTCCCTGCGGGCAGGCTTTTGCGGTGGTAGCCGCAGGGGACGGTGCAGCGCGGTCTCAAAGGTCTTTTGCGTCATGCAGCCGCTGCAATCGGCACCATAGCGGGCAAGCGCGGTGCCCTCGGCGCAGGGGCGTATCGTCATGCCGTATTTTCTGCCGATCTCAATAAAAGCCTTTCCCAGCGTTTCGCGCTCCGTGTGCGGGACGCTTTTTACCTGCGGAAAATTCCGCCGAACCTTCTCGTAAAGGTCGATAAAGCTGATTACACAGGTCTTTGTATAGCCGGAAAGCACAGCTGCCATCTGCTCAAATTCGGCGATATGTCGCGCAGCGGTGTAGGTATCGGAAAGGAAAATGGGGTCATACCGCCATGCGATACAGTCAGGGCCTACAATTTTTGACAGCGCGATAAAGTCCTGCAGGACCTGCGCCTTCGGCGGTACATGCGGCTCTATCTCCGGCCCGTAGGGGGTGATCGTGACAAACCAGTACTGCCCATAGGGGCGCAGCAGCTCCATGCGGGGGAGCATCGGTGCAGGATTTTTGGTGCAAAAGCCGATCAGGTCCACCACATCCGGGTTGATGGCATACCGCGTAACAGACTGCGGATCATAAGGGTTGCGCACCAGCACAAACCCTGCACGCAGACGATTCGCAAACCACGCGCTGTAAAAGCCGGGTATATCGGTGCGGAAGCCTGTTTGCAAAATCATAAACGCCCTCCTGCGGTGCAGCATCGTAGCTTACCGATTCTATACAAATTATAATACTATGCTGCAGTACATTGCAAGGAGGCTGGATGAGCGATGCTGCAAACTTCTTCTTTTTAGCCGGTTCATCTCTTAGGACAATACCGCATAATTCTAAGTGCCGATACGGCCTGCGTGTTGAAAAGCACAGCGGGAACATGGTACAATTATCAAACCAAAGCACA
>OGCM01004159.1_pt1 | contig 10053 bp, 9 predicted proteins | sample 1570151 | NCBI WGS metagenome assembly OGCM01 (sample SAMEA4370582, study PRJEB24528) | human gut metagenome
TGACCATCTAAGCTAAATCCATCAACCTGCATTTCTGTGCTGACACGAGGATATAAAACACATTTCATGCCACTTCTGTTCATAAATAAAACCTCCTTTTCTGATTAAACAAATGGAAAATATCCTATGTAACGTGCTGTGGATTACACAGCACAATCTATTTCTTCCAAAATCTCAGCTCCATACTTTTCCACCACGCTCACTATGGTATCTATGAATGTGTTATATTCTTTTGACCCAGAGGAGCAAGCTGTTTCTTTTGGAGTAAATTCTTTTTTTGCTACATCTTCTTCAGTGTGTAGAGCAGGCTGCTCCTGCCGCCGTTCTCGCGCCAACGCTGCTCCTTTGTCAGCAGCCCTGCCTGTATCAAATCAGCGATGGCTCGTTCCACCGTCCTGCGGGAGAGGTGTAGTTCCTTGGCGATGGTTCCAATGGCAGGATAACACTGCCCCTCCTTGTTGCTGCGGTCTTTCAGGTACATATACACCGCCTTGGCCCGGTGCGGCAGATCCTCGGCATAAATAGCTGCAAAATATCCGATGGCGAACACCTCCTAATCCGTGCGCAGCGGAGGACGGCGCGGGCCGCGATGCTCCTGCTGTTCCGGTGCAGGAGTGTGGAGTTGCCCGCTGGATCGGCTGCGTCCTTCAGGCGGCAGTGGTGGCTCGTCTATCTCATCCTCGTCAAAATCATCCCTGCGCCGCAGGATCTCCTGCTCCAGTTCAAAGCGATCCGCATAGACCACCGGCCTTGCGGCCTGCTCTGCCACCTCATAGGCGTCGCCGAAACGAATGCCCCACTTGAGGAACAGCGGGAGCTGCGTCTGCATGGGGCAGCAGCCGGTCTTGGCCAGAATGAAATGGCCCTTGGGCAGCGTCTTGAGTTCGTCCGGGGACATCAGCGGTCGGCTGATCATTTGCAGGCTCTGGCTGGGATCGTTCTTGCCCCGGCTGATGGAGCCGGACATCACCGTGCGGTTGCCCAGAGCTTTGGAGAGAATGTCAGCGCTTTCTGAGTTGGGCGCAAAGCCGCCGAACAGGATGTCCTGGCAGTTGTCGATGATGATGCTGGAACCCTCCTTGCCATAGTTTTTCTGGAGCTGGGCGAAACTTTGGATGATCGGCACCATGCTGATACGACGGGATCGCCCAGCAGAGAACATCATCTCCATTGACTCTATTTTAGGAATCGTGCCGATCTCATCGGCAAACACCATGACGCGGTTTGGCAGCTTGCCGCCATGCTCGTCGGCGATGGTGAGCATCTCCCGGTAGAGCTGCTGGAGAAACAGGGACACCATGAAGTATTTGGTGTTATCTTCCTCCGGCAGCACAATGAAGATGGCGGATTTCTGGGAGCAGAAGGTTTCCGTGTCCAGCGTACTGTCAAAGCATAGGATCTGCTCCATCTCGGAGTCCAGGAAGGCGTTCAGCCGGGACATGGCGGTGGACAGCACCGAGGCCATCGCCTGATCCGCACTGTTGAGGGCGGCACCGGCAAACCATTTTGCCTTGTGGGTGGGCGGCAGCTTATCCATGAGGAGCTGGAACAGACTGCGGTTCTTTACCGGGGACGGAGCCAGCAGATCTTGGATCAGCTTGAACACCGAAATAATGTGGCGCTTTTCCGGTTCGCAGAATTCCGCGATGAGCAGGATCACCGATGCCAGCAGTCCCTCTGCGGCGTCATAGAAGAATGCGTTCTGTCCATAGCTTCTGGCCTCCGCGCCATCGGAGCAGATGATGGTCTTGGCAGTGATCTTGGCGTACTTTTCCGCTTTTGCCTTGGCCGCCAGATTTTCTGGGTGTGCCAGATACTCGTCAATGTACTTGTTCACCAATGTCAGGATGTTGTCGCCGTCCGAGCGTGTCGGGTTGCGCAGGTCAAGAATGGATATTTTGTAGCCATAGCAGTCTTTGGCGATCCCCGCGTAGTTGCGGAACAGGTCGCCCTTGGTGTCGGTGCAGATCCAGCTCATGCCGGAGGCGCAGGCGTACTCGATGTTGGGGTACAAAAAATTGGCAGTCTTGCCCACGCCAGCCGCACCGATCATCAGGCAGTGGATGTCGCCGCTGTCTACCAAGGCGGTGACCGAAGGGCCATGCCGCTTACAGCCCACCACCAGGCCCTGCTCTGTAGGCAGCGCCTCGCCCCGCCGCCAGCGCTCCGGCTCATAGGGTACCTGCTTGTAGGTTTCCCGGATCTCTTTCTCCGTAGCGAACCGGGCCGTCCCGTGCTGGCCGTCGCCCACAGTCCTGGATTTGATGCCGTTCAGGGTATAATAATGCGCCAGCAGGGAGAGGCCGCCGATGACGGCGAACATCCCCAGACCGGCGCAGAGTAGGATAACAATCTGTTGTGTCTGCATTCACAGCCCCCTTTCATATCATTTGCATGGCTTGCTTGATTGCAGATGCTTCTGCTGGCACGGTTTCCTGCGCCTGCAGATCCTCGTTCCAATCCTTTTGCTGTGGCAGGAGGGAGAACACCTCACCATAGCCTTTTTCTGCAAGGATGGCGGTCAAGCGTTCCCGCGCTTTCATTCCCGCCTTGTCATTGTCCAGGCACAGCCCAATGCGCTGCACCTGCGGGGCGTTGGCCAGGAGCTGGAGCAGCGCGTGTTCCGCAACGCCGCACAGTGCCACATAACTGTGCCGATGCCAGTCCTGCTGGTACAGGGAAATGAAGGACAGCATATCAATGGGCGCTTCAAACACATAGACCGTGCTGCTGGTTCCGATGTGGTGAAAACTGTACCGGGGATCACAGCCGTCCACATTTCCTTTGAACGGTTCGCCCTGAGTGTAGGTTCCCCGCTTGTGGGCGTGACGGGCGACGCCATCTGCATCGCAGCCCACGAACACGGCGTTGTGGTACTTCACATCCTCATAGAGCAGCTTCGCTCTGGCAAAGGCCGACACCACATTCCGGTCAAGGCAGCGGGTCTTGGTCAGGTAGGCAAACACCCGGCGCATATCGGTGTGGGCATCCGGCAGCACAAAAGGCTTTGGCGGCTCCGGCCTGCGCTGTTCGCTTGGCCGATATGCCTGCCCCTGCTCTCCGTTTAACAGCATGGTCACTGCATCCGGGAAGCTTTTGCCGTAGTACATCTGCACGAAGTCGATGGCGCAGCCGCCTTTCTCCGCTGCGTGATTATCCTGCTGCTGGTATTCCTTGCGATCAGACTTCTGCAGATTTGGATTGGAAAACAGAAAAAGCCGTTCATGGGCAGAGAGTTATTTACCGGAAGCAGATTCTTTTTCCTGATTTGTTTCTGTGCTTATGTTGTCTGTCTGAAATTGCTGGGCTATCGGGTTGCAACGTATTTATTCTTGCTCTTTTCTGTAAACGGATTTATGAAAGTTGAAAAGGGTACTTACGGGACGGCCAGGGAGCTTGTGGTACGAAATCTGATTTTGCTGGTATTTGTTCTGGCAATGTACTGGTTATTCGGAACGGTTCTGAGTATTAAACTGCCGACAGGATTCTGGGCATAGAGTAGGAGGAACAAAAATGGGTCTGGCTTCAATTATAGCAAATGTTTTAAATCCGATATCCTTTTGCATGATTATGCTGGGGGTTGTCATGGGAACCATATTTGGGTGTATTCCGGGTTTGAGTACCCCAATTGCGCTGGCACTGGTGCTGCCAATGGTATTTAAAATGGATCTGTTCCATGCAATTTGCCTGATGATGGGAATTTACTGCGGTGGTGTTTCTGGTGGTCTGGTTTCCGCAGTTATGTTAAAGATACCGGGGTCCTCCGCAGCGGTGGCAACCTGTTTCGACGGTTATCCAATGGCGCAAAAAGGAGAGGGCGCAAGAGCAATGAGCATCGGAACCTGGGCGAGTTTTTGCGGAGGAACTTTCAGCACTCTGTGCCTGATGGTTTTGGCATCGGCACTGGCACGTATGGCTCTGGGATTCGGACCGTGGGAGCAGTTTGGAACTGCTCTCATGGCACTGACACTGGCAACGGTGCTTATGAAAGGAGATCCGGTAAAAGGGTTTGTTTCAGCGCTCATCGGTGTTCTGATGACAACGGTTGGCCTGTCTCCTATTGACGGAGTGGCAACGCGTTTTACATTTGGCAGTGTAAGCATGAAGAATGGTTTTGATATGGTAGCCATTGTCATTGGTGTTTTTGCAATGCCGGAGATTGTAAAAAATGCTGGCAGGATTTTGCATGAGCGTCCGGAAATTAAGTTAGAGAAAAAACTGTTCTATCTTTTGCCATTTAAGGAAATGAAAGAACTGGCTGGTACAATTTTCAGAGGAAGCGTACTGGGAACAATTGTCGGGATTCTGCCGGGACTTGGCGGTGGTCCAGCTTGTCTGATGGGCTATGCAATGGAAAAACGTGTCTCAAAAGAACCGGAAACATTCGGAACCGGAAACCCGCACGGAATTGCAGCGCCGGAATCGGCCAATAACGCAACCGTAGGAGGTGCATTGATCCCGATGCTGTCTCTTGGGGTTCCGGGGGATACCAATACTTCCATTATTCTTGGTGCCTTTACCTTATTGGGAATTTCTACGGGACCAATTATGCTGCAGAATAATCCAGAGATTTTTAAAACTGTTATTTTCGCAGTGTTCATTGCGAACTTTGTGATGTTGTTTTTACAGTCTTTATCAATTCCGTGGCTGGTAAAGATGCTTTCTGTTTCCAATACATTTCTTCTGCCAATTATCACGGTATTCTGTGTAACAGGCTGTATCAGTCTGAACAGCAATGTATTTGAAGTGTATTATATGCTGGTTCTGGTGTTTATCGGTTATCTTCTTGAAAATAACGGATATCCGGTAGCGCCTTTGATTATTGGCTTTGTACTCGGAGATGTCATAGAAGAGAATCTGCGCCGTTCCATTACTTATTATGGAAGTATTGGAAACTGCCTTGGCAGGGTATCCGTAGGTTCTGTATTCTTCTGGGTAGGAGTTATTGTTCCGATTATCTATTTGCTGCATTATACAGTAAAAACAGCAAAGGCAAAAACTGTATAGTTGGAGGAAGTTTATGGACAGAATTGATAAAATAACGGTTATAGTGATTGAAAAGCCGTTTGCGAAGCCACTCCAGAATGCAGTTTACAAATTATATGGTGCACAGCATGTGTTTGTGCAGCTGGAAACTGGAGGCGCAAGTGGAATTGGGGAAGTTGTGTGTTTTGAAAAAGCCCAGGCAAATGCATTTTGTGCGTATCTGGAGAGTATGAAAGACCGGATTCTGGGACAGGATGCCAGATACATCAGAAAAATATGGAAGGCATTATTCACATCCATGAGCGGTATTGGACATAGCGGGCTTAGTATGCAGGCACTTGGCGCAGTGGACACAGCATTATGGGATTTGAATGGAAAACTGCTGCAGGCACCGGTCTGGCAGATGCTTGGCGCAGAACGTTCGGAAGTTCCGGTATACGCGACAGGAGGGTGGCTTGGCAGTGATGAGGAACTGGTGGAAGAAGCTCTGGAATACAAAAAAATGGGATATTCCAGATTTAAAATGAAACTTGGAAAGAAGGACTGGGAAGAGGATATCCGGCGGGTCCGGCTGGTACAGCAGACTTGCGGACCGGATTTTGAAGTGATGGTGGACGTAAACCAGGGATGGGATGTGAAAAAAGCGCTTCGTATGGCACCGTATCTGGAAGAACTTGAAATTACCCATTTTGAAGAACCGGTTTATGCCATGAATTATGATGAACAGAGAATGATTCGTGACAGAGTTCGTATGGATGTAGTTGCGGGTGAAAAACTGTATGGTCTGAATGAGACGGCCGAGCTTTTGATGCGGAAATGCGTGGATAAGCTGAATCCTGACATTGCACGGTGTGGAGGCGTATCCGGTTTTATGGAGGTTGGTGCGGTTGCCAACGCAAATCATATACCGGTATCCTCCCATGCGTATGCGTATTTTTCTATTCCGTGTATTGCGGCAATGATAAATGGGGATATGGCTGAGATTATTCCAAGCTGGGAAACAGGATTGTTCGCGGAGGATATTTCCATTGAACAGGGGGTACACCGTCTGTCTGAAAAACCAGGATTTGGCTGTGAACTGAGTGAACGTGCATTGCAGGAATGGTGTACAGCGAAAACCGAATATGCAAAATAAGCAGGATGAGAAAAGAGGCGTGATATGTTTAAGATTTTAATCCCGGAAGATGTAGCAGAATCCGGTAAAGAATATTTGAAAGAACGAGGATATGAGCTGAAGGTAGGAGTGCCGACAGATGTGGAAAACCTGAAAAAGGAGATTCGGGATGCAGATGGAATTCTGGTGCGGAATGCGTTATATCCGGAGGAAGTACTGGCAGCAGGAGAAAAGCTGAAAGTCATAGGACGCCATGGCACTGGCGTTGACAACATTGATGTAGCAGCAGCAACACGAATGGGAATTCAGGTAACCAATGCTCCGGTTTCCAATATTAATGCAGTAGCTGAATACACAGCAGCAATGATCATCGCATTGGGCTGCCGCTTGCGGACTGTGGACCAAAAGACCCGTGCAGGAGACTGGAGCTACAGAAAAGAGATGCCAAAGCATCGGAAAGAATTAAAAAACTGCACATTGGGTGTAATCGGATATGGGCGTGTAGGCAAAGCTGTGGCTGAAAAAATGATAAATGGTTTTGGAATGAAAGTTGTCGCGTACAATCTGGTTCCGGTCGAAGATCAGAATGAACTGCTTACAGTTGTGGATGGCATTGAGAAGGTTTTACGGGAAGCAGATTTTGTGACAGTTCATGTACCGGCAACACCACAGACAAAAGGAATGTTCCATTATGATACATTTAAGCAAATGAAACCGGGAGCATTTTTTATTAACTGTGCCCGTGGAGATGTTGTGGTAGAAGAAGATCTTGCACGCGCCCTCAAAGAAGGAATATTAGCCGGAGCTGCACTGGATGTATATGCAGAGGAGCCGCTTCCGTCAGGCAGTCCCATTCTGGAGTGTGAAAATGTGATTTTTTCCCAGCATAATGCGTCATTGTCGCAGGAGAGTGCGGATAATATGTCTTTGCATGCGGCAATTGGAATTGATGAGGTGTTAACCGGGAAAGCGGTTACATGGCCTGTAAACCATATTGACTGAAAAGAAAACGTGGAATAATATGATTACATAAGGAGGAACTCGGATATGAAATATGTTCGTTATGAGAAAGATGGAAACACCCATTTTGGAGTACTGGAGAATGGAAAAATCGCGGAACTGTCAGAGGATTATGTCCTGGGGGCAGAACGGACTGGCGTGGTAACAGAAGAACAGGATGTAAAACTTCTGGCTCCTTACATTCCAGGAAAAATTGTGGGAGTCGGAGCAAATTACAAGTCATTTCTGGATGCGAAAAAACGTGAGTATCCAGTGAGACCGCGAATTTTCCAGAAGCCGAAGACGGCAGTACTGAATATGGGAGAGGCAATCTGCCTTCCGGATGCAAGTCATGAAGTTCACTACGAGGGAGAACTTGCGGTTGTCATCGGAAAAACCTGCACCAAAGTAAAAAAAGAGGATGCATGGGATCATATTTTCGGATATACGGTTATCAATGATATCACAGATGAGACCATGTTTAAGGAAGATGTAATTTGGGCACGCGGAAAGGGCTGCGATACCTTTGCACCGTTAGGACCGGTTGTGGTAACAGACGAAATTGATCCGGAAGACGCGATGATTGAGACAAAGCTGAATGGAACGGTAGTGCAGCATATGAGTACTTCAGACATTAATTTCCATATTCCGGAACTTATCGAATACATCAGTTCTTACATGACACTGGAGGCAGGAGATATTATTGCAACCGGTACACCGGCTGGAGTGGGCTGCCTGCATCCGGGCGATCACATTGAGATTTCCATAGAGGGAATTGGTGTATTGGCGATGACGTAAAATAAAACGGTATTGTTGAGAGGAAACATCATGCGGAAAATTTGTGTGGCAGGAGTCGGAGCAGTAGGCAGTTTGCTTGCAGCAATGATAGGAAATAACGATACAGATTGTTTAAGTCTGATTGCACGGGGGAAACGGGCAGAGGCATTAAAGCAAAATGGCGTAGTATTAAACAGTGAATTCTATGGAAAGCAGATCTGCCATCCGGCCAAAATTGTGGAATATGGAGAAGAACTGGAAACGCAGGATTGTGTGATTGTCTGTGTGAAAAACTATTCACTGGATGCAATTGCGTCCCAGATTCGTCCGTGTGTTGGACCAGATACGATTATTTTGCCGGTTATGAATGGCGTGGAAGCCGGTGACAGACTGCGGGAACTTTTTCCGGATGCCATTGTGTGTGATGGGTTGATCTATACAACAACCGGTATCAATCCGGATTATTCAGCGACACAGGTTGGCAGCTACACATATCTTTATATTGGAAGCAGAGTTCAGGACAGATGTCATGAAGATGCAGTAGCCTGGCTGAATGAGATGTTTTCCGAAACGCATCTGGATGTAAGGATCGCAGATGATATTCAGAGTGAAATATGGCAGAAATTCATCTTAAACTGTGCATTTAATACGGTGACAGCCAGATATCTGATCACAACAGGTGAAATACGCCGAAGTGAGAAGCTGAAACAGGATTTTTATGAGCTATTGCTTGAAACGTACCGGGTTGCGGTTCGTGAAGGGGTAAAGCTTCCGGCGGATATCGTAGAACAGAAATATCAGTTTATGTTGAACAAACAGTCGGAACAGGCAACAAGTTCCATGAAGCGGGATGTTGAGGCGGAACGGAAAACGGAACTGGATGCATTTGGAGGAGCAATTATCCGAAAGGCAGAAAAGTACCAGATTCCGGTTCCGGTAACAAAATGCTACTATGACGCACTTTTAAAAATGCAACATTGAAAACCGGTTGTTGATATACTATAATATTTATAATATATTGACAGGCAGGTGGAGAGATTGGTCTATAAAACAAAGGTAGATATTGCATATGATATGCTAATGGAACGGATAACGGAGGGTGTTTACAAACCGGGAGAAAAACTGGTTATTACTCATATTTCAAAGGAGCTTGGAATCAGTGATATTCCGGTACGTGAGGCAATTCGGAGACTGGAAAGTGAAGGCTATGTAAAAATTCTGCCGAATCAGGGGGCAATCGTGTATGATTCCACAGCTGAAAACTTAGAAGAAATGTTTTGCATCAAAGGAGTGCTGGAGGGATATGCGACTAGGCTGGCTATGGAGTATCTTACAGAAGCAGATTACAAAAATCTGTATGAAATCAACAGGAAACTTCAATCCGCAACAGAAAATAACGAAGCAAAGCACAGAGGCGAACTAAATATTCAGTTTCATCAGTATATTTATAATGCATGTGGTTCCAGTGAACTGCAGAGGATGATCAATGAATTTTGGATGAAGTACAAAATCACAAAAATGTTGTTGACGGTTTTTCCGGATCGATCCAAATTTAGTGTGAAAGAGCATGAAGATATTTTGGCATTAATGCAGTCAGGCGATGCAGATGGAGCGGAAATGGCTATGCGCCGTCACGCATTAAAATCCGGGCAGGAGGCAGGACGTTCCATAAAAGAGACATGATTTCAACAGAAAATTGGATAATTACAGCAGGCAGGTGGAGCAATCCATCTGCCTGCTGTTGTTTTGCTTTCAGAAAGATGGACTTTTCCCCGGAAATCCTCTATAATATCTCCCATGAAATCAGCAGGAAAGACGAGGAGCAATCAGGTGAGGAAGCTTGTGTATGTGATCGGCATGGGACCGGGAAATTTTGAACAGATGACATTTGAGGCGCGCAGGGCGCTGGAGCAGAGTGATGTGATCGTTGGCTATACCGTGTATGTGGATCTTTTGCGGGAGCATTTCCCGGATAAGCAGTTTCTGACCACACCCATGCGCCAGGAGGTGGAGCGCTGCCGCATGGCTTTTGAGGAGGCGGGTCAAGGGAAGACCGTGGCCATGGTCTGCAGCGGCGATGCCGGTGTGTATGGTATGTCCGGACTGATCCTGGAATTACAGCAGGAGTATCTGGAGTGTGAGGTGGAAGTGGTCAGCGGCGTGACGGCGGCCCTGGC
>OGCM01004161.1_pt1 | contig 10047 bp, 7 predicted proteins | sample 1570151 | NCBI WGS metagenome assembly OGCM01 (sample SAMEA4370582, study PRJEB24528) | human gut metagenome
GTAGAGGCCATCCAGACCTTGAACGGCTGGAGCGCCGAAGGGTACACTGATGCGACCCTGATGCCGCTCTGTGATGTACACAATAACTCCGGCGGTATCGGCATTGCCAGCGTCACCCTGACCGGAAAGCTTGCTGTGGACGGCGGAGAGCATCTCATCTATTCTACGACCGTCGCCGCCGGCGCAGATGTGACCTTCAAAACCGGTCAATTCCGTCATATCACCGTCAACGGCAAGGCGTCTTTCGTGGGCGGCACCTACCTGGGCAGCGTGACTGCTTCCTCCGGCGCAGAGGCGGTCTTCAGCGGCGGTGCGTATCAATACCTGTATGTCGAGGACGGCGGTACGGCAGTGGTGAAGAACACAGCTGCGTTTGGTGAAGATGTTACGGTGACTAAAGGTACGCTGACTGTGGAAGGCGGCAGCTTTAGTGCTGCGGTTGTCGTCGAGGGCGACGGAACAATGAATGTGAACGGCGGCAGCTTTACCGGAACCGGCATGAACATGCTGCGACTTTTAGTCGCCCTGCTCACCTTTTCGAGTATTCCTATATTGCTGTTTCAAACAAGCATGGATATTTACGGCACGGTGCGCAGCGTGGTCGTCGGATCAATGGACGGCGCAACCGTCAGCATAACCGATTTGGTCAAAGGCGCTGTGCAAAGTATGTTTAAATCTGTTTATGGCACACTGCCACCGGTTAAAATCGCAAACGGAATTTGGGAATTCCTCAAAAAGCTTACAGACGGCTTCCAAGCCACCGATCCCGCCGATGCCGCACTTTCCTCAAATGCCGACTGGTGGGCGCTTATTCAGCTTATCATTCTGGTGTGGGCAATCTTCAAGATTTTCTTTTCCAACCTCAAACGCGGCGGTATCCTTCTCGTGCAAATTAGTGTAGGATCAATGCACATGCTTTGTGCTTTACTGCTTTTGTGCAAAACCTGCTCTATCTGCTCGCCATTATCATGATGCAGGATGCAGCCTCCTCAAGCCTGTATTTTTCGCTCGGCCTGCTGCTTGTAGCTGCCGAAGTACCGCGCATTGCGCAAATGTTCGGTCTCGATACTTCCGCAAGGGTCTCACTCGGCAACGCTGCACACAACGTCTCCTCCGTGGTGTCGTTGGTCAAGCAATTCGTATAAGGAGAAAACATCATGAACGACGATCAAAACTATTTTTTCTACCCGGAAAATCTCAGTGAAAAGGCATTGTTTTTCGGTTGGACGGGTATAAACCTTGTTATCATCGCAGTGGGGCTTGTGCTCTCTACCCTTATCTTTTTCTTCTCTTTTGTCTGGGTTCCGCTGTTGATAACCCTGCTGTATATGGTGTTGACTTTTACAACCGACAATCAATCACTGCTTAAAGTCATACAGAGATATATCAACTATCTGTTTTTAGACCAGCTCGAGTACTTCTGGGGCGAGCCTAAATATTAAATTGGAGCAAAAAATGAAATCAAACAAGAAAAACGACAAAAAGGAATCGGCAACGCAACAACTGCTGAATCTGAAGCAATTTGTACCCCTCCAAATCGGAGATAACGGTGCGGTAGCCATTGAAGGTGAAGACGGTATGCTGTACACCTACATTATGCTGCGGCCGGACAACATCTCTGTTCTTGGTCGCAGTGAGGTACTTGCAAAAATCCGCAACCTTCAAAATATTCTTTCAGATGTTGCCGAGCTGCAAATGCTGTGCATGTCCTCGGCGCAAAATTACGAGGATAACAAGCGTTACTACCGACATCTCGCAGAAACCACCGAATCCCCCATGGTAAAGCAGCTCTGCTTGCAAGAAATCGCTTATCTGGATGAAATCAACATCGCGATGAGCACAAGCCGCGAGTTTGCAATGATCCTGCGTCACCGTGCAGATCGTCTGGATGACGCTCGGCGCAGCATTATGCAAACCCTTAATCTCATCCGCGAACACCAGTTTCACGCTCGCATCGCAACAAAAGACAGCTTCAAGCGTCTGCTTGCTATTTACTACGTTGGAGACATTTACACGGAGCATGTTCCCGATTTTGACGGAATGCAATATATGGAGGTCAACAATGCCACTGTTTAAGAAAAAGGCTGAAATGCCTACACCGGAGGAAATTGAAGCAGGCAAAGTCAAATCCTACAAAGATTTAATCGCGCCCTCTGTAGTCTCCTTCAGACGTTCGCCGGGGTATTACATTCTCGGCAATACGTATCGCTGCGTTTGGGCGATCCGTTCATACGCAGAAACCGTTGAAAAAGATTCACCGGAAATTGCTTTGCTGCGCGAGCTCGGTGAATCTGACGGTATAACGCTGCATATCTACACACGTCATATGCCGACCGTAGAGCGCGATGAAATCTTTCACCGTGCCCAAAACCGCACAAATATGCAAAAACGCTCATCCTACAAGCTGCATGAACAGATTGAAGCCGATGAGCAGCTTACCACGCTTTCCCGCATGATCCGCGAAACACAGCGTACGAAAGAAACTTTTGTGTACTGCGCCGTTTTCATTGAACTGATTGCAGACAGCCTCGAGCGTTTACAATCGAAGCAGATCGAAACGCAAAGCATTCTAACGCACCATAAAATTTTAGTGGATAAGCTATACCTACGGCAGCTTCAAGGCTTTGAAAGCGTTAAGCCCAACGGCAAAAACGCTTTCGGCACAGAATTTGAGCGTGTTTTCCCAGCAAGCAGCGTTGCAAACCTGTTTCCTTTCTCCTATTCCGGCAAGAATGACAAAAACGGATTTTACATCGGCCGTGACCAGAACGGCAGCAACATCATTGTAGATTTTGACCGACGCGCCGAAGACAAAACCAACGGGCATATCCTAATCCTCGGCAACTCCGGCGAGGGCAAATCCTACTTGATGAAGCTCATCATCACAAACGTCATCATGGCGGGCAAAAAAGTATATATCCTCGACCCGGACAACGAATATGGAGAGTTGGTTAAAAACCTCGGCGGTACGTATCTGGATATGATGGACAGCAAATACTACATCAACGTGCTCGAGCCGAAAACATGGGTTGACCCGACGCAGGAAATCAATGAATTTGATGATTCCCCGGAAGCCTTTAAAAAGCAAAATCGCCTGTCGCAGCACATCGCCTATCTGCGAGACTTCTTTTCCGTTTATCAGGACTTTTCCAGTGCGCAGCTCGACATCATCGAGATCATGTTAGAGGAAACCTATAAACGTCGCGGCATCACACCCCGCACGGACTTCACAAAGCTGACCTCTGAGGATTACCCGATTTTGAGCGACCTCTACCGCGTCATCGAAGAAAAGCTCGAAAGCTATGATGAAGAAGCCGCACTTGCCGCTAAAGCCGGTCATCCCGTTATGTACAGCCTCGAAATGCTCAAATCCGTCGGTCTCGGCCTGCGCGGTATTTGCATCGGCGCTATGTCTCGATACTTTAACGGGCACACCAACATACCAAATTCAAACTTTATCGATTTCTGCGTCAAAGATGCACTCACCACAAACGACAATCTGAAGAACGCTATGTTCTTGAATATCTTCTCCTATATGAGCCACAAATTCCTGACCGAAGGCAGCTGCGACCTCTTTGTCGATGAGCTTCACGAGTTCGTGAAAAACCGTCTGGCAATCACCTACATCAACAGCTTCATGAAGCGTGGCAGAAAGAAGGAATCCGGCGTTTGCATCGGTTCGCAGAACGTGGAAGATCTTCTGAACCCGAGCGTTATCACATACACAAAACCGCTCATGTCTATTCCGACCCACAGCTTTCTGTTTCACCCCGGTGCAAACTGCGATATTTCGGAGTTTCAGCGCACAATAAACGTACAGCCGTGGGAATATGAGATCATCCAGACACCGAACCGAGGACATTGCCTCTATAAATGCGGTGCGGAACGCTATCATCTCTCCGTCCGCGCCCCAGAGCACAAATCTGCACTGTTCGGTAACGCCGGTGGACGCTAAAAAGCGGAAGTACTTCCGCTTTTTATATTGAAATCTCGGTAAAATCGAGCAGTCATCTGACTGCTCTTTTTATTTCTATACAAGGAGATGAATGCCTATGGACGGAGCACGTCTTATTCTAAACGCAAGATACTTTCATATCGCCCAGACCGGTGAAAAAGCCACAAAGTACGCCTTTGTCGCCGAAGCCGCAGCCGGACTGGTGAACTACATTGCGACGCGTGAATCCGTCATTTATAACTACGATGAGCATTATAAGGAAGTGAGTGCCACAGAAGCACAGCGCGAAGCTATAAATCAATTTCTTGAGGTATCCCCTGACCTTGAGCTTTCGCGCGAATTCAAAGCCTACGACGAAGACCGCAGCGCCGCAAACGCCAGCGCTCTGATCTCACGTGCCGCACAATATGTCTACGGCATGACAGCAGAAGGTGACGTTAAGCCCTCGGCCCCGGCCACACGTGCTCAGCGAGAACGCATACAGGAGTTTGTAAACAAAGTACCGGCCATCCGTCAAACACCGGAATACAGCGACTACAAGGCTTCCCCTACGCGTGAAAACGCAAGCGAAGTACTCTCTCATGCACTCGAAGTCGGTCTCGCTAATGCTGCCGACCCTGAAACGCTTGAAATCATGCTCAACTACATTGCAGAGCGTCCGGGTGTCGTCCATAACGAAGGCAAAGTGCACGGACTCTTTACCGTAAACGGTGCAGCTGACCTCGCTGCCGAAAAGGAGGCTATTGCCGCACATACCGGCAATATTTACAGCATGGTCTTCTCTTTACGGCGCGAAGATGCAGACCGCCTCGGGTATGACCGACAGGATGCCTGGTCTCAGTTGTTCGCCATTAAGGCGGACAAAATCGCCCAAGCGCTGCGTGTGCCGACCTCTAAGCTGCACTGGGTTGCTGCCGTGCACAACACAAAGCATCACCCGCACGCACACTTTATTGCGTACAGCACTGAACAAAAATCCCGTATATACCTTTCCGAAGATGCCATCGAGCAGCTGAAATCTGAATTTGTTTCGGAGATTTTCGCTGAAGAACGCCATCAGATTTTTACCCCACGTGAAGAAGCACGTCAACAGCTTGAAGACCGATTGGAGACCTTGTTCACACAGCTCGAGCATAACAGCAATGCTGCCGTTACCGATCTACTCTTGCCGGAAAAGCTTGCAGCGTTACGCAAGTCCATTGAAAGTGCATCCGGTCGGCATGTGTATAAATATCTGCCAAAAGACACTAAAGCTATGGTAGATAAACTGCTCGATGAGATCAGTGAAGTTCCGGAAATTAAAGAGCTGCTTACAGAGTACAACAAGTATCAACAGCAGCTCGAAGCTTATTATAAGACGCCGGACGAGCCTAAGCCCTTATCTGCCGCGACCACGCGCAGCAACTTGTATCCTTTGAAAAATCTCGTCGTACAGTATGCCTTGCAGTTCGAACCTTCACCCCCATTGACTCCCAAAACTGAAAATTCATCTGCAAAAACCGGAAGTACTTCCGGTTTTTCTTATTCTGATGCGTTGGATGAGCCTGAAAATGCACAAATGAATGAACCGTTCAAAGCGACATGGAAAACCAATGACATACGCAGTTGGAGGAATAACATGAAAGTTCAAAGTTCTTCGCCGCCGTATGACGGAACAGCCGAAGAAAAATACCGGTATGCCCAGTACCTGCGTTACGATGAAAAATGTCCGCAAGACGCTATCCTGTGGTACAACCTTGCGGAGCAGCTCGGTCACACCGAAGCCGCCTATCAGTTAGCGCAGCATTATTTGAAAAAGGGCGAAGATCAAGACGTTGAACTCGGTAACTATTATTTGCTAAAAGCCAAACTCGGGTTTGAAGATACCTTGTTAGATAGCGTCAACACCATGCAGCTTCAAGCAATCTCGGCTGGCAACACCTATGCAGATGCCATTGCCGATTTTGGGCCACTGGAAGCTGAAGAAAAGAAGCAGCAGCGCGCCATTAGCAGAGCCGCTTATTTCCTCGGCCGTATTTACACAACCGGCATTGAAATCGCAAACATAGACGGCATAGAGTCGGACGATCTTCCCGCACTGCAAGTCGCGACTGATCCGCATAAAGCAGCAGCTTATTTTGAGTTTGCTTATAGAAGTGGGTATAAGCACGCCGCCTATTATCTCGGCAATTTGTATTTCTACGGTAAGCTCTCCCCTGCCGACAAACCGGATTATGAACGTGCCGCCGGTTGGTATATGGCCAATACTGAAAACCCCTATTGCCAATTTGCACTCGCAAAAATGATTGAACACGGGCAAGGCTTTACGCCGAATGTCGAAACCGCCGAAACACTTTACCGTAAGTGCTTAAACGCAAATGATTATTTAACTGCCGAATCCTCTTACGCCATAGCGCAGATGCAGAATAACGAGCAGCTGCCTTTAACCGATATGCAAAAGCTCTACAAAACTGCCGCTGAAATCTGGCTAAAAGACGATCATCCCGAAAACCATATTCACTTGCGCCTTGCACGCATGTATGAATACGGTCTTGGCGTGCCCGAAGATCTTTCACTTGCAATAGACCACTACAAGGCCGCACTGAAAACACCGGAAACCGAATACAAGCTCGGTCAACTCATGCAGCGTATCGACGGAGATGCAACGGAGATTTACGCACACTATGCGGCAGCACGCGTCGGTATGCTATATGCTGAAGAACATCGTCCTACATCGGCAACAGCACAACAAGCCGTGCGCCTCGCAACTATGTATCGCTACGGATGCATACCATGAAACCGCCGTGCACTGGTATACGGTCGCGGCTGATCGCGGCAGCATTTATGCACAGCAACGCTTAGAAGTCATGGAGATGCAGCGTATCCGTCAAGAGCAGCGTGCAGCAGAATACGCCGAAAAGCAACAGCAGCAACAGAACCTCAGCTTTGCTGCTCGCCTACTCAATACGATAGGCAACGCTTTGTGCCGCCAAACGCTGCGAGATCAACAGTCTGCCACTGCCACTACCGACCGAAAGCAGAGACGTATGCAGCGTAGGCTTAAACGAGCGCTCGGTCAAAAAGAAGACTACGAACAAATTTTCCAGTAATATCTTTAAGGGATCCCTATGAAGAAAAAAAAGCAACAAAATCAACTTTAAATCTAATAGTTCACGAGCTATATACAATTATGTTCTCGAAAACAATTACAAAATCACTGTCAAACAAGCTTGTGACGAGCTTGCCGTAACACCGAGTCAGGTTTATAGCTTAATCGGCCTACTGCGAAAAAAAGGCATGAATGTCCGTGTCATCCGAAAATCGGTCGAGAGGCAGATTTACCGAGAAGCACGACAGTACATAGAAGAACATAACTGTGAAATTTCTATCGCAAAGGCTTGTCGGGATCTTAATGTATCCAGAGAACAGCTCAACAATATGATTCATAAATTCCGTAAAAACGGTATGCAGATTTCCATTATCCAAGCGAGCGACATCATAAAATTGCCGCTGAACAAAAATACTGAAGAAGCCGTATATCAGTATATTGTCGACCATAACTACTCTATTTCATCCAGACAAATGCGCACAGATTTATCCTTGACAAAACAGCAAACAAAGTCCTTTCTCCAAAAATTCCGTCGTAAGGGCATAGAAATTACCGTCGTAGAAAGTAAAAAGAGGAATTCAGATGCGCAGCCACAGTGAATATATTCCTCTGACACAAGATCAGATCGCGCTTGCACAGCACACAGACATTGTAGAATATCTGCGCGAACGCGGTGAAAAGGTGCAAAAAGAAGGAAATCATTACATCTGGGAAAAGCACGATAGCTGCGTGATCCACGGCTATAAATGGTATCAAAACAGCACCGGCAAGCACGGCGCTGCCGTAGCTTTTGTGCAAAACTTCTTTCACAAAAGCTTCCCGCACGCTGTGCTTGAGCTCATCGGCAACCGACAGATCACTTTTGATCTCGCTGCCCCTCCTCCCACCAAACGAGAATCAAAACCCACAGACATGATCCCCGTTGCTTTCTGCCTGCCGCCAGCTGCACCGGATAACCGTCGTCTGTATGCGTATCTCACGCATACACGCAGCATCGCACACGAGATTGTCAATACTTTCATTGATGAGCATTTAATTTATCAAGATAAACAAGGCAACATCGTATTTGTATGCTATGACTGCTTCGGCCGCGTAAAATCAGCTCATAAGCGCGGCACGAATTCCGCGCAGCGTTACCGTAGCTTTGTGACCGGCGGCGAATTCAACTGCGGCTTTTCATACGCCAATGATAACGCCACGGTGCTGTATGTATTTGAAGCACCTATCGACTTGATGAGCTTTCTAACACTGCATCGGCATAAACCGTGGCACAGAGCAAGCTACTTATCGCTTGGCGGGCTTTCAGAAGATCCTTTACGCCGATTTCTCAAGGAGCACAAATCTATTCAACGTATCGCTTTCTGCTTTGATAACGATATAAATAAGCCCGAAAATCGAGGGCAAGAAGCCGCCAAACGCTTCATGCGGCAGTTTTCCGGCAAATACATAACCTCTATTCTGTGCCCGTGCAAGAAGGACTGGAACGACGTCTTGAGAGACAAAATTCAGAAAGGAGAGTTTCTATGACCCCACAGCAAATTATATTTTTATCCATCGTCGGTATTGCTTTGGTCGCTTTGATCTTTTTATCCGAGTCACAAAAGCGCTACAATTTGGACTCTATTAAGCGTAAAACCGTCGGCGACGGCCAGTATGGCACTGCCCGTTGGGCAACACAAGAGGAGATACAGAGTTCGACTATCCAAGTTCCTTACGAGCCGGAAGCGTGGAGATACAACAAAGAAAGCCGCCCGACTACCGCAGGCATCGTCGTTAATTTGAAACAGAACAAAAAACAAATTCTCGCAACCATCGATCCTTCAGACAGCCACACTCTCATGGTTGCCGGAACCGGCGGCGGCAAAACCACCACCTTTATGATTCCGAATATCGAATACGCGCTCGCTTGCGGTACTTCCTTTATCTCAACGGATAGCAAAGGTGACCTGCTCCGTTTATACGGTAAGCTCTGCGAACAATACGGCTATACCTGTTTGAATATCAACTTCCGCACACCGATGAAAAGCGACAGCTACAATTACATGCAGCTCATCAATCTCTACATAGATATGTGGCGCGATGACCCTAAACGTGTAGACTACCACAGCCGCGCCGAGCGCTACGCAAAAGCTCTTGCAAACTCTATTGTCCACACAAAGGGCTTTGACGGCGGCGGTCAGAACTCGTATTTCTACGATTCCTCTGAAGGCTTGATCACCTCCATAATCCTGCTTGTTGCGCAATACTGCAAGCCGGAAGAACGTCATATCGTTTCCGTATTTAAAATACTTCTCGAATTCGTCCAAACCGTTAAATCCGCAAATGATGAGACCGATAACCAAAGGAAAGTCAAGCAAACAAAGCTGAATGAAATTCTCAGTCTTCTACCTGAAGATGATAAAATCCGTTGGTTTGCAGGCTCCGTACCGGGCAGCGAGGGCATGCAGTATTTATCTGTTATCACAACCTCCATGTCCCGCCTGCTTGCCTTCATCGACTCAGAGTCAGAAAACATTCTCTGCAAGAATTCCAAAATCACAGTCGCAGACATCTACCAGAAAAAAGTTGCCGTATTCATCACATTCCCGGAAGAAGATGCCACAAAACACGTATTGGTCTCCCTTTTTCTTAGCCAGATCATCAATGAAGCCATCGTCTATGCAGATGAACGCACAAAAGAAAATAAGCTTACACGCCGCCTTTATATCTTCGCCGATGAATTCGGCATTTTTCCTTATATGGGCAACATTCTCGGCATGTTCGGCGCTTCGCGATCCCGTAACATTATTATCGTGCCCTGCATCCAGTCACCGGCACAGCTCAGACAGACCTACGGTGCAGACGGCGAAACTATTATTCGAGACTGCTGCCAGACCGTTATTTTCGGTGGCTTTTCTCCCATGTCCGATACCGCCGTTACCTTCAGCAAACTGCTTGGAAATCAGACGGTCGCTGCCGGTTCCGTTTCAACCAACAACCGGGAAGGCCGCAGCCTTTTTGGTAG
>OGCM01004163.1_pt1 | contig 10043 bp, 9 predicted proteins | sample 1570151 | NCBI WGS metagenome assembly OGCM01 (sample SAMEA4370582, study PRJEB24528) | human gut metagenome
TGCTTACGAATACGGGCGGTTTCTTCCTTGATCTCCTGCGCACGTCTTGCCACTTCCTGTGCATCTGCATATTTCTTTGCTTCTTTTTTCAGCTGCTGATATTCCTGTGCCTGTATCTCTGCCCGCGCTACGATCTGATTAGCCATTGCACTGATATCCCCACCGGAAGTACTGCTTTCTGTCCCGTCAGAAAACATTTCATCATCTGCATCTGCGTCTTCTGTGATCTCAACATCGTCCGCATCCTCATCCTCATCTTCTGTGATCTCAATCTCAACCTCCGATGAACCACTGGAAAAATCATCTGCATAAACGGTCCATGTACTGCTGATACAACATATTGCCAATAACATTGCTGTTATTTTTTTCTTCATCTATTACTCCTTTGCGTTTGTTAAATACATAATTTACGCGCAACAGTTATGTATCTTAACACAATTGTAATAGATTTGTCAAATTTTTCTTTATTTACGCTTTAATACTCCATCAAATAGCGCTGAACAGATGCCACTGCATTGGCTCCATCTGCCACTGCAGTTACTACCTGACGCAGATTCTTGGTTCGGATATCGCCGGCGGCAAAGATGCCCGGTGTACTTGTCACGCCATCTTCTCCAGCAATGATATAGCCGCTTTCATCCATCTTCACAAGATCTTTGAACTTTCCACTTCCCGGCACGATTCCTACTGCAATAAACACTCCATCCACCGAAATTTCCTTTTCCTCATCCGTTTTTACATTTCGTACTTTCAGTGCCGTCACTTTGTCCTCACCTTCCACAGATACCGGTACACTGTCCCACACCAGTTCAACATTATGGCAGGCAAATAAGCTGTCCTGAAGAATTTTTTCCGCACGAAGTTCATCACGTCTGTGTACCAGATAAACTTTCTTGCAAGTCCGGGAAAGAAGAATTGCATCTTCCACAGCCACATTTCCGCCTCCTACTACTGCAACTGTCCCTTCCTGGAAAAAGGCCGCATCACAGGTTGCACAATAGGAAACTCCCATACCACCCAGTTCTTCCTCTCCGGGAATTCCAAGATGACGGTGTGTCGCTCCACAGGCTATGATTACCGCCCTTGCATGATATTCATTCTTTTTGGTCCGGATCACCTTGATCTCTCCCTCGTCTGTAACAGAAAGAACTGGCTCTCTCTTTGGTTTCAGTCCAAGTTTTTCCGCATGGCCTGCCATCGCCTCACCCAGATCCAGTCCGGTGATTCCAGGAAGTCCCGGATAATTGTCTACTTCATATGTGTCCACGATCTGTCCGCCCTGCACAAATTTTCTGTCCAGCCAGATTGTATTTAACTTTGCTCTTGTGGCATAGATTGCAGCACAGATTCCTGCCGGCCCTGCACCAAGAATTGCCAGATCATATATATTATTTTCCATCAGCTTCCGCCTCACTTTCTACGTTGCTGTTCACTCACAGCTGCTACCTATCAGTTTAGCATACAATCGTTTTTTTTCCAATAAGATAGTAAAAAGCACTCCTTCGAGGTCTTTATGAAGTTATCTTTCCACAGACCAACATCCCGTATTCTGATTGCAGGCACGTTGTGTCTCGTTTTTCTGCTTGGAACTGTCCTTGGCTGGGCAAACACACACCTGCTCTCCGCAGACAGTCGTTTTGAGCAATTTACAGAAGAACTTTTTCAAAAAGAAGTTTCCGGCAATATGCTGAACCTTCATTATTCACTGGCTTATCCGGAAAAGAAAGGGATACAACGCCCCAAAGCTACACTTGGTACAATTTCTCTGCCTTCTTCACAATTAACAGACACATCTTCTGCCTCCCTTTCCAATACCTCCTCTGAAGCAGAAGATTTTACATCCCAAACGCTCAAAAAGCTTCAGACATTCAAAGCCTCCGGTCTTTCTGAATCCAACCGGCCCACACTCGACATGCTTCTTCTGTATTACAAAACACAGGCTGACTATCAGGACTATTCCATCCTTTATGAACCTTTAAGTCCCAGTCTTGGAATTCAGGCACAACTTCCCGTCCTGCTCGCCGAATATGCCTTCTATCAGAAGCAGGATATCGCAGACTATCTGAACCTTCTTGTCTCTGTAGAACCATATTTTGAAAGCATTCTTGCTTTTGAACAGGAAAAATCACAGCAGGGATATTTTATGAGTGATACAACACTGGACCGTGTTCTGGACCAATGCCGTAGCTTTATCAAGGAGCCCGATTCCAATTATATGCTGGATATTTTCGCCGAAAAATTGAAATCTTTCGGAAAACTTCCTCAAAAAGAACAGGATATTCTCATCCAAAAACATAAACAGATTCTTCTGAACAAGGTAATTCCTGCCTATCAGAATCTGATTCTTGGTCTGCAGTCCCTCCGTGGCACCGGCCGCCCAAGTCAGGGACTTGCACACTTAAATGGAGGAAAAAAATATTATGAATATCTGATAAAGAGCCAGACCGGCTCCTATACACCAGTCAGAGAAATGCAGAAACGACTTGCCGGGCAGATTGCAGCTGATATGAACAATGCACAGAAAATTCTGAAGCAAAATCCTTCTCTGCTTCGCAAATTGAACAGCCATTTCGACCTTCCCGAAATGGAACCACAGGACATTCTTACTGCTCTCTGCCAAAAAACTGGTAAAGATTTTCCGACTCTGCCAGAGACAGACTACACCGTACGCTATGTACATAGATCCATGCAGGAATACCTGAGTCCGGCTTTCTATCTGACTCCTCCGCTTGACACCCGAACACCCAATATCATCTATATTAATCCTTCAGACCAGCGCAGTAACCTGGAACTTTTTACAACTTTGTCTCATGAGGGATTTCCAGGACATCTGTATCAGACTATCTTCTTTGGAAACACAGAACCTTCTGATATCCGCTATCTGATCACCTCCAGCGGCTACATCGAAGGCTGGGCAACTTATATAGAATCTTATGGATATCAGTATGCTTCCAATTATCTGGATGATAATGATGGCTCTGACTATGTCTGTCTTACCTGGCTGAACCGCAGTATTAATCTGTGCATCTATTCCCTTCTGGACATCGGCATCCATTATTATGGCTGGAGTCAGGACGAAGCCGCCAGATTGCTGAAACTTTTTGGAATCACAAATACAAATGCAATATCTGAGATCTACCAGTATATCGTGGAAACGCCCGCCAATTATCTGAAATACTGCTGGGGATACCTCTGTTTTCTTGATCTGAAGACAGAATGGCAAACTGTACTCGGCAACAACTTTAATCCAAAAGCTTTTCACCAATATCTTCTTGAAATCGGTCCTGTCCAGTTTCCAGTACTGCAAAAATACATGCAGAAACATCTCCAAAAACTGACAGTCAAAGAAAACGGCCATTCTGCCGCTGTAAATTCAGATACAAAAAGGAGGTGCAGCTATTTGCACCTCCTACTCTTTTCCATAATCATCAAAAAATCTCTGCAGTTTCAGCAATGCTTTCGTTAAATCCTTGGTTTCCTGCGGATTCAGGCTGTCAAGCACTGCCATGACCATCTTCTCATGAAAGATTTTATGATGAAGATAAGCTTTTTCTCCTTTTTCTGAAAGAGAAACCAGGACAACTCTCCTGTCCTCTTCACTTCTGCAATCGTCAGTGTTCCCACCGTAACAGACATTGTTTTGGCCACTGTAGACATATTCTTGGATTCCTGTATACCGATCGCTTCCATAATATGCATATCATTTACTGATATATCTTTATATTCTGATGTGATCAGTGCTCGTTCTTCAATATCAAGAATATCTTTAAACAACCTCACCAGAATATTATTCACTGTTTCATATGAATTCATGCGTCTCTCCTCCGCTTCCTGACCCCTGGGCGCAGTCTCTCTGTATTCGTTATTTTTTATTATAGCGTATCTTTATTTGAAGCACAAAGTATTTTTACACTTATTTTTTTAACTTAATTCTTTCTTTAAAGTAATCTATTTGCTATAATGGTGAATTGAACATAAACAGACTTTTTTAGGTCTCACAAAATACACAAAGGAATTTATTATGAAAAAAAACAAAAACATCCCCTTAAACCTGAAAGAACAGATCAATTCCCGCATTGGCCTGATCTGTTCCATTGTAGTCATGCTCCTTCTGGTTCTTGTTTTTCACCAGCTTGATTATCAACTGATCCAGAAACCTGCAGACCAGGCTGCAAAAGAAGCAGCCAAGCAAAAGGAAAAAGCCGAGGCAGCTGCCAAAGCTCCGGAAATTTCCACTGCAACTGTTGTCGCAGTCGGTGACAATCTCTTTCATGATTCACTGATTGAATCCGGCAAATCCGACTCTGGTACATGGAACTATGACAAAATTTACGAAAATGTCAAAGATGAGATCCAGGCTGCCGATATTGCCATGGTAGACCAGGAAACCGTCTTTACAACAGACCATGATGCTGTCAGTGGTTATCCATCCTTTGCAACTCCGACGGAAGTTGGTGATGCACTGGTCAATGCAGGATTCGATGTAATCGAGTCTGCAACCAATCATATCGATGACTACGGATATGACTATATGGCACAGACACTGAATTACTGGAAAACCAGCCATCCGGATGTACCGGTTCTCGGAATCCATGAGACAGAAGAAGATGCGAATTCCGTCAAAGTGCTGGAGGTAAACGGTATTAAGATTTCTTTCCTTGATTATACATATGGTACCAACAATTCCGGTGCCGGCGAAGGCAAAGAATACATGATCGACATCTTTGAAAAAGACAAAGTAGCTTCCATGATCCAGAAAGCCAAAGAAAACAGCGATGTATTGATCTTTGTCGCTCACTGGGGCAAAGAAATGGAACCAATGCCTACTGAATACGAAAAAGAATGGGCAACCTTCCTTATGCAGCAGGGTGTTGACGTTGTGATCGGCGGTCATCCGCATACCCTTCAGCCATACGGAACTATGTCTGATAAAGAAGGCCACAGTATGCTGATCTTCTATTCACTCGGAAACTTCGTATCCACTCAGGAGTCCTTTGATGCACTTCTCGAAGGAATGGGCTGCTTCACTATCCAGAAAACAGTCAAAGACGGACAGACTTCTATCGAGATCATTGATCCGCAGATCAAGCCAATGGTAATGCATTACAACAAAGACGCTGGCGTATTCAGTCCGTACATGCTGTCCGATTACACCGAAGAACTTGCTTCACAGCATGAACTACGAACAGTCCTTGGAGATGACTCCTTTACACTCGCCAACCTTCAGAACCGTTTTAAAGAAATCATGTCCCTGACCGTAAAACCATCCTCCAACACCGATCTTCTCGATGTTACCTTCAATTCCGATGGTGATATGGTCAACTCTAATGGAGAATACGTAGACGATACCTGGTCTGTAAGTGCAGCCAACGCCCAGGATGATACCGCTGCCGATAACTCCGACAGCTCTGATGACTCCTCAGACAGTTCTGATGATAGTTCCGACTCGTCTGACGACTACGATTACAGTGACTCATCAGATGACTCTGATGAATCCGACTACTCCGACGAGTCTGATTACAGTGATGACTCCGACTATTCAGACGACTCTGAATACTAACACCTACCTTCTTCCGGTCCAGGCTCACCACCTGTTTCGGAAGCTGAGAAAAAATTACAATGTTGTAAAATAAAACTCCTGCTATGTATTCGGGCAAATAGACGCCTGAAGAAATTTGTAGAAGTACTTAAAGACAAAATATTATGTTGTATCAAAAAATGATGCTGTCTGAGCGTAGCGAGTTCATCATTTTTTGATACGCTTTTAATAATATTTTTTCTTGCTAGTACTTCTGAATTTCTGAATTTCTGAATTGTCTATTGCTGAATACATAGCAGGAGTTTTAATTATATTTTTTAGTTCTTTCTCACTTCCGGAACAAAAGCCGCTTTGCATTCTCCTCTGTCACAGCGATCACTTCTTCGCCGCTGATTCCTTTCAGCTCCGCGATCATCGCTGCCACATACGGAAGATTCAGCGAACTGTTTCTTTTACCACGATTCGGCTCCGGACTTAAGTACGGACTGTCCGTCTCCAACACAAGCTGCTCAAGCGGCGCATACTCCACCACTTCCTTCAGCTTCTTCGCATTCTTAAACGTTACAACTCCGCCAATTCCAAGATAAAGTCCCATATTCAGGTATTCCCTTGCCATTTCCTTTCCATAAGAAAAACAATGGATAATCCCTCCATGCATTCCCTCTTTCATGCATTCCTTCACCAGCTCCAGCGTATCCCTGGCTGCATCCCTGCTGTGGATCATAAACGGCATTTTTTCCTCTCTGGCAATCTCCATCTGTGCGCGAAACATCTTCTTCTGAATCTCATGTTCCCGTTCTTCTTTATGCCAGTAATAATCCAATCCAATCTCTCCGATCGCAACTGCCTTTGGCAGATGGCACAGACGACGGATCTCATTCAATGTATCCTCTGTCATCTTTTCTGCATCATCCGGGTGAATTCCAAAGGCGCCATAGACAAAGGGATATTTTTCCATCAGTTCTTCTGTCGCTTTCAGACTCTCGATCGATGCACATGCATTTACAATATGTCCAATTCCATGTGCTTCCATAGAATTCAATAATGCCTCTCTGTCCTGTTCAAAAGCCTCATCATCATAATGTGCATGTGTCTCAAAAATCATATGTGTTTCCATCCGTCTTTCCGCTCCTCAATCATAAACTCTCATCTCTGTTTACTCCGTCAATCTGTTCAAACTCCATTCCCGCACGGATGCTTCCTCCATGCAGAACTCTTGTAAAAACACCCTCTCGCGGCATAATACAATCCCCCATCTTCTGAAAGATTGCACATCCATGATGGCATTCCTTACCAATCTGCGTCATTTCCAGAACAACTTCTCCACAACGAAATCTGGTTCCAACCGGAAGTGATGAAAAATCAAACCCCTGCACTACAAGATTTTCTCCAAACGCTCCATCCTCTACTTCGGCACCTCTCGCACGAAAAGCTTCTATTTTGTCATAAGACAGAAGGCTGACCTGTCGATGCCATTTGCCTGCATGTGCATCATTTTTAATTCCCCAGTCCTCTACAAATTCTGCTTCCTCTACCGGATGTTTCTGCGTCCCCTTTTTTTCACTGATACAGACTGCGATCACTTTACCCATAATCAAATTCTCCTATATTACAATTGACCAGTCCTGGACTGGTCATCTGTATTTTTCTATATTATTATTTTCGTGCACAATTACCGGCTTCGCCCGTAAGGATCTCTATTCCATGTCCCAGTGCATCAATGATATATTCCAGACTTTCCCGCACTGCCTTTGGACTTCCCGGCAGATTGATGATCAGTGTCTTTCCTCGAATTCCTGCTGTTGCACGGCTCAACATTGCACGCTTTGTGATCGTCATACTATAAGCACGAATCGCTTCCGGAATTCCCGGAACCTTACGTTCAATGACTTCCTCTGTTGCTTCCGGCGTTACATCTCTCTCAGAAAAACCAGTTCCACCTGTCGTCAAAATCAATTCTGCTTTTTCTGAATCTGCTATTTCCTGCAATTTACCTGCAAGCATTACCTGATCATCCGGAAGGATATCCATGGAAATCACTTCATATCCTTCTCTTTCCAGAATCTCCCTGATCGCGGGCCCGCTTAAATCTTCCCGTTCTCCCCTGTATCCGGAATCACTTGCTGTTATAATTGCTGCGCGTTTCATATTATCCTCCTATCTGTGACATACACAAACTCTCTGTATCATCTTCTTTTACCTTTTCTCTGAAATGATGGCCGTCCGGTTTTTCGGACAGTGCAGCTTTTATGATTTCTTTTAATTCTTCATCCGTTCCACCGTTTCTCAACGCTTCTCTCAGATCACGTCCTGCTGTATATTGCAGACATGTTTTCAGATAACCCTGTGAAGTCAGGCGAATGCGGTTGCACTCACTGCAGAACTTGTGGCTGATCGCACTGATAAAGCCTATCTTGCCCTGAAATCCATCCACAGTATAATACTTACACGGACCGTTTCCAAGAGGGAGTCCCTCATATGGGAAAAGTATGCCAAATTTTTTTTCCAGAAGAGATACGATTTTTTCCTGTGACATTCCTGTGAAAGAACTTCCATAACCAATCGGCATCATCTGTACGGGATATTTGTGGGCGAATTCTGCAATCTCGCACAGATTCTGCTCCTCTATTCCCAATGGCACACAGTTGATCTTTAACTGCACGTTCGGATATTTCATTGCTTCTTCAATACCGGCAAGAGTATCGTCAAGAAGATCTCTGCGTGTGATTTTCATGAAACCCTCTCTGTCAAGTGTATCCAGACTGATATTCAGACTGTCAAGTCCTGCCTCTGCGAGTTCTTTCATCTGTTTTTTCAAAAGGATTCCATTCGTAGTAAGTGTCACTTTTTCGATACCTGGAATTGCTTTTATCTGATGGATCAGTCCCGGAATCCGAGGTCGCACCAGCGGTTCTCCACCGGTAATTTTAATCTTTTTGATACCCAGTTCTGCCATCACCTGGCATACCCGGATGATTTCTGGTTCCTGCAGGATATTTTCGCGTCCGGTCAGCCTTATACCTTCCTCGGGCATACAATAAATGCAGCGTAAGTTGCAGCGATCCGTCACGGAAATCCTCAGATAATCAATATTTCTTCCACAACGATCTATCATGTTTCATCCCCAAAACGAAAATCTCCGCTTTTTCCTCCTGTTTTTTCTACCAGATGGATTTCTGACATTACCATATGCTTGTCAATTGCTTTACACATGTCATAGATAGTCAGAAGTGTCACCTGCACTCCTGTCAGAGCCTCCATTTCCACGCCGGTTTTCCCCTCTGTCTTGACGGTACAGAATACATGAATACGGTTCTTTTCCTGATCCAGTTCATAATCTATCGCACATTTCTGTATCGGAAGAGGGTGACACATCGGAACCAATTCGGATGTTTTTTTGACCCCCATAATGCCTGCCACCCGTGCCACACCGAGGACATCACCTTTTTTGACATTTCCTTCTGTAACGCATGTCATGATCTGCGGGCCTACAGAAATATAGCCTGTTGCCAATGCTGTCCGATAAGTGACACTTTTATCGGAAACATCCACCATCACTGCATTTCCTTCTTTATCAAAATGTGTAAGTCCGTTCGCCATGACTTTTCCCTCCTGAAATCTCTGCTGATTATTTTCACCACAGTCTTGTCCTGCGCCTGACTGTCATTTATCATATCAATCACATACAGTATACCCGTAAAACATATGTCTCTGCAAGTACAATGCAAAAGCTTTTGGTTACAAAAATCCCCCGTGCTCGTTGTTGCGATACACAGGGGATTGCAATTTCATTCGCAGTAACTGTCAAACTCCATCATACATCAGCAGATTTCAGCACCTGCCGGCATTTCTTTTTCCGGTACCATCAGGGACAGATTTCCATCCGCATCTTCGGCGCAGAGGATCATTCCTTCACTGAGGATTCCTGCAAGTTTGGCAGGTTTCAGGTTTGTTACAACCATAACTTTCTTGCCAACCATTTCTTCTGCACTGTAGTGAGATTTGATGCCGGATACGATCTGGCGTACCTGACTGCCGATTTTTACCTGAGAGCAGAGAAGTTTACGAGATTTTTTGACTTCTTCGCAGGCAATGATCTCACCAACCTGGAACTGAAGTTTGCCAAAATCATCAAATGTGATCTCCGGTTTTGCTTCAATGTCGATCACGTTTTCTTCTTTTGCTTCTTCAACCGGTTCTTCTTTCTTTGGATGAAGTTCTTCTACTTTTGCAAGTACTTCTTTGAGATCAAGACGTGCAAACAGGATCTCCGGTTTTTCTGTAACTTTGTTTCCTGACGGATACAGTCCGAATGTCTTAAGATCTTCAAGTGTACGTTTTTCTGTATTTAACTGAGCAAGGATGCGTTCTGTTGTCTCTGGCATGAATGATTCCAGAAGAGTTGCTCCCATTGTGATTCCCTCAACCAGATTATAAAGAACAGTTGCAAGACGATCTTTCTTTGCCTCATCTTTTGCAAGTGCCCACGGCATTGTCTCGTCGA
>OGCM01004166.1_pt1 | contig 10037 bp, 7 predicted proteins | sample 1570151 | NCBI WGS metagenome assembly OGCM01 (sample SAMEA4370582, study PRJEB24528) | human gut metagenome
ACAACCTCTGCCACCCGGTGTCGGTCATCCGGGAAGCAGAAGAACTGGCCGCCGACGCCTTTGGCGCGGCCCACGCCTTTTTAATGGTGGGCGGCACCACCAGCAGTGTGCAGAGCATGGTGCTCACCGCCTGCAAGCGGGGCGATGAGATCATCCTGCCCCGCAACGTGCACCGCAGCGTGCTGAACGCGCTGGTGCTGTGCGGCGCGGTGCCGGTGTATGTGAACCCGGAGGTGGACAAGCGCCTGGGTATCTCCCTGGGCATGAAGCGGGAGCAGGTGGAAAAGGCCATCAAGGAGCACCCCAACGCAGTGGCCGTGCTGGTGAACAACCCCACCTACTACGGCATCTGTTCCGACCTGCGGGCCATCGTCAAGATGGCCCACGACGCCGGGATGCTGTGCCTGGCAGACGAAGCCCACGGCACCCACTTCTATTTTGGCGGCGGCCTGCCGGTGTCCGCCATGGCAGCCGGAGCCGACATGGCCTCGGTGTCCATGCACAAGAGCGGCGGCAGCCTCACCCAGTCCAGCCTGCTGCTCATTGGCCCCAACGTGCACCCGGGCTATGTGCGGCAGATCATCAACCTGACCCAGACCACCTCCGGCAGCTACCTGCTCATGTCCAGCCTGGATATCTCCCGGCGCAATCTGGCATTGCGGGGGCGGCAGGTGTTCCATCAGGTGGCCGACATGGCCGAGTATGCCCGCGAGGAGATCAACGCCGTGGGCGGCTACTACGCCTTTGGCAAGGAGCTGTGCAACGGCAACTCGGTGTTCGACTTTGACACCACCAAGCTCAGCGTCCACACGCTGGACATCGGTCTGGCAGGCATCGAGGTCTACGACATCCTGCGGGACGAGTACGACATCCAGATCGAGTTCGGCGACATCGGCAACATCCTGGCCTACCTGTCCATCGGCGACCGGCCCCAGGAGGTGGAACGGCTGGTGAGCGCCCTGGCCGAGATCAAGCGCCGCTACCGCACCGACGGCTCCGGCCTGCTGAGCCAGGAGTACATCGACCCGGTGGTGGCCGCCAGCCCGCAGGAGGCCTTCTACGCTCCCAAAAAGAGCCTGCCCCTGCGCGAGACCGAGGGCATGGTGTGCAGTGAGTTCGTCATGTGCTACCCCCCGGGCATCCCCATCCTGGCCCCCGGCGAGCGCATCACCAAAGAGATTTTGAACTACATCGAGTACGCCAAGGCCAAGGGCTGCAGCATGACCGGCCCCGAGGACCCCGACATCTTACACCTGAACGTTCTGGCATAAGGAGGAGCGAATATGGAATTCTGGTTTTCCGAGTTTCACACCCCGGACGTGAAGCACAGCATCCGGGTAAGCAGGCAGCTCTACTCCAAGCAGAGCGACTATCAGCGCATCGACATCTTTGAAACCCCGGAGTTTGGCCGGGTGCTGACCCTGGACGGCAACGTGATGCTGACCGAGCGCGACGAGTTCATCTACGACGAGATGATCGTCCATGTGCCCATGGCGGTCCACAAGGAGGCCAAGGATATCCTGGTCATCGGTGCCGGAGACGGCGGCGTTGTCCGGGAGCTGACCCGGTACGACCGGGTGGAGCGCATCGACCTGGTGGAGATGGACCCCCAGGTGGTGGAGGCCTGCCGCGCCTACCTGCCCGGCAACGCCTGCCGCATGGACGACCGCCGGGTGCACATCTACTTTGAGAACGCCCTCAAGTTCATCCGCCGCTGCGAGGAGGAATACGACCTGATCATCGTGGATTCCTCCGACCCCTTTGGCCCCTCGGAGGGCCTGTTCACCCGCGAGTTCTACGGCAGCTGCTTCAACGCCCTGAAAGAGGACGGCATCATGGTCAACCAGCAGGGCAGCCCCTTCTACGCTGAGGACGCCAGTGCCATGCAGCGCAGCCACAAGCGCATTGCGTCCACCTTCCCCATCAGCCGGGTGTACCAGGCCCACATCCCCACCTTTGCGGCCGGGTACTGGCTGTTTGGCTTTGCCAGCAAAAAATACCACCCCATCGACGACCTGGATGCCGCTGCCTGGAAGGCTTTGAATATGCGGACCCGGTACTACACCACCAAACTGCATATCGGAGCATTCTACCTGCCGGCTTTTCTGGAGGAGATGCTGCGGGAAGTGGAGGAACACTGATGCGACCCAACATTGAAAACTTCATCGGCTGCGACAGCAGCTACCGTGCCGCCAGCATCGTGCTGTACGGTGCCCCCTACGACTCCACCACCAGCTACCGCCCCGGGGCCCGGTTCGGCCCGGCCGCCATCCGCCACGAGAGCTACGGTCTGGAGACCTACAGCCCCTACCAGAACGCCGACCTGACGGACTTTGACGTGTTTGACAGCGGCGACCTGGAGCTGTGCTTTGGCTCCAGCGAGCTGGCCCTGGCAGATATCCGGGCCCGGGCGGAGGAAATTTTGAAGGACGGCAAGTTCCCCCTGCTGCTGGGGGGCGAGCACCTGGTGACCCTGGGGGCGGTGCAGGCGGCCGTGAAAAAGTACCCGGACCTGCACATCGTCCACTTTGACGCCCACGCCGACCTGCGGGACGACTATCTGGGCGCAAAGCTCAGCCACGCCTGCGTGCTGCGCCGCTGCCACGAGCTGGTGGGCGACGGCCGCATCCATCAGTTCTGCATCCGCAGCGGTGACCGGGCAGAGTTCGAGTTTGCCGCCCAGCACACCGAGATGCACAAGTTCGATTTTACCGGCCTGGCCGACCTGACGGCCCAGCTCTGCGAGAGCAAGGTGCCCGTGTACCTGACCATCGACCTCGACTGCCTGGACCCCTCCTGCTTCCCCGGCACCGGCACCCCGGAGGCCGGCGGCGTGAGCTTTTTGCAGCTGCTGGACGCCATCCGCACCGTCACCAAGGCCAATATCATCGCGGCCGACCTGAACGAGCTGGCCCCCACGCTGGACCCCACCGGGGTGTCCACCGCCACCGCCTGCAAGGTGCTCCGGGAGACCCTCATTGCCCTGGACAAGGGCTGGCCCGGCTTTCAGGTATAACGACGAACCCACCGTTTTACAGATAAAGGAGTAACTGCTATGAGCAAAGTTCTGATCATCGGCTGCGGCGGCGTGGCCTCCGTTGCCATCCACAAGTGCTGCCAGGTGCCCGAAGTGTTCACCGAGATCTGCATCGCCAGCCGCACCAAGGCAAAGTGCGATAAGCTGGCCGCCGAGCTGGCCCCCACCACCGCCACCAAGATCACCACCGCCCAGGTGGACGCCGACAAGGTAGAGGAGGTCATTGCCCTCATCAAGGCCTACCAGCCGGACCTGGTCATGAACATCGCCCTGCCTTATCAGGATCTGACCATCATGGACGCCTGCCTTGCCTGCGGCGTCAACTACATGGACACCGCCAACTACGAGCCGGAGAACACCGACGACCCCGAATGGCGCGCCGTCTACGAGAAGCGCTGCAAGGAAGCCGGTTTCTCTGCCTACTTTGATTACAGCTGGCAGTGGGCCTACGCCAAGAAGTTCGAGGAAGCCGGCCTGACTGCCCTGCTGGGCAGCGGCTTTGACCCGGGCGTCACCCAGGCCTACTGTGCCTACGCCAAGAAGCACGAGTTCGACACCATTGACACCATCGACATCCTGGACTGCAACGGCGGCGACCACGGCTATGCCTTTGCCACCAACTTCAACCCGGAGATCAACCTGCGCGAGGTGTCTGCCCCCGGCAGCTACTGGGAGAACGGCCACTGGGTGGAGATCCCGGCCATGAGCATCAAGCGGGAGTATACCTTCGACCAGGTGGGCCAGAAGGATATGTACCTGCTGCACCACGAGGAGATCGAATCGCTGGCCAAGAACATCCCGGAGGCAAAGCGCATCCGCTTCTTCATGACCTTCGGCCAGAGCTACCTCGACCACATGCGCTGTCTGGAGGACGTGGGCATGCTGTCCACCACCCCGGTCAACTTCAACGGTCAGGAGATCGTGCCCATCCAGTTCCTGAAGGCTCTGCTGCCGGACCCTGCCAGCCTGGGCCCCCGGACCAAGGGCAAGACCAACATCGGCTGCATCTTCACCGGCAAGAAGGACGGCAAGGATAAGACCTACTACATCTACAACGTCTGCGACCACCAGGAGTGCTACCGGGAGGTGGGCAGCCAGGCCATCAGCTACACCACCGGCGTGCCTGCCATGTGCGGTGCCCTGATGCTGCTGACCGGCAAGTGGACCACCAAGGGCGTCCACACCGTAGAGGAGTTTGATCCGGACCCGTATCTGGAGGCCCTGGACCAGTACGGCCTGCCCCGCAGCGAGAGCCACAGCCCGGCTCTGGTGGACTGATGCGGCTGGAGGATCGCCGCCCGGCCTTTGCAGGGCTGGCAAACCTGACGGAACAGCAGCTGCAAAGCCTGCCCACCCCCTGCTACCTGCTGGACGAGGCCCAGCTGCGCCGGAACGGTCAGATCATGCTGGAGCTGCAGCAGCGCACCGGATGCCGGGCTCTGCTGGCCCAAAAGGCCTTTTCCAACTTTGATGTGTACCCGGTGCTGGCCCCCTACCTGGCAGGCACCGAGGCCAGCGGCCTGTACGAGAGCCGCCTAGGCCGGGAGCAGCTGCCGGAAAAGGAGAACCATGTGTTCTGCGCTGCCTACCGGGCAGACGAGTTCGCAGAGCTGTTGCAGTACGCCGACCACATCGTGTTCAACTCCCCCGGCCAGCTGGCAAAGTTTGGCCCGGCGGCCAAGGCTGCCGGCAAAAGCGTGGGCCTGCGGGTAAACCCTGAGTGCTCCACCCAGGAGGGCCATGCCATCTATGACCCCTGTGCCCCCGGCAGCCGTCTGGGCACCACCCGGGCCCAGTGGGACGCCGCCGTGGCGGCTCACCCGGAGCTGCCGGAGCTGCTGGATGGCCTCCACTTCCACACCCTCTGCGAGCAGGACGCTGACGCCCTGGCTGTGACCCTGAAAGCGGTGGAGGCAAAGTTCGCAGACCTGCTGCCTAAGATGAAGTGGGTGAACTTTGGAGGCGGCCACCACGTTACCCGGCCCGGCTATGACCTGGTCACCCTGGAGCAGTGCATCTGCCAGGTGCAGCAGACCTATGGGGTGCAGGTGTACCTGGAGCCGGGCGAGGCCTGGGCGCTGAACGCGGGCTACCTCGTCACCACCGTGCTGGACACCCTGTGCAACGGGGATACCAGCCTGGCCATTCTGGACACCTCTGCCGCCTGCCACACCCCGGATGTTATCGAGATGCCCTACCGCCCGCCCCTGCTGGACGCCGGAGACCCGGGGGAAAAGCCCTGCACCGTGCGGCTGGGGGGCCCCACCTGCCTGGCAGGGGATGTGATGGGAGACTACAGCTTCAAAGCCCCCTTGGCCCCGGGCCAGCGGTTGGTGTTTGGAGATATGGCCATCTACACCACCTGCAAAAACAACACCTTCAACGGGATGCCGTTGCCGGATATCTGGCTCTTGCGGCAGGATGGCAGCCTGGCCCGGCTGGCCCACTTTGGCTACCAGGATTTCCGCTGCCGTCTGGGGGGCCGGGGAGACGGTGCCTTGGACACAACATCTGTCCAAATTTAAGGGCACTGTCTCTGCCGGAAAAGCAGCCCCAGCCTCCGGGCCGCTGGCAGGAAATTCCAAGCGGCAAAGTTTCTTTGCGAAGTTTGGTATGGCAGTTACAACAGCGCAACAAACATCACCTGTTTTCGTGACTTTTTCACGAATCGGCCTCTGATTTTTTAGGGAACTCCCCCATTGACAGCCCTGGCTTTTGTTCGATATAATTGAGACAAGGAAAGCGTCCCCGGCCGGGGATGCAGCTTCGTGAATCACGAAACATATCCACAAAAACAACCAGACTGGAGGGAGATCCTATGAAAAACCTGAAGAAGTTCGCGGCCCTGTTACTGGCAGGTGCCATGGCTCTGCTGATGCTTACCGCCTGTGGCGGCGGCAGCGACTTTGGCAAGAGAGACCCGGATGCAGAGGACGAGGCTTTTGGCAGATTCACAACGCTGGCACCGGCAAGTGCTCTGAAAGAGAATGACAGGAGCATGCAGGCCGTTGCAGAGAAACATCTGAGAGAGGATCTGAACTCGAGCATTGAGGTCCTTGGCGCAAAGCTGGTTGGCAAGGTCCATGTGGAAGGCAAGGAAAAGGAATACCTGACCATCACCGTGACCGGAAGATATGACTACGGCTTTATCGTGTCTGCGATTCTGAATGAGATTCAGAGTGCTATCGGCAAGGAGCTCCCCGGCACGAAGGTAGACGTGAAGGGTAATGGCAGCTGGACCAAGATCGGCGTGGTCGTCCGGACCGACGGCACCCACAGCTACGTGGCAGTGGCATTCCAGGTTCGGAACCCCAACCACAAGTAAACAATAATTTCTCATCCTTCCTCCCCGGAGTGTGGCTGCAAAGCTGCCCTCCGGGGCTTTTTTGTGACGGTTGGCAGGGGAGGGGCTCCGGCCCCTTTTTGCGTTGTGACAAAAGCTGCCGGTAAAGCAAAAGCAGCCGCGTGCCTTCCAAAAGGTACGCGGCTGCTTTTTGTCTGCCTTGTCCATAGACACAGAAAACCGCCGGAGGTTTCCCTGCCGACGGTTCTCTGTATGATGATAGGAGGATCAAAAATGATCGTCACATAATTGCAGCTTAGTTCAGGATGGTCTGCTCGGTCTCGATGTCGAACAGGTGGACCTTGTGCGGGTCAAAGGCAACGCGGACGGTGTCTCCGTTGCGGGCCTTGGAGGTGGGAGCCACACGAGCGGTCATCTTGTTGCCCTTGTACTCCAGGTACAGGTAGATCTCGGCGCCCATCATCTCAGACACTTCGACCTGAGCCTCCAGCTGGCAGTCGGTGTGCTTTGCCATGAACTCGGGCTCGTCGTCGATGTCCTCGGGACGGATGCCCATCTTGACCTTCTTGCCAACGTAAGCATCCAGCTTGCCGTCGGCGGTCTTTTCCTTGGGCAGGGGGATCACGTCGCCGCCCAGGTCAATGCCGTACAGCTCGCCCTTCTTGATCAGGGTGCCGTCCAGGAAGTTCATCTGGGGGCTGCCGATGAAGCCTGCAACGAACATGTTGCACGGCATATCGTACAGGTTCTGCGGGGTATCGACCTGCTGGATGACGCCATCCTTCATGACGACGATGCGGTCGCCCATGGTCATAGCCTCGGTCTGGTCGTGGGTAACGTAGATGAAGGTGGTAGCCAGCTTCTTGTGCAGCTTGATGATCTCGGTGCGCATGCTGGTACGCAGCTTTGCATCCAGGTTGGACAGGGGCTCGTCCAGCAGGAAGACTGCCGGGTTACGAACCATTGCACGGCCCAGAGCAACACGCTGACGCTGACCACCGGACAGAGCCTTGGGCTTGCGGTCCAGCAGGTGCTCGATCTCCAGGATCTTGGCTGCCTCATGCACGCGCTTGTCGATCTCGTCCTTCGGGGTCTTGCGCAGCTCCAGACCGAATGCGATGTTCTTGTAAACGGTCATGTGGGGGTACAGAGCGTAGCTCTGGAACACCATGGCGATGTCGCGGTCCTTCGGGGGAACGTCGTTGATCAGACGGCCGCCGATGTACATTTCGCCCTTGGAGATCTCCTCCAGACCGGCGATCATGCGCAGGGTGGTGGACTTGCCGCAGCCAGAGGGGCCGACGAAGATGATGAATTCCTTATCCTGGATCTCCAGGTTGAAGTCGGTGACGGAAGGAGCGGTAGCGCCCGGGTAGATCTTATAGATGTGCTGGCAGCTAATCGAAGCCATAATCGTTTGCCTCCATAATCTTGTGTTTGCAGCGCCCTTGACGGCGCTTCGGTTCGTTGGTATTATAATAACAGATTATTTTGTGATATAAAATAGCATTTTATTGATTTGAGGTGTCGGATATTGCTGTTTGACTGGAATGCCGTGGCCGCGCCCGGTCAGGTGCAGGACGTGCAGCCCTGCGCGCCCCTCACCCTGACCGGCGACGGGCTGTGGGTCTGCCTTGTTTCCAGCGGGCGGTGCACCGCCAGTGTGCCCTCGGCCGGGCCCCTGCCCGCCGGGGCTGCGCTGCTGCTGCCGCCCCAGAGCGTCCCGGCCGGGCATCTGGTGCTGAGCCGCGCCCCGCTGGTGCTGGAGCCGGAGAGCAGCTGCCACCTGCTGTGCGTCCAGCTCACCGGACAGGCCAGCGCCCAGTTTCTGGCCGGGCTGCACGAGCTGCCTTTTCTGGCCCGGGGCGAGACCTGCCCCGCCGCCGCCGAGCTGCTGGACCGCCTTGCCTCGGAGCAGGACTTGCCGGGCCGGGTGCGCAGCCAGCTGGCCTTTGCCCTGTTGTGTGAGCTGGCCGACGCCGACAGCGCCGCCCCCGCCCTGCCGCCGCTGGTGCAGGCCGCCATCGCGGACATCCGGGCCAACTACGCGGGCCTGTACGGCGTGGAGGAGCTCAGCGAGCGGCTGGGGGTGTCCAAGAGCCATCTGGTGCGCACCTTCACCGCCGCGCTGGGCATCCCGCCGGGGCGCTACCTGACCCGGGTGCGGGTGGAAGCCGCCCAGCGGCTGCTGCTGCACCGGGAGTACACGCTGGACGTGGTGGCCAGCCTGTGCGGCTTTTCCGGGGCCAACTACCTGTGCCGGGTGTTCAAAAAAGAAACCGGCCAGTCCCCCGCACAATGGCGGGCGCTGGCCGGTCACACTGCGCAGTCCGGGCTTTCGCCCGAAGAAGCTCTGCGCGAGCAGGAACTTTATATTTAAGATCTTGCCGCTGCCTTTTTCTCGTTCTTCACCCGGTACATCGCGGCGTCTGCACGTTCTACTCAAGCATTCTGTTTTTTGCGGATATTTCACCGCTGGAACTCACACAGTCTGCTTTTTCTTCCACAGCAGCAAAAACAGGGTCAGCAGCGCCGTCAGCAGCTCCGATGCCGGGAAGGCCGCCCACACGCCGTTCATGCCAAAGAGGGCGCTCATCACCAGCGAGCAGACCACAATGGCCGCCACGCCGCGGCAGATGGAGGTGACCGAGGCTTCCAGCGGGCGGTTGGTGGCGCTCAGGTAGCCCGCCGCCACGATGTTGAACCCGGCAAAGAAGTAGCCCACGAAGTACAGCCGCATGCCGTTGTGGGCAAACCGGGCCATCTGCGCCGAGTTTTCACTGTTGAACCAGCCCACCAGCGTGTCGGTCATGCCGAACACCACCGCGTACAGCATGGCCGCCAGTGCCAGCGCGGTGCAGCTGCCCAGAATGAGCAGCTTCCTGGTTCCAGCCCGGTCGCTGTGGCCGTAGCAGCGGCTCACCAGCGGCTGGGCACCCTGGGCCACACCGTTGAAAATTGCGGTGGCCACCAGCGCAAAGTTGGCCACGACGCCGTAGGCCGCCACGGCCACATTCCCGGCCAGACCCAGCAGCAGGAAGTTGAACACCGTCGTGGTCACGCCGGAGGACATCTCCCCCACAAAGCCGGAGATGCCCAGCTGGCAGCTCTGCCCCAGCAGCTTTGCCGAGGGCAGCTGCCGCACGAACTGCACCGTGTTGTCTTTTTGGAAGAAGTGGCGGCTGCAGATGGCGATGCTGAGCATCGGCGAAACGGCGGTGGCCAGTGCCGCACCGGCCAGCCCCAGCCCCATGGGGAACATGAAGATGTAGTCGAACACCACATTGAACAGGCTGCCGCTCAGCGTGGCCACCATGGCCAGCGAGGGCGCACCGTCGTTGCGGACAAAGGCCGACACGATGTAGTTGCACATGAAAAAGGGCGTGAACAGCAGGAAGATACGCGCATAGGGGATGCCCAGCGCCACGATGCCGGCATCGCCGCCCATGAGCCGCAGCAGTGTGCCGGGGCAGAAGATGCCCACCAGCACAAAGGGCACGGCCAGCAGGCAGGCGCAAAAGACGGCATTGGAGAAATACCGCTGTGCCGCCCGCTCCTCGCCCTGTGCGCGGAGGATGGCGTAGCGGGTGGCCGCACCCAGACCGATCATGGAACCGATGGCAAAAATGAAGTTGTAGATGGGCAGGCAGAGGTTGAGCAGGGTCACGCCGTCGGTGCCCGCCGCCTGCGAGATAA
>OGCM01004170.1_pt1 | contig 10030 bp, 8 predicted proteins | sample 1570151 | NCBI WGS metagenome assembly OGCM01 (sample SAMEA4370582, study PRJEB24528) | human gut metagenome
CGTCCAGGATGAGGACGGGGGCGTCCTTTAAAATGGCCCGGGCGATGGCGATGCGCTGCATCTCGCCCCCGGAGAGATAGACCCCCTGGCTGCCGATGACGGTGTGGACCCCCTGGGGGAACTTTTCAATGATGTCCATGCACTGGGCCTGCTCCAGGGCGGCTATCACCTGGGTCTCGCTGGCGTCGGGGCGGCCCAGGCGCACGTTGTCCAGGATGCTGGCCTTGATGAGATGGCTGTTTTGCAGCACAAAGGACACGGTGTTCATCAGCTGGCCGGGGTCCATATCCTCCACGTTCACCCCGCCGATATACACGGTGCCGGAGGTGGGGTCGAAGAACCGGGCGGCCAGGCTGGCCAGGGTGGACTTGCCGCCGCCGGAGGGACCGACGAGAGCCGCCGTCTCCCCCGCGCCGATGGTGAGGGAGATGTCCTCCAGGGCGTTTTTCGTCCCGTCATAGCTGAAGGTGACGTGGTCAAAGGTCACGGCGCTGTCCTTGGGGGACTGGGGCTGCTCCGGGCGGCTGAGGGCGGGGGCGGTGAGCACCGCGTCCATGCGCTTGAGGGCGTCGGTCACCAGCATGGTATTCTCGCTCATCAGCATCAGCTTGGACAGGGTGAGGGAGATCACCGGGGTGATGATGATGTAAAACAGCAGGTCCAGCAGCAACGCCGCCGTGACCCCCTTGCCGGAGAGCCAGAAGCCGCCCACGATCAGGAAAACGAACACGCTGTTCACCGCCAGGGTATAGGCGGTCATGGGCCCCCGCAGCTGCTTGGTATAGGCGATGGTCCAGCGCTGGTAGTTGTCGATGGTGTCCTTGAATTTTTTGAAGGAGAACACCGTCTGGCCAAAGGTCTTGACCACGGGGATGCCCCGGACATACTCCACCGCCTGGTTGGACATGTCGGCCAGGGCATTTTGATACTCGGTCATCTTCTCCTGCATGGACTTGCCCGTCATGGTGGACATACAGGCAAAGCCCAGGGCCACGGGCAGCAGACTGAGCAGCCCCAGCCGCCAGTCAAAGGCCAGCAGCAGCACCAGCAGTCCGGCCACCGTGGCCATGGCCCGGTATTGGTCGGGGAGCTGGTGGGCCAAAAAGGTCTCCGCCGCCCCGGCGGTGTCGGCAATGGTGCGGCGGAGCTTGCCGCTGCCGGACACCTGGATCTGCCCCAGGGGCAGGCGGGCGATGTGCTCTGTGAGGGCCAGGCGCAGATTGGTGGCGATGCGGAAGGCGGCAAGGTGGGAGCACATCAGCCCCGCGATGTACAGCAGGACGGACAGCACGGCAAAGCCCACCGCCCGCCAGCCCCAGGGGACGATGTGGATGGCGGCGGCAAAGTCGGGGGCGGTCTCCAGCACCTCCTTTAAGATGCGCCAGATGTACCAGAATGGGACCAGCGCCACCAGGGCGCTGACGGCGGACAGGACCCAGGAGAGATAGGTCAGCACCCGCCGCCCCCCGGCATAGCCCAGCAGCCGGGAGAGATCGGACGATTTTTTCAAGTGGCATACCTCCTAGAAAAAGAGTGATAGTCAGTTAGTTATAACTAACCGACGGGGAAAAACTAAGGGGCAAAAGCCCCGTAGTTTGCAAAGGGAACTTACGCCTGCCCCATGATCCTGGCCCAGCCGGCGGTGAAGAAGTCATTCAGCTCCTCCAGATAGCGCTGGGCGGCGGCGGGGGGCATGTCGTGGAGGACGATCTCGAAATAGCCCTTCATCATGGCGGTGACCAGGATGTGCTCCAGCCAGGGGTCGATGGGGGGGACGGGCTGGCCCAGCTGGGCCAGGGTCTGGTAGTATTTGTGGGTGGAGTCCACCTCCCGCTCCACGATCTCGTCGATGACGTCCTCTATGTAGCGGCCCGTGGAGTCGAGGCGCACGGCATCGTCGGCGGGCTTGAGGGGCGAGGCGTCCCGGTGGGCGAACATATATTGCAGCATGTCCTTCATGCACTGGCGGCTGATCTTACCCATCTGCTCGGGCTGCTGCTCTAAGGGCAGGCTGGCAAAGGCGTCTAAGGCGGCCTGATAGGTGGCCAGGATGGTGTCGTACACCTCCCCCACCAGGGCGCGGAACAGCTCGGCCTTGCTGCCGTAGTAGCCATAGAAGGCCCCGGTGGTCACCCCGGCGGTCTTGACGATATTCCGCAGGGAGGCCTCCTGAAAGCCCTTCTCCAAAAACTCGTCCCGGGCGGCGGCGTGGATGCGCTCCAGGGTGGAGAGATATTCTGCGCTCATAGGCGGGCCTCCTCTTATTTTCAGATCATTCTCAGAAATATAGCAGTGTTATATAACGGTGTTATAATAAAACAACGGGAGAAGTTTGTCAAGAAAAAACCGCCGCGCAGAAGAAAATTTCTGCGCGGCGGCGGTCAAGTTCCAATTTGCTTACAGGTTGGCCTTCAGGGCGTCCACCCGGTCGGTCTTCTCCCAGGTCAGGTCCAGGTCGTCCCGGCCAAAGTGGCCATAGGCGGCCAGCTGGCGATAGATGGGGCGGCGGAGCTTCAGGTCCCGGATGATGGCGCCGGGACGCAGGTCAAAGGTCTTCTCCACGGCCTGCTCCAGCTGGGCGTCAGACACGGTGCCGGTGCCGAAGGTGTCCACCCGGATGGACACGGGGTGGGCCACGCCGATGGCATAGGCCAGCTGCACCTGGCAGCGCCGGGCCAGACCGGCGGCCACCACGTTCTTGGCCACCCAGCGGGCGGCATAGGCGGCGGAGCGGTCCACCTTGGTGGGGTCCTTGCCGGAGAAAGCGCCGCCGCCGTGGGGGGCGCTGCCGCCATAGGTGTCCACGATGATCTTACGCCCGGTGAGACCGGAGTCACCCTGGGGGCCGCCCACCACAAAGCGGCCGGTGGGGTTGACATAGATCTTGGTCTCCTCGTCCAGCAGGTCGGCGGGCAGGATGGGCTTGATGACCAGGTCGATCATGTCCCGGCGGATCTGCTCTAAGTCCACCTCAGGGCCGTGCTGGGTGGAGACGACCACCGCGTCGATGCGCTTGGGACTGTTGTCCTCGTTATACTCCACGGTGACCTGGGTCTTGCCGTCGGGCCGGAGGTAGTTCACCAGGCCCTGCTTCCGCACCTGGGTCAGGCGCATAGACAGCTTGTGGGCCAGGGACAGGGGCAGGGGCATCAGCTCGGGGGTCTCATCGCAGGCATAGCCGAACATCATGCCCTGGTCGCCGGCGCCGTTGTCCAGACCGTCGTCCTGCTCGCCCTCTTTCACCTCCAGGCACTTGTCCACGCCCATGGCGATGTCGGGGGACTGCTCGTCGATGGAGGTGATGACGGCGCAGGTGTCGCAGTCAAAGCCGAACTTGGCCCGGTCATAGCCGATGTCCCGCACCACCTGGCGGGCGATCTTGGGGATGTCCACATAGCAGGAGGTGGTGATCTCGCCCATCACATGGACCAGACCGGTGGTCACCGTGGTCTCGCAGGCCACCCGGGCCTGGGGGTCCTTGGCCAGGATGGCGTCCAGCACCGCGTCAGAGATCTGGTCGCAGATCTTGTCGGGATGCCCCTCGGTAACGGACTCGGAAGTAAACAATCTTTTTGCCATTTTTGAATTTCCTTTCTTGTCGGGAGGATGAAAAAACGCTCCGTACCAGACGGAGCGTGAACAGCCTTCACACCCTCATCTTGCGATACGCTTCGCCGGATTTGGCACCTTGCCCCAAAAAGCAGGTTGCCGTGGCGTCATAGGGCCGGTCCCTCAACCACTCTTGATAAGGCTATTGAATTTTACCCGACGATTATACCAGGCTTTCTCCCCGGGGTCAACCGGTTTCAGAGAAAAAACCGCTTTTTCTGGATACTTCCTTTTTGTGAACCGGTCCGGGGAGAGCTATACCAGCGACGGAAAGATCGCCGACGTGGCAGACCGGGACTATTTCATCCGGGGCATCGCCGGGGCGACGGGGCGGACGGTGGTCATGGAGTCCCGGTTTAACCGGGCCCGGCTCATCGGCTTTTTTGCCCCGGTGTACTACCGGGACGAGCTGTGCGGCGTGATGGTGGGCTTTTTGGACCAGAACACCGTGGCCAATGTGCTGAGCACCGACCTGTATGGCTGCCCCGCCGACACCTATGTGATGGACGGGGAGGGCACCACCCTGGGCAGCAGCGTGAGAAGCGGGCGGACCGAGGCCCAGAGTCTGGCCGACCTGGCGGACAAGCTGGCCGAGGGGCAGGAGTCCCGGGTCTGGGCCGCCTTGGCCGAGGGGGAGCGCACCCGCTTTTCCTATGAGGGGGACCAGGGCCAGTCCTTTGGCTATGTGGTGCCCATCGGCGGCACGGGCTGGTCGGTGCTCCAGCTGTTCCCCTCTCAGGCCCTGCGGACCATCGTGAACCAGGTGAACCAGGACGAGCACTTTGCCCTGCTGCTGCTGGGGGCCGTGGTGGTCTGGTTTGCCGTGCAGCTGGTGTACATTACCAAGCATAAAGCGGCCATGGAGCACGGGGAAAAGGGCCGGGAGCGGATGATCGCCCTGCTGGAGGGGGTGGCCGACGACTATCTCTGTCTCATCGACGTGGACCTGACCACCAAAAAGGAGGAGCAGTTCCGCCTGTATCAGGGCACGGCCCTGGCCGACTGGGCCCAGGGGGATTATGACTATGAGCACTGCGTCGAGAGCTATGCCCAGAGCGTGGTCAGCCCCGCGGACCGGGAGCGCTTTCTTCAGATCAACCGGCTGTCTAACCTGAAAAAGGTCCTGGCGGAGCAAAAGACGATCTACATTGAATATGACGCGGTGCTCTCCGGCCAGCCCCGGCGGCTTTTGAGCAAGAATACCCTGGACCGCAGCCGCCCCGGCCAGCCCCACATGCTGGTGGGCATCCGGGACGTGACCGAGCAGACCCGGGCCATGAAGCAGGCCAAAGAGGCCGCCGAGGCCGCCAACCGGGCCAAGAGCGTCTTCCTCTTCAACATGTCCCACGACATCCGCACGCCCTTAAACGCCATCATGGGCTTCTCCTCCATGGCGGAGAAGTATCTGGACCAGCCGGACCGGGTGCGGGACTGCCTGCAAAAGATCAACCTGTCCGGGGAGCATCTGCTGCGGCTCATCGGCAACGTGCTGGACATGGCCCGCATCGAAAGCGGCAAGTCCCAGCTGGACCTGCGGGCCCACCGCATCCCCGATGCCCTGGAGGACGTGGAGTGCATCTTCGCCGCCGACGTGAACAAAAAGGGCCTGAAGCTGGAGGTGTCCTGGGACGTCCAGAACGAGATCGCCTTTTTCGACGCCCTGAAAATGAAGCAGATCGAGCTGAACGTCCTGGGCAAACGCGGTGAAATACACCCCCGCCGGGGGCAGCATCCGCTATTTTGTCCGGCAGCTGGGTCCGGCGGAGAATGGCCGGGCGACCTACCGGTGCTCGGTAAAGGACACGGGGGTGGGCATGAGCCAGGAGTTCTGCCAGCACGTGTTCGACGCCTTTGAGCGGGAGCGGAACGGGGCCGAGGCCCAGACGGAGGGCTCCGGCCTGGGGCTGGCCATCACCAAGCGGCTGGTGGAGGAGATGGGCGGCTCCATCTCCTGCCGCAGCCAGCTGGGAAAGGGCTCGGAATTTGTGTGGGACCTCCCTCTGAAGGTGGGCGGCCAGGCCGACCTTGACCGGGAGGCCCCGGTCAAGGCGGAGACCCTGAATGCGGCGGGCCTGCGAGTGCTGCTGGTGGAGGACAACCGGCTGAATATGGAGATCTCCCGTGACCTGCTGGAGAGCGAGGGCTTTGCAGTGGAGGAGGCGGAGAACGGTGCTGTGGCCGTGGACAAAGTGAAAGCGGCCCCAGGGGGTTATTACGACCTGGTGCTCATGGACATCCAGATGCCGGTGATGGACGGCTATGCCGCCGCCCGGGCCATCCGGGCCCTGCCCGACGCAAAACAGGCGTCGGTGCCCATCATCGCCGTCACCGCCAACGCCTTTGAGGAGGACAAGCAGGCTGCCCTGGACGCGGGCATGAACGGCCACATCCCCAAGCCCATCGACGTAAACCTGCTGCGCCGGCAGCTGGGGGCCTGTTTGAACGAGAGAACATAACAAGAGGACACAGACGCCGCAGACAAAAACGCCGCTGCGGCGTCTGCCCGTTGCTTTGGATACAGCTCCGGTGGGATAAAATTTTTAGGTCTTGCAAAAATAGGGACTATCTGATAAAATGTAAGGACATATGGGCAGTGATGCCCTGGGCAGAAAAAGACGAATTTAGCCGGAGCGAACCCCTCGCCCCGATTTGAGGAGATTGAACGCGAATGGATAAAAATCAAAGAGAGGTCCGCCTGCGTCAGGAGGACGCAGACCTCAACCGCGGCCTGCTGTGGGTCGTGGGAGCGGTTCTGTTAGAGTGCCTGCTGATGGTGGTCAACCGCTGGTATATCAACTTTTACCCGGCGGAGATCGGCGTGGCCGAGGCTATTTTGAACGTGATGCGCGTTCTGCGTGTAGGCGGCGGCATCGTGGGCATCCTGGCCCTGGTGTGGTCAGCCCTGTGCTTCCGAAAGGGGAGTAAAGCAGGCTGGCCCGCGGTGGTGGGTCTGGCCCTGCTGGCCCTGGCCGTGTGCGCCCACGTCACCCTGAGCTATGAGAAGAACGGCGTGCGGATGCTGTTCATGCTGGTGCCCGCCTGGGCGGCCCTGGCTCTGGTGTACTACCTCTATCAGCCCGAGTGCTTCCTGGCCGTTACCGCCGGAGGCTTTGGGGCCGTTGGGCTGTGGTTTGTCCGGTTTGGCGGCATGACAGTGGACGTGGCCCTGTGCCTGGTGGGCGCGGTGCTGGTGGCCCTGGTCACCCTGGGGCTGAAGAAGAGCGACGGGGCCCTGATGCAGGCCGGGGGCAAGAAGGTCCAGTGGGCCCCCCAGGGCATCTCCTATGCCCTGGTGCTGGCCAGCTGCGTGCTGGGCGTGCTGGTGGTGATCGCCGCCGCCGCCCTGGGCAGCAACGCGGCCTATTACCTGATGTTCGCCATGGTGGCGTGGCTGTTTGCCCTGGTGGTCTATTACACGGTGAAGATGATGTAATGGCCTGTCAATTAGAAAGTTAAATGCGTTGGAAGGCAATCTTGCCGATCGCGAAGTCGATCCGGTACAGGTTGCCTTCCTTATTGCGGCCTGTCCGGCCAAGACCGGGGGCGGCTCAAGAGAAAAGGAGGAAGAAAATTTGGAGCAAAACGTGAGAGAAAACAAAATGGGTATCATGCCGGTGAACAAGCTGCTGCTGAACATGGCCGTGCCCATGATCGTATCGATGCTGGTCCAGGCCCTTTATAACGTGGTGGACAGCGTGTTCGTGGCCAAGCTCAGCGAGGACGCCCTGAACGCCGTGTCCCTGGCCTTTCCGGTGCAGAACCTGATGATCTCGGTGGGTGTGGGCACCGGCGTGGGCATCAACGCCCTGCTCTCCCGCAGCCTGGGGCAGAAGGAGCAGGACAAGGTGGACCGCACGGCCATGAACGGCCTGCTGCTGGCCGCCATCAGCTGTCTGGTGTTTATGCTCTTCGGACTGACCTGCGGGCGGCGGTTCTATGCCATCCAGACGGATATCCAGACGATCATAAGCTATGGCGGGGACTATCTCACCATCTGCTGCGGCATGTGCTTTGGCATGTTTGCCCAGATCACCCTGGAGCGCATCCTCCAGGCCACCGGGCGGACTTTTTACACCATGATCACCCAGGCCACCGGTGCCCTCATCAACATCATCCTGGACCCCATCCTGATCTTTGGCCTGTTCGGCTTCCCCCGGATGGAGGTGGCGGGTGCAGCCCTGGCCACTGTCATCGGCCAGATCTGCGGCGCGCTGCTGGCCCTGATGTTTAACCTGCGGAAAAACACCGATGTCCACTTCCAGCTGAAAAACCTGCGGCCCAGCGCCCCCATCATCGGCGGCATCTACAGCGTGGGCCTGCCCTCCATCGCCATGCAGTCCATCGGCTCGGTGATGGTGTTCGGCATGAACCAGATCCTCATCGCCTTCACCGCCACGGCAACGGCGGTGTTCGGCGTATATTTTAAGCTGCAATCCTTCATCTTCATGCCCGTGTTCGGCCTGAACAACGGCATGGTGCCCATCATCGCCTATAACTATGGGGCCCGGAAGCCGGAGCGCATCGTGAAGACCATCAAGCTCAGTGTAATGTATGCCGTGGGCATCATGCTGCTGGGGCTGCTGGCCTTCCAGCTGATCCCCGATGTCTTTCTGGGGATGTTCATGGCGGAGGACTCGGGCAGCGACATGCTGACCATCGGTGTCCCCGCCCTGCGTATCATCTCCATCAGCTTCCTGTTGGCCGGGTTCAGCGTGGTCTGCTCCTCTGTGTTCCAGGCCCTGGGCCACGGGGTGCTCAGTCTGGCGGTATCTGTCATCCGTCAGCTGGTGGTGCTGCTGCCGGTGGCCTTTGTCCTCTCCAGGGTCCGGGGGCTGGACGCGGTGTGGTGGGCCTATCCCATCGCGGAGCTGTTTGCTGTTACCCTCAGCGCCCTGTTCCTCCGTCGGGTGTTCCGCCGCGAGGTGGAGCCGCTGAAGAAGCTGACGGAGCTTTGAATACAAAAAACAGCGCTCTGTGCAGATCAGAGCGCTGTTTTTATGCCGTTATCGCCTTACAGATAGGCCACCACCGTGTACATCATCACGAAGTGGGCCACGCTGCCCAGCAGGATGAACAGGTGAAAGATCTCGTGGCAGCCGAAGCGGGGGTTGTTCCGGCCCGGCCACTTGGCGGCATAGAGCACGCCGCCCACGGTGTACAGCAGCCCTCCCGCCAGCAGCCAGGCAAAGCCGACCTCGGGCAGGGAGCGGTGCAGGGGGACGATGGCGAAGATGGCCAGCCAGCCCATGAACAGATAGATGGCGCTGGTGAGCCACCGGGGGATGGACAGCTTGGCGATGGTCAGGATCATGCCCAGCAGGCCCACTGCCCACACCACCGCCAGCAGGGCGGCCCCGCCGCTGTTTTTCAGACCCAGCAGACACACGGGGGTATAGCTGCCCGCGATGAGCAGATAGATGGAGCAGTGGTCATATTTCCGCAGGGCGATGCGCCCGGCCACCGAGGTGTTCACGCAGTGATACAGGGTGCTGGCGGTGTACAGCCCCGTCATGGACAGGCCATAGATGAGGAAGACCCAAAAGCCCAGGGCATTGCCCAGAGCGGCGGACCGCAGCAGCAGGGCCACAGTGCCCACGGCGGAGAGAACAGCTCCCACCCCGTGGGTGATGGCCGACCAGGGCCGCAGCCCGTCATAGGGGTCCCGGACCTCCTTCTTGCGCCGGGGACGGACGGGGAGGGTGAAATCAGGGATGTTCTGAATGGAGGAAGAGGGGAGAGAAACGGCGTTGCTGCGCATAAAAAACGCTCCTTTCAACATGCCGGATATGATGTCAGCTTTTATTGTGACCATAGTATAACCGTTTCTCCGAGAAAAATCAATATCAAAAACAATGAAATATAATATTTAATATTATATTAACAGATATAAAAAACAGCGCCCTGCATACCGGGCGCTGTTTTTTAAGTAATTAGCCCTGAGAAATGGCGCTCATGGGGCAGGTATCCGCGCAGGAACCGCAGTCCAGACAAGCGTCGGCGTTGATCACATAGTGATCGTCACCCTGAGAAATGGCACCCACGGGGCAGGCATCCGCGCAGGAACCGCAGCTGATGCAGGCATCGCTGATAACATAAGCCATTGGAAATACACCTCCCTAAGAATCTAAGTGTATTCTACCATATCTCAAAGAAATTGCAATGGCAAAAATATTAAATTTTTGAAAAGAGGGCATGATGAAATCAGAGGTTACGACGAGGTGATGTTGTATGACGGACAGTCGTTTTACGTCCACGGCCCTGGGGGCCATCCGTTCGGCCCAGGAGAACGCGGCCCGGCTGGGCCACAGCTATGTGGGCAGCGAGCATCTGCTGCTGGGGCTGGCCAGTTTGGAGTATAGTCCGGCGGCCCAGGCCCTGCGCCGGGCGGGGGCGGACCGGAAGACCCTGCGGGCGGGGGTGG
>OGCM01004172.1_pt1 | contig 10015 bp, 5 predicted proteins | sample 1570151 | NCBI WGS metagenome assembly OGCM01 (sample SAMEA4370582, study PRJEB24528) | human gut metagenome
CTTGCTCCCTGCTTCTGCTGCTCCTCCTTTGAAAGAGGAGTGTGAAATTCATTAAAATTCTTTATACGTTCCTCAACGGAGAACGCTGCTGCGTCCTCACGCTTATAGTCCATAAAACCAGTTGGCTTTCCCATATCTCAACTATACTTGCTTTCACGGCAAGTATATCCTCCTTTCGTTTTTAAAAGTACAATATCTCATGTGCGCAGGCTTACTGCTTGCCGTTGATGATCTGATAGAATGCTTCTATCTGCGCCTGATCACTACTCATACCCTTTTCTTCCATTGAAGCTATAGCAGACATCATCTTCTTGTAATCGTGAGGGATTATCTTCTTGAACTTAGGCAGATATTCCTCAAAGTTATCAAGAATACGCTTGCCCTTTTCAGAGCCTGTTGCGTCAACGTGCTGCTGGATAAGGTCTTTGAGCTGAATTATATCGTACTTCTCCTTGACCTCAGAGAAAAGTACCATTTCCTTGTTGAGTCTTGTGTAAAGGTGTCTGTCCTCGTCAAGAACGTAAGCTACACCGCCCGACATACCTGCCGCAAAGTTTTTGCCCGTCTTGCCGATAACTACCACACAGCCGCCTGTCATATACTCACAGCCGTGGTCGCCAACGCCCTCGACAACTGCCACTGCGCCTGAGTTTCTTACGCAGAAACGCTCGCCTGCAACACCGTCGATGAACGCCTTACCGCTTGTTGCGCCGTAAAGTGCAACGTTACCGATAATGATATTGTCCTCGGCTTTGAAAGTGGAATCCTTCGGAGGATAAACAACGAGCTTACCGCCTGAAAGTCCCTTACCGAAATAATCGTTAGAGTCGCCCACAAGCTCGAGGGTCAAGCCGTTCGGGATAAATGCGCCGAAGCTCTGTCCGCCTGAGCCGTTGCAGACTATCTTGTATGTATCGTCAGCAAGTGTGTTATAATACTTTCTTGTTATCTCTGAGCCGAAGATAGTACCGAATGAACGGTCTGTGTTCTTGACATTTACTGTGATAGACTTCTTCTCACCACTCTTAAGATTTTTCTCGAACTCCTTCATGAGTACCTTTTCATCAAGAGTGTTTTCAAGCTTGAAGTCATACTTGGATTTCTTGTTGTATTCTACCTTTTCTGAAACGTAATCAGAGTTGATGATATTAGAAAGGTCAACTTGTGCCGCAGTGCCTGTGATACCAGCCTTTGACTTGATAAGGTCAATTCTTCCCACAAGCTCGTCAACTGTTCTTACGCCAAGCTTTGACATATATTCTCTAAGCTCGGAAGCCACGAATATCATAAAGTTCATTACATATTCAGGCTTGCCAGGGAACTTCTTTCTAAGCTCTGGGTTCTGTGTTGCAACACCAAATGGGCAAGTATCAAGATTACATACTCTCATCATTGCACAGCCGAGTGTTATCAGCGGAGCTGTTGCAAAGCCGAACTCCTCTGCGCCAAGGATCGCTGCGATAACAACATCACGGCCTGTCATGAGCTTTCCGTCTGTTTCGATAACGACCTTGTTTCTAAGACCGTTCTTGATAAGGGTCTGATGTGCTTCTGCAAGTCCAAGCTCCCATGGAAGTCCTGCATTGTAGATAGAGTTTCTCGGAGCCGCACCTGTACCGCCGTCATAGCCTGAGATAAGGATAACACCTGCGCCTGCCTTTGCAACGCCTGCTGCAACTGTACCAACACCGCACTCAGAAACGAGCTTTACAGAAATTCTTGCGTTCTTGTTTGCGTTTTTCAGGTCATAGATAAGCTGAGCCAAGTCCTCGATAGAGTAGATATCGTGGTGTGGCGGAGGTGAGATAAGCGACACGCCAGGTGTGGAGTGTCTTGTCTTAGCTATCCATGGATAAACCTTTTTGCCAGGAAGATGTCCGCCCTCGCCTGGCTTTGCGCCCTGTGCCATTTTTATCTGTATCTCATCAGCAGATGTGAGGTATCTTGAAGTTACACCGAAACGTCCCGAAGCCACCTGCTTGATAGCTGAACATCTGTCCTCAGAAGTACCCTTTGTGAGAAGTCTGTCAAGGCTCTCACCGCCCTCGCCTGAGTTTGACTTGCCGTGAAGTCTGTTCATTGCGATAGCAAGTGCTTCATGAGCTTCCTGAGAGATAGAGCCGTAGGACATAGCGCCCGTCTTAAATCTTCTTACAATAGAGTCAACGCTCTCAACTTCCTCCAGCGGAACAGGATTTTCAGCAAAGTTGAAATCCATAAGACCTCTGATGTTCACAGGGTCCATTTCCTCAGAGATAAGCTTTGAATACTTCTTGTATGTTTCATAGTCGCCAGTCCTTGCAGCCTGCTGGAGCAGGTAGATAGACTGAGGATTGTAGAGATGCTCCTCCTTGCCGCTTCTGAACTTGTGGCTTCCTCTTGATTCAAGCTCTGTGTCTGTGCCAAGTCCAAGAGGGTCAAAGGCTGATGTATGAAGTCTGTCAACGTTCTTCTCGATGTCAGATATTGTGATACCGCCTATCCTGCTGACAGTGCCGGTGAAGTATTTGTTTATAACGTCCTGACCGATACCGATAGCCTCGAATATCTGTGAGCCTTGATATGACTGTATAGTAGAGATACCCATTTTTGAAGCTATCTTTACGATACCATGGAGAACAGCCGCATTATAATCGTCAACAGCGGCATAGTAATCCTTATCGAGAAGGTCGTCAGCAATAAGCTCGTGGATAGTTTCCTGAGCAAGATAAGGGTTGATAGCGGAAGCACCATAGCCAAGCAGTGTTGCAAAGTGATGAACTTCTCTAGGCTCGCCGCTTTCGAGGATAATAGCAAGAGATGTTCTCTTCTTTGTAACAACAAGGTGCTGATGAAGTGCTGATACTGCAAGCAGTGACGGGATAGCAAGGTGGTTCTCGTCAACTCCCCTGTCTGAAAGGATAAGGATATTTGCGCCCTCGCTGAACGCCTTGTCTGCTTCTATATAAAGTCTGTTTATAGCCTTTTCAAGTCTTGTGTTCTTATAATAAAGTATAGGGATAACAGCTACCTTAAAGCCAGGAATGTGCATATTCTTTATTTTAAGGATATCTGTTGAGGTAAGGATAGGGTCGTGTATCTTCATTACCTTGCAATTTTCAGGCTTTTCTTCAAGAATGTTGCCGTCCTCGCCAATATAGACAGTTGTGGAGGTAACTATTTCCTCTCTGATAGCGTCTATAGGCGGATTTGTTACCTGTGCAAAGAGCTGTTTGAAGTAGTTGAACAGTGGCTGAGGCTCTTTTGAAAGCACCGCAAGCGGGCTGTCTGTACCCATAGCGGCAATAGACTCAGAGCCGTTCTTTGCCATTGGCAGGATAGATGTCATAACGTCCTCATAGGTATAGCCAAAAGCTTTCTGAAGTCTTTGTCTTTCCTCGTAGCCGTGTTCCTCTACCTTGATGTTTGGTATCTTAAGGTCTTTAAGTCTGACAAGGTTGCTGTCAAGCCACTCGCCGTAAGGCTGCTTTGAAGCATAGTATTCTTTAAGCTCGTCATCGTCGATAACTCTGCCCTGAACAGTATCAACAAGAAGCATTTTGCCTGGGCGAAGTCTTTCCTTTTCAACGATATTGTCTGACGGGATAGGAAGTGCGCCAACCTCAGATGAAAGGATAAGATTGCCGTCCTTTGTGATATAATATCTTGACGGACGCAGACCGTTTCTGTCAAGCACTGCACCCATGATATCTCCGTCAGAGAAAAGGATAGAAGCAGGTCCGTCCCATGGCTCCATCATAGTTGCATAATACTGATAGAAGTCTTTCTTAGCCTGACTCATCGTGCCGTTGTTATCCCATGGCTCAGGGATCGTTATCATGACAGCCAGTGGCAGATCCATTCCACTCATGACCAAAAATTCAAGTGTGTTGTCGAGCATTGCAGAGTCAGAGCCTTCTGTGTTTACAACAGGTGTGACCTTATCAAGGTCGCCCTTCAAATGCTCAGACTTCATCGTTTCCTCACGAGCGAGCATTTTATCAGCATTGCCTCTGATAGTGTTTATCTCACCGTTGTGAACGATCATTCTGTTAGGATGCGCCCTCTGCCAGCTTGGGTTTGTGTTGGTAGAAAATCTTGAATGTACCATAGCGATAGCAGACTCGTAGTCCTTATCCTGAAGGTCAGGGAAGAACTTTCTGAGATCCTGCACAAGGAACATTCCTTTATATACTATAGTTCTGCTTGAAAGCGATACAACGTAGGTGTCCTCATTTGACTGCTCGAACACACGTCTTGCAACATATAGCTTGCGGTCAAAGTCAAGGCCCTTTTTAACGCCCTTTGGACGCTTGATGAAGCACTGCATTATGGCAGGCATACACTCGACAGCTCTCTTGCCAAGCACCTCAGGCTTTGCAGGAACGACTCTCCAGCCAAGGATCTCCAAACCCTCTTTTTCGGCGATTATCTCAAACATCTTCTTTGCCTGATTTCTCGCAAGCTCGTTCTGTGGGAAGAAGAACATACCAACGGCATAATCTCTCTCCTCGCCAAGCGTGATTCCAAGCTCTGCGGCAGCGATCTTCTTGAAGAATTTATGTGAGATCTGAAGCAGGATACCTACTCCGTCACCTGTTTTGCCCTCTGCGTCCTTACCAGCACGATGCTCAAGCGTTTCAACGATAGTCAGCGCATTTGCAACAGTATCGTGGCTCTTTTTGCCCTTAATGTTCACAACAGCACCTATTCCGCAGTTATCATGCTCGAATTTCGGTGAATACAGGCTTTTTACATTAGTCATATCCTCCATGCGTTCCATTTTTATCACCCTTTCCTGCCAAACTGTAAAAAATTATAGCTTATCGTTCAGCAACGTATGTTATTTCACGGCTCATAGCCGATTTTTAGCTGTTTTTAACAAAAAAATTTGCAGGAAGAAATTAAAATCCTGCAATCCTGCATAAGTGCAAACAAACTCAAAGCGTGGTTTTTCGCACAAATGCAAGAAAATAGCCTTTTGTCGTCTTTTCCGACGGCTTAATCATTATAACACACATTACAGCAAAATGCAAGAGCGAATGATAAAACTTGCATAAATTCATTATTAATTTTTAGTTAATCGGTATACATATATAACTTATGATTTCATATTGCTTTCCTAGGTAAACCTTGCAAACTAACGTAACAACGCTCTTTTCAGCTTATTTACAGCCATTTTCAGTGGAGAATCGTACTCTTTGTAAAAATGCTGATAATCCTTAGAATTGTTCCAGTCGCCACCCCATTTCCAGCCATGACGCCTGAAAATGCAATAGCAAAGGTCCGTTCTGTCAATCTTGTGATCAAAAGCCTTGTCACGGTCTGCATACTCTGTAGCATTGGCAGGCATGACCTTATTCCCCACTATATAAGGATTTATAAGAGGGTTTATGTCTATCGCCCTGCCGTAGCTGTGAGCCGAAATAGTGTTGGTACCAGCCACCACCCTATAGTTGAAGGCAGAGGAATTGTTATCCGCCATTGACCTTTCATCATCAGCGTCATACTCGTCCACGAGCCTGATTTTTTCTATCTCATAACCGCCCTCGAAAAGCTCATAGAAGATATCCAGAACCTCCTGTGCAAGCTTCCTCGCCACGATAAGCTCCCCAGACTGCACCTTATGCTCAAAGTCATAATATCTCACACGCAGATAGGCAAGGTCGCCCAGCTTCACATAGGGATTTTCCTTATAGGAAACGCCTTTGATACGCTCTATCACCTCGTTTGGAAGCTCCTCAGCCGTAAAGCCCTCTCTGTATAATATCTTTTCCATAAAAAACACTCCTTACAAAAAGCGGTCAAGGCATGATACCTTGACCGTCCTTATTATTTATCCGCAGACTTGTAGTACATAACAACAGGCGTACCGTAAGGCACGTTGTCATAAACATATTTGGCGTCATCATAGCTCATATTTATACAGCCGTGAGAGCCGTTGTATTTGTATATCTCACCGCCGAAATATCCGCCTCGCCACGTTGAATCGTGAAGACCTATTCCGCAGAGAGAAACGTTGTTCCAGAAGTTGCACTTTGTATCCCACTCGTCGCCGTCGGCATTTGTGTCTTTCATACGCTTGTTGGTCTCCTTTGACCACAGCTTATAAACACCAGGGAGAGTTGTTCTCGCCTCAGATGTGGTCTGACCTGAAACTATATAGGTATCGAGCTTTTTCTTGCCCTTTTCATAATACCACAAGTGCTGGTCGGTAAGGTCTATCTCAATATAAGTGTCGCCTATATCATCGTCCTTGCTTCTCGCAGACTCAACGCCTGTAAAGTCAAAATAACCGGTACTGTAATAGATAGGGTCTACCTTGTCAACGCTCTCGCCCTTTTCAAGCATATCCACAAGATCGTCACAAGTCTTTTCCTGATCTATCCACCAGCCGTATTTAGCATCAGAGCTTGTCGGCACGATTATGTCGCCCTGCAAAGTGGCGTGGAATTTTCTCTTAGTATTATATGTATCATACTTCTTTGCGAGCTTTTCCACATACTCCATGGCTTTCTTTCTATCCACAGTGTAGCTTCCGTCATCTTTGAGCTTTATGATCTTCATAAGCTCCTCGCCCGTGAGAGTTTCTGTGGTGTAGTCAAAATCGTATGTGACAGAAAGCTGGAAAACATCATTTCGTTTCTTGCAATCGTCCTCAAGGTCTGCGCTCTTCACCTTTGGAAGGGAATAACAACCTGTGTCCTTGTCAAGCTCAACGCTAAGCTCACCTGATGCCACGCTTTGCGTAACATAAGCTTCAAGCTTTTTCATATCGGTTATCTTGTTTCCCTGCACCTCAGGGGTGATAACATAAGCCGTCTTATCCTCGTTAAGACCAAGCTTTGCGTCGGCAGTTTCAACATCGCCCCAGTTTGCTTTCTCCACAAGCTTCTGAAGCTTCTCAACATCAAATGTGATGTCCTCATTAAAGCTATAGGTGGAGTTCTGTATAAATCCAGAGAACCATGTTTTTCTGTTCACGCTGTCATAGATCTTCTGAAGCTCGTCCTTGCCGCTTAGTCTGTAATCAAAATCAGCCGTCTTGAAAACAACAGGCGTGCCGTCGATAGTTTTGACCGTAAGCTCATAAGGCATATCGTTCACCCCGAGCAGGTCGCAAGCCTGTTCAAATGTCCTTCCGCCCACGTCAATGCCATTCACTGTTGTGCCGCTCAGAAATCTGTTGCTATAGTAAGCTCTTCCAATGAAATATCCTCCGCCCACAACTATTATGATAGCCGCTGCTGCAGTGCCGCAGATAATGCCGATATTGTTGCGTTTTTTCTTTCTTTTCTTATTCTTTGACGAACCTTTGACAGAGCTGTTTTTCTTCACTGATGTCGCAGGCTTTTTCGTTATCTTTGTGGAATTTTCCGTCATCAATTATCCTCCTGTACAAAATGACGTTCGGCATTTGCCGACAATGTATCAAGAATAATTATATCATGCTTTCTTCCTTTTGTCTATAGGATAAGCAGAAAAATTTGTCACAAAAAGAATGCCGGATATTCTCATTTAATGTACAAATAAACGTACTGCAAGCAAGCTACACGCAAACACAGTAAAAAAATATCGGGCAGATAACTCCACCCGATACAATATCAATCTTTTATATACTTGCCCTTGACCTCGCTGTAGGTCTTGCAGAAGCGGTCATGGGAGATATACGCTCCCCAGCTCATGTTATCGTCCACCTGAGGGTCCATAACATATACCTGACCGTTTATCGTTACCTCCACCCACATATGATAGCCGTAACCGCCTGCCGCCATAGCAGTCTTGCCGTCAACGGTCTTTGCGTCAAAGCCTATGTAGCCAAGCATTGCGGCGTAAACGTAAGAATATTCTGTGCAAGTGCCGTAACCGTCCTCAAGAACAGCCTTGACAGGATTTGCCCAGCCGCCGTAATCATAGACCGTGTTCTTTATAATATAATCGTAGCAAGCCACAGCCTTTTCGTAATTTGTCATATCATCTGATATTATCTTATTGAGATATTTCAGAAGTATCTTTTCTTCCTTTGCGCCGAGCGTCGCCTTTGGATCAAGCACAGCAGAATTAAGTCGCTGTGCAGGGGTCTTGCCGTTGTCGACAACAGGCGCAGTGGTTGTAGTTGTAACAGGCTTTTTAGTTGTTGTCACCTTAGCGGTGGTGGTCTTTTTCTTGGTAGTAGTCACCGCAGGCGTTGTGGTCGTAACAGGGGCAGTTGTTGTCTTTGCAGTGGTAGTAGTTTTTGCAGTAGTAGTTTTCACTGTTGTAGTCTTTTTTGTAGCCTTTGAGGCAACAGTATCGCTGTCAGTAGTGCTGACAGGGGCGGAAGTAACAGCAGAAACCTTTGTTTCAGACTTTGAAGCCTGCTGAGTTTTCTTTGTCACAAGGCTTACTGATATGCTAAGCTTTGTGTCAGCGGAAGTCACGCTCTGCACTGCGGTCACTGACGCTGGCTTCTGTGATATTACAGAGGTCGTTACGCTCTCTGATCTCAAAGCTGTTTCGGAAGCTGACTTTGTTGTTTCGCTTTTTGCAGTTTTTACAGCCTTTACAGCCTCGGTCTGAGAATTTTTCGCAGTTTCCTTGACGGCTGATGTTGTAAGAACAGTTGTGATATCCCCGATCTGCTCAGATGTTTCCTTGTCAGAAACAGCAGAAATGACCTTTGCATTTTCAGGCGGCATGACCGCACATGGCTGGATAACGTTTTTATCAAGTGTCGCAAAAGTCACAGCAGATACTGTCACAACTCCGCAGGCAGAAAGCACAGCCACACAGCGGGATATTCCCGACTTCAAATAACCCAATTCAGAACGCTCCTTTCAAACGTGATAAACTACACCATATTATAATGAATAAGGTTACAAAAGTCAAGGGGCATTGTAATCAAATTGTAATTTTCAAGCCGTTTTTTCACTCGTTTATGAAGTTTATATGAACGTTAAGTTACAACCATTGTACATTTTATATCCCAGGAATGACAATAAGGGTTCTATTTTTATCACTTTTAACAAATTTCGCAAAACTTTTATTAATAATACCGAAAAACGGACACCTGCGTTACAAAAGCCCATATTTTCCACGATATTTTACATATCTATCCACAAAATCACCCACGCAAAAAAAGAACGCTGACACAAGCCAGCGTTCCCTTTTTGAAGTATATGAAGTATATATGGAGAAAAAAGTATATGTGTAAATTTCATCTTTTTGTCTTTCTCTTATTGTATTTATATGATACTCCGCCAATGTGACAGTTTTATGATAATGTGCTGAAAACTAATACACAAAAAACAAGTGCAAAAAAACGCCTGCCATATGACAGACGTTTTCTCTTAGTTTAAGTAAATTACTCAGCCTGAGGTGCTCCTACAGGGCAAGTACCTGCACAAGAACCGCAGTCGATGCACTCGTCAGCGTTAATAACACACTTACCATCAGCCTCGGAGATAGCTCCTACTGGACATGCGTCCATGCAAGCGCCGCAGCCGATGCACTCATCACTAATCTTATAAGCCATTTTCACAGACCTCCTTGCATAAATTCTACAAGTATCATATCAAATACTATACTTATATAATAACACATTTTCTGAAAAAATCAAGAGGTTTTCGGCATTTCATAAAAATTTCACATAGATTTTAAGTGATTTTTCGGTTAGTATTCACTAATCAGCTAGATGCTTGCCAATTCCTGCTGTGAGATAAGTGCAAATCCTGCTTCACTCAAAGCTTCCAGAGCGGCTGTAACGTTCTCCACTCTAAGGATAAGATAAGCCGTGTTTTCCTTAGTGTTTATAAATGCAGAATACATATACTCAACGCTGATGTTGTCATTGTAGAGAGCTTTCATTGCTTCTGAAAGTCCGCCTGGGCGGTCATTTATCTCCACTGCAAGCACCTGAGTGGTGGTAACGGAAAAGCCCTCTGTTTTCAAGGCTGAAACTGCTTTTTCAAAATCGTCAACGATAAGTCTGAGAATACCGAAATCCTTTGTGTCAGCAAGGGACATTGCACGGATATTCACATCATTATCCCCAAGT
>OGCM01004179.1_pt1 | contig 9999 bp, 6 predicted proteins | sample 1570151 | NCBI WGS metagenome assembly OGCM01 (sample SAMEA4370582, study PRJEB24528) | human gut metagenome
ATTCCAGGAAATGCTGCCTGAACTTCTTTTTTGAATTCCTCGGCCTCTTCTTTGTTTCCTGCATAAGCTATCTGCAGACACATCTCACCGGATTCTACATATTTCTTAAAACGTGTATCCCAGTCTTCCTGCATTGCTTTCATCATGACTCTCTTTGCCTGCTTCTTACCCCGGACTTTTGCATATGCATCAAGCTTCTCTCCCTGGATCTGAAGAACAGGCTTCAGATTCAGAACCGTTCCGATCGCAGCTGCAGCCGGAGTGATTCTTCCACCTTTTTTCAGATATTTCAGAGTTTCCAGAGTAATATAGATACTTGACTCCATCTTCTCTTCTTCCAGTTTTTCTTTAATCTCTGCCGCATTCTTTCCTGCATCTCTTAATGCTATTGCATCAAGTACTGACTGACGCTGCGTAACTGAGATTCTCTGGTTATTAACGACCTGTACTCTGCCATCGTAGTCTCTGGCAAGCATGGTAGCTGTATCACAGGACGCACTCAGTCCACTGGACATCGGAATATGTACAATCTCATCATACTCTTCCAGCAGATTATCCCATAAACCACATACTTCAGCCGGACTCGGCTGTGAAGTAGATATGGATTCATCATTTTTCAGACGTTCATAAAAAGCTTCCTGTGAAAGAGTGATTCCTTCCAGATACATCACATCGTTAATATAAAAAGGCATAGGCAGAACAGAGATTCCCAGTTTTCTTCCTTCATCCTGCGTAATACCACTGTTACTGTCTGTTACAATTGCAATTTTTCTCATACTGCATCTCCTCATGTATTTTACTTCATATCTGAATCATTGCATATTGATTATAGTCTAACACATTTTTTTCTCCATCTCAATTAAAATATCAAAAATGCCCCTCATAACAGAAAAAGAGATTGGAGTCTGTCTCTGATCAACAAACTCCAACCTCTGTCATTCACTTCTAAGTGCATCAATCGGATTTAAATCGGCAGCCTTGACTGACGGAAGTAATCCAAAGATCACGCCAATCAATGTGGAAAAAAGAACGGAACCAATGATCGCCGGTATACTGATAGCTGTCGGAGCCCCCGACAGTTCCGATACCACTTTGGAAAGTGCAATTCCAACAATAACTCCGATCACTCCTCCAATGCTTGTCAGCATGGAGGCTTCTGTCAGAAACTGAAACAGAATCACTTTCTTTCGTGCACCGATTGCTTTTTTCAGACCAATTTCACTGGTTCGTTCAGTGACGGATACCAACATGATATTCATAACGCCGATACCTCCGACCAACAATGAAATACTTGCAATCCAGATCAGCTGTGTATTGGTGCTCTCACTGAGTTTCTGCAAGTTCTTGACCTGCTGCATTACATCATCCGCTTTATATTTGTACTTGGATGTATTGGTGTTGATTCCCTGATTCATATTATCCGTTGAATCTGCTCGGATCACGGCATTCTCAGGTTCATCAAACTTAAATGCCATGGGCCAGCATTTATTCGGAATCATGACTGTTCCCATGATCATCTGATAATATTGATTGTACTCATCAATGGTTTTGATATTTGGCTGATAATCATCACTCTGTTCTACCACACCAATAACGGTAAACGGTTCGGATCCAATCTCTATTGTTTTTCCAACAGGATCTTTTCCTGCAAAGAGATTATCTGCCGCATTGCTGTCTACCAGTACAACCTTTCGCATCTCATCATAATCCTTCTGTATAAAACCACGGCCGGATCTTACCATATATCCACAGGTATCCAGATAATTCATATCAATTCCATAAATACTTCCACCCTGAAAACTGGTATTTTCATAATATACGCTGCTGGTATATGTACGGCTGTAAAAGAATGTCGCATTCTCCACATGATCCAGATTCATAACATCTTCTTTCTGCTGATCTGAGAGAAGCGGCGGTTCCGTACCATCGGTCATTCCATACTCCGGATCATACTCACTGTCACCATAATTCAGACTCACAGAAACTGTATTATTTCCCGCACCGATCAGGTCTTCTTTGATCTGTTCACTTGTTCCCTTGATCGTAGACACGATCGCAATGATCGATGCAATACCAATAATGATACCCAGCATAGTCAGAAAAGATCGCATTTTATGAGACCAGATTCCCTGAATGGATATCCTCATATTTTCAAGCATAAAATACCACCTTTCTAATATCCATAGATCTCACTGGAAGAAACTTCCTTGGTCTTTGCACCTTCTTTTACCGTGTCACCATACGGAAAAGCAATCTTATCATCTCTGGTGATTCCACCGGTTATCAGTACACTGTAGCCGCCATTTACATTACCACCTACGGTAAGCACCTGTTTCTTCAGCACTCCGTTGTCATCCTTGTATACATAACTGGCTCCATTTTCTGACCGTACAAATGCCCTGTCCAGAACAATTCCTTTGCTCTGTGTATTATTTGTCAGAGAAATCGTCAGCCAGTCTTCGTCCGATACTTTGACGGTTTTGTCCGGAATCGTTGCAATATATGTATAATAAGATACATTTGGATTTCCATTGCCGGAATAATTATCACCTGAAACCGGATACTCAGATACATCGATCACCTCTGCTTCAAAATCACCATTCTGACTTGAACAGTTCAGTATCGTACCTTCCTTAACCTGATCCAGCATCAGTTCACTGACTGTACCTTTTACGTAGTAACCTTCTTTGCTTTTGATCGTCATAAAAGAATTTCCATCAGATGCGCCAGTCACCGGATCGCCTACTTTTGCAACCGTTCCGTCCAGCTTGCTGTATATTACCTCTTTTTTTACTTTTTTCTCGAGTTTCTCAATATTCAGTTTACTTTCTCTGATGTCCAGTTTCAGGCTGTCAATCTTAGTCTGCTGAATCTTGATCGCCTCATCACGTGAGATAGATGCCGAACCACCATCATCTCCACCGCCGCCTCCGTCTCCGCCTCCATCAGCCGGTGGCTTCTCATAATGAGATGCCCCGTCCAGCGAAAACTCAACTTCAGAGTTATCGGTTACCATTTTTTCCAGCAGGCCTCCATCTACAAGATAATAGCCTGTGCAGGATTCTTTACGGTCCAGCAGATTTGTTATCGTATCATTTTGATGAAACTCCAGCTGATACCAGTATCCTTCTCTGCCAGGTTCCTTCGTACCATCAGCCTGAAAAGCAGCCATTTTATTCAAAAAGGATCCCTTCGCAACTACATAGCCTTTTGCAGAACTGCAGAGGAATACATATGGATCATCCTCTGTACCTGTTCCGGTATAGGGTTCTGTATTTTCATCCAGAACCTGATAAAACATCGGACTTCCATCCGTCAGATCATCTGTTCCAGTATCCGGTTCTGTGTCAACGATCTCGATTTCGTCTGTGAAATCTCCATCGGCATTATCATCCGGTATATTCGTCGGCTCCGGACTGATCGTTACTGTGGTATCATTTCCTGTCGTATCCGGCTCTTCAAACTCAACCTTCACATCTGTACTACTGTTGTCTGATGAATCTGCATTTCCATCTGAACTGTTCTCAGAGCCGCTCTCTGTTCCCTGTGTTTGTGCAGCTGCACTTTCGGAATCCTCAACAGCAGTCTCTTCTGTATTTGCAGATTCTATATCTGTCTTCTCCACAGCAGCCGCCAGAACCGGCTGGATAATTGCAGCCAGATAATTGCCCTTCACACTTCCACCCGTCGAAGCAGTTTCATTACTGTCATCCATCGCACTGCTTGTATCTGTATCATCCGATGTGCTGCCGGAAGTATCCAGTGTCTCCCCATCACTTTCTTCTATCTTACCGCCGTTTTTCAGGCTGCTCAGCCTGTTAATCGCTTTATTCAGATCCTGTTCCTGCTGTTTTTGTTTCAGCTTGGCTATATTCAGTTCCATCTGAACAAGTGTCATATCAAAAGACATCAACTGATCCCCTTTTTTAACGGAATCCCCCTTTGATACATAGACCTCCTTAATGATCATATCTTTGTCTATGTTAACACTCTGCGTCGCACTGGTAACAATATTTCCATTAAGATTTGTATCATCCATGTAATACTGACCGGCCAGACTGTCAACGCTTACAACAGACACCGTTTTCTGATGAGACTTTTTATAATAGACTGCTCCGCCGGCAGATCCTCCTGCGACCAGAGCTGCGATCAGGATACCTATGATGATTTTTTTCTTCATGAACTACTTCACCTCTTTTTCCTTCAGCTCTCCATCGCGAATCATCACAACCCGCTTCGCATGTGCAGCAATGTCCGGATCATGAGTGATCATAAGGACTGTAACCCCCTCATCATTCAGCTTCTGAAAAAGCTCCATGACCTGAGCACCTGATTTACTGTCAAGTGCTCCTGTTGGTTCATCTGCCAGAAGGAGTTTGGGGTTATTTACGATTGCCCTGGCAATCGCAACTCGCTGCATCTGTCCACCGGAAAGCTGGTTCGGCTGAAAGTCTACACGATCAGCAAGTCCTACTCTTTCCAGTGCCTTCATTGCCCGCTCCCGTCTTTCTTTCTTCGGGACTTTGGCATAATTCAATGGAAGTTCTACGTTAGCAAGCGCAGACTGTCTTGGAAGAAGGTGGAAACTCTGAAATACAAATCCGATCTTATTAAGTCGGATATCTGACATATCATTTTCTGAACAGTTGAGAATGTCCTGTCCATCCAGAAAAAATTTCCCTTCTGTCGGCTTATCCAGGCATCCTATAATATTCATGAGTGTTGTTTTTCCTGATCCGGATGGTCCCATGATTGCCACATATTCTCCCTCTTCCATGGAAAAATTAACGTCCTTCAGAACCGGCACACTCATCTTTCCCTGCTGATAGTTCTTAAAGATTCCCTTTAATTCCAAAATCATTGTGCTTCCTCCGTATCCTCCTCTACCGGCATAAGATTATCATCCAGTATCTCACCTGAATCGGAACTTCCGTCTGTCATATTCATTGATTCATCCGATGAACTGTCATCCACAATGCTGTCATCAACTGCTTCCGGATCATCAACAACGGTTCCGTCATCGCTCATTTCATATTCACTGACCCCCTCTGTATCAGCCGTATCCGGAAGAGGATCTTCACTGAAGCTGCTATCATCCAGCGGCTGCATATCTATGTTGCCTGTATCCATTGCATCTTCTATATTAGTCGTCGTAGACATTCCCTCCTCAAGTATATCAGACGGATATGCTATACAGTCATCCTTGGAAAGACCATCTGCAATCTCATATTCTCCAAGTTCTTCATCATGCTGTCCCAGAATCACACTACGTTTCTCCAGTTTGCCCTTCTTATCTGCTGCCCACACATACGGACTGTCTGTATCTGCATCAACAATATAAACCTCACTTAACCAGATTCCTGTCTTTTGACTTTCCTGTCCTTCATCCATCTCAATATAAACATGCTGGCCAAGCATCAGTCCGTCTGATGAATCGAGATTTACATAAAACGGATAAGTACTGGTACTCGTCTGAGAATCACTGCTGTCCGTCATTCCGTAAAAAGAATTGTTATTATTGCCGGAAGATGCACTGTCCTTATCAATCGTTCCCATGGTTCCCTTCCAGGTCTGACTGTCATCCACACGAGATCGAATGATTACCGGTTCGCCCTCAACAATGCTGTTTACATTTAATTCATTGACTGTACCTTTTATACGGTAAGCACCTGTACTGAGAATTGTAATAAATGCATTGCTGCCCCCGCTGCTGCTATCATCAGACTGAGAAGAATCTCCTGAATCTGTATCATCCACGCTGCTGTTATCCTCTGTTGTCAGCTTCGATGTATCGATTTTCTGGATAACACCATCAATTGAACTCCGGACTTCTGTATTGCCGGTCGCACTTTGGAGTTTGTCAATCTCAGCCTGCTTGCTTTTCTGACTGTATTCATTTTTCTTGAGATTCATTTTGTTTGTCTCAATCTCAATCGTATAAGAAAGCTGATTATCCTGACTTGCTTTTTTCTTTTCTTTTTCAAGCGTGGCAATCCGCTCGTTCAGACTGCTTGCCTCATTTTTCAGGCGGTCAAGGTCAAGCTGTGCTTCTTCCAGACTCTCCTGAATGCTGCTCAGATCATATTCAAACAAAAGCTGCCCTTTCTTGACCTGATCACCGGTCTTAACCTGGACTTCTTTTACTGTCCGTCCACTCTCCAGTTCTACAGAAACAGTCTCCTGAGGCTCAACTACTCCTGCATAGCGGTTGGAAACTCCTGATGTCTGTCCGGCAAGGTCGCTTATTTTGGTTACATATACAGAATCTCCACTTGTCTCCTGCTGCCCAAATACGCCCATTTTCCAACATACTCCAGCAGCAGCGCCGCCACCAATTATCAATATCCCGAGAAGGATTAAAATACGTTTTTTCATAAATCTGTGTTTCCTCCTATCAGTCCAGACATTACTGACTTAATGATACACTATTCATGTGTTTACTTTGTAAAAATCACTTTTTAACTTATATATCATATCAGATTACACCTGAAAATGAAAGAGCTGTACAAAATCATCCCGGTTTTCACAATATTTTCATAAATGTCTTCCAAAACAGCATAAAATTACCATTTTTTGACTTTTCCATGCTTATCTGATAAAATATAAAGGATTATTTTTGAAAGGAAAGATACCTATGAAGATCGCAAAAGGTCTGATGCCATTTCTGCTGATTATCCTGGCTGTCATATGTTTGACCGGCTGTTCCCACGTGGATAAGACAGATGTACAGGCAGTTATCACAAATGAACTGGATCTATTGAAAAATCTGGACTCTGATACGACCCAGAAATATGTATCCTACAAAGAACTTTTTCCCGACGCTACCAAAGAGATCAAACTCTCAAATGAAGTAAAAGAAGTCTTTTCTCTCTTCTTCCAGAATTTTGATTACGAAATTCTGAGTGTAAACGTCGACAACGATAAAAAAGAAGCCACAGCTTCCCTGCGCTTATCCACAATAGATGCAGCCTCTCTTGCCAAAGATTACGGCGAAGCTTCTCTGAAAAATGCAATTCTCAAAGCGGCTGACAGCGAAGAACAGGCTACAGAAAAAAACACAGATTCCATGGAAGAACGTTATCTCCTGCTGGATCAACTCCTCAGCAATAACAATTATGCTACCGTAGAACGAGAATGTACTGTGGAACTTTGTAATAAGGGAAGTAATGATGCCAAAGACGAATGGGAGATCATACGTTCACACTCCCTGGAGAACAATCTTGTCGGCGGTCTGATGACTTATCTGTCTGATAACAACCTCCTCTCACCTGAGGAAACCCTGACCGTCTATCTGAATACCCTTAAAACAATGAATACAGAACAAATGGGCAATTATCTTGGAATCGAAAGCCTGTTCAATACTTCCGATACAGACAAGAATTCTATTGCTACCGCACTGGTGGAGCTTTTTCACTCTACTTTTGATTTCAATATTTCCAGCTGTGACGAAGAAAGCTACAATGCTGTCATTCAGACTAAGATCACTACCTTTGACAGCAATGCGATCCTTACTGCCTATCAGAATGAACTGGATACTTATCTGAGTTCTGCCGATGCTGTAATTGATGGTTCTGTCAAACGTTATGAAAAATCCATGCAGCTGCTTCTGTCAAAAATCAAATCAAATACAGCGACTGTACAGACTGCTGCTGTTTTCCATCTTACCAATGATGGTGTTTCCTGGAAACTCCAGGACAGCAATGCTGCAATCGGAAATGCCATTTTCGGAACGCTCAGCAGTACTCCGGTATCCGAAGAAGCAAACGATACCGCTGATTCCTCTGAACAAAACTAATTTTTATACTTCAAAACGGCCGTCCCACATCCGGGACAGCCGTTTTCTTTTATATCTGCAGCCTATTTGCTGCTCTTATTCTTCTGTTGTTTCTTCTTTAGCTGTTTCAAGCCCAAGTTCCTCAAGCTGTTGTTCGCTTACCACACTCGGTGATTCTGTCATCAGACAGGAGGCATCTTTTACTTTCGGGAATGCAATGACATCACGGATACTGTCAACTTTTGCCATCAGCATAACCAGACGGTCAAGTCCATATGCCAGTCCAGCGTGAGGCGGAACTCCATATTTGAATGCATTCAGAAGGAAACCAAACTGTTTGTAAGCTGCATCTTTCGTAAATCCAAGCATCTCAAACATTTTTTCCTGAATATCATTCTGATGGATTCGAACACTACCTCCACCGATCTCATTACCATTCAATACGATATCATAAGCTTTTGCACGGATTTTTCCAAGATCTCCACTCTCGATCAGTGGGATATCCTCTTCCATCAACATCGTAAATGGATGATGCATTGCTGTATAGCGGTTTTCTTCTTCACTCCACTCAAGAAGCGGGAACTCTGTTACCCATACGAAGCGATATTCGTTTTTGTCAAGAAGATCCATCTGTTTTGCAAGTTCTACACGAAGAGCACCAAGAACATCATACACAACTTTGTTCTTGTCTGCTGCAAAGAGAAGCAGATCTCCCGGTTTACCTTCCATCGCCCGAACCAGAGCATCCATCTCTTCATCTGTCATGAATTTAGCAAAGGAAGATTTGCGTGTACCATCTTCTGCAATAGCGATGTAAGCAAGACCTTTTGCACCATAAGTCTTGGCGAAATCAACAAGCTTGTCAATCTTCTTACGAGGCATGCTTCCCTGGCCTTCTGCATTGATACCACGGACACTTCCACCAGCCTCCAGTGCATTCTTGAATACTACGAATCCGCAATCTTTCACTACTTCACTTACATCATGCAGTTCCATACCAAAACGCATATCCGGTTTGTCAGAACCGAAACGGTCCATAGCTTCCTGCCATGTAATTCTCTGAATTGGAAGCTTGACATCCACATCCAGAACTTCTTTAAACAGATAAGCAAGGAATCGCTCATTTACATCGATAACATCGTCTACGTCTACAAAGGAAAGCTCCATATCGATCTGTGTAAATTCCGGCTGACGGTCTGCACGAAGGTCCTCATCACGGAAACAACGTGCGATCTGAATGTAACGGTCATATCCGGAGCACATCAGAAGCTGTTTGTACAGCTGCGGAGACTGTGGAAGGCCGTAGAAAGAACCTGGGTGAATTCTGGACGGAACAAGATAATCTCTCGCACCTTCCGGTGTACTCTTACCAAGCATTGGTGTCTCAACTTCCAGGAATCCTTCATCTGTGAAGAATTTACGGGTAAGCATCATTACTTTGCTCTTCATCATCAAATTTCTCTGAAGGTCCGGTCTTCTCAGGTCAAGGTAACGGTATTTCAGACGGATTTCATCTTTTGTCTTGCTGTTCTCTTCAATCGGGAAAGGCGGAACCTCAGACTCTGCGAGAATTCTTAAAGATTCTGCACGGAGTTCCAGTGCACCTGTAGCAAGATTTTCATTTACAGCACCACCGCGATTCTCAACTGTACCGGTAACTGCGATTACAAATTCACTTCTGAGCTTGCCGGCTTTTGCAAAGCCTTCCTCATCAATGGAGCCATTCTCGAAGATCAGCTGCATGATACCGCTGCGGTCACGTAAGTCTACGAAAATGATTCCTCCTTTATCTCTAGCCTTCTGAACCCATCCCATAAGGGTTACTTCACTGCCAACCATCTGTGTGGTCACTTCTGCACATCGGCAAGTTCTGTGCAGTCCCTGCATACTCTCAGCCATTTTGCTGCCTCCTTTATCTCTTGAAGAATTCCACAAATTCTGTATAGCCTTCTGCAGCCATCTGGTCTTTCTGGAATTTCTTGTTCTTTTTCATAATGGAGATGTTAACCTGGATTCCAGTCTTTCTCTCCTCTTCCGCCTGGCGGAAAATCTCGATCAGCTTGTCAGCCGGCATATTTTTCTCAATGAGATATGCCTTCTTGGTCTTCGCTGTGGGGATCTGGTAGCCTCTCTCCAGAAGGAGCATAACAATACGCTCAAATCCGATGGAGAAACCGCATGCGCTTGTATTGTTTCCGGTAAATTTACCGATCATCTCATCATAA
>OGCM01004181.1_pt1 | contig 9988 bp, 7 predicted proteins | sample 1570151 | NCBI WGS metagenome assembly OGCM01 (sample SAMEA4370582, study PRJEB24528) | human gut metagenome
CCACCGACCACCCGCCTATCTATCCCACGGGCGAGGGCGATCCGTCCACGCTCGACGGCGGCCAGCGCAAGCTCTACGACCTCATCGCCCGCCGCTTCCTGGCGACGCTCATGGGTCCCGCGACCATCGAGAACACCAAGCTCGAGCTCGATGTGAACGGTGAGCCGTTCGTGGCTTCGGGCGATGTGCTCGTGACCCCGGGTTTCCGCGAGGCCTACCCGTATGGCCTTAAACGCGACGAGCAGATGCCGCCGCTTGAGCAGGGCGATACGGTCGACGTATTCGACATTAAGCTCGAGGCCAAGCAGACCGAGCCGCCCGCGCGCTACAGCCAGGGCAAGCTCGTGCAGGAGATGGAGAAGCGCGGCCTGGGCACCAAGTCCACGCGCGCGAGCATCATCGAGCGCCTGTACGCCGTGCGCTATCTCAAAAATGATCCCGTTGAGCCGAGCCAGCTGGGTATCGCCATCATCGATGCGCTGTCGCAGTTTGCCCCGCGCATCACGAGCCCCGATATGACCAGCGAGCTCGACGGCGACATGACCCGTGTGGAGCGCGGCGAGGATACCGAAGAGCATGTCGTGATGCACTCGCGCGCGCTGCTGGCTGGCGTGCTCGACGAGCTGCTCAAGCACACGCAGGAGCTGGGCGACGCCATCAGCGACGCCGTCACGGCCGATGCGCGCGTGGGCGCCTGCCCCAAGTGCGGCAAGGACCTGGTTATGAAGACGAGCGCCAAGACCCGCGGCAGCTTTATCGGCTGCATGGGCTGGCCCGACTGCGACGTGACCTATCCGGTGCCGAGCGGCGTCAAGGTCAGCCCGCTCGAGGGTGAGGCGGCCGTGTGCCCCGAGTGCGGCGCGCCGCGCATTAAGTGCCAGCCGTTCCGCCAGAAGGCCTTCGAGATTTGCGTGAACCCCACGTGCCCCACCAACTACGAGCCCGACCTTAAGGTGGGCGAGTGCAAGGTGTGCGCCGAGGCGGGACGCCATGGCGACCTAATCGCGCACAAGAGCGAAAAGAGCGGCAAGCGCTTTATCCGCTGCACCAACTACGATGACTGCGGCGTGAGCTATCCTCTGCCGGCGCGCGGCAAGCTCGAGGCGACGGGTGAGACTTGCCCCGAGTGCGGCGCCCCCATCGTGGTGGTCAACACGGCGCGCGGCCCGTGGCGTATCTGCGTGAACATGGATTGCCCGACCAAGGAGAAGAAACCCGCCCGCGGCCGCAAGACTGCGACCAAGGCGAGCACGGCGAAGAAGACCGCGGCAGCCAAGAAGACCACTAAAAAGACGACGGCCAAAAAGACGACGGCCAAGAAGTCGACTACCAAAAAGACCGCTGCCGACAAGTAGCCGCACGGTCGAAACATCACCTAAAACAAAAACGAGCGAGGACCTCAAAATCCTCGCTCGTTTTTTTATCCGGCAGTTAGGAACGTTCCTTTTCTGCCGGCAGTTTAGGAACGTCCCTAACTGCCGGCTCGGGAACGACAAAGCGCTACTTCACCTCGATGGGTGCGGCGCCGGGGTAGCGGTCCTCAAAGTCCAGACGGTATTTGTTGTCGTTGGTGCCCGCTACGTTGTCGCGCGCCAGCGGCGCCACGATCTCGTCCTTGTGGTTGGCGGGGCTGGAGTACTCAAGGCTGATCTCCCAGGCATCGCAAATCACGTCGATGCGATTCTCCAGGTCGTCGTAGAGCGTGATGATGTCTTTCCACGAGCCGTAATTCTGCGAGTCGATGGGAACGTCCAGGTCCTCGACCTCGTCCTTGAGGTCGCCGATCTGATCCTCGAGCGCCTCGGCGGCATCGCTGGCGGATTGGCGCGAGCTGCGGTCATCCTTGAGATAGTACGTGTTAAACGTGGCAGCGCAGTCGCGAACCTGCTGATCAAGATCGGAGAGCCTGCTGTAGTAGGAGCTCAGCTGGTCGTAGACGTTCTGCTCGCTGATGGTGGCGGCATCGTGGGCGTCATCGTCATCATCGTCAAGCTTGTTGGGGTCGCCCTTGACGGACACATCGTCGTCATCGTGGTCGATCTTGACCTTCTCGATGGTTGTGCCCTTGGAATCGTCGGCGTTCTTGTTGAACGGTCCGATCATAAAGAATGCGACCAGCGCGATAATCACGACGACCAGCACGGCGATGATGCCGATAAACAGAGCGTTGTTGTTTTTGGGGGCAGTAGGTGCACCGGCCTGCGGAGCGGCGGTCGGTATGGGCTGCTGCGGCGCGGAGCCGGCTGGCGTCGCCCATTGCTGCGTCGCGCCAGCTTCCGGCTGGGGAGCGGGCGCGGGCTGATGGGCGGACTGTACGGTCACGTCTGCCTGCTGGGGCTGAGTCGCCGTGGGCTGCTGCGCAGACTGAACCATGGTCGCGGCGGTGTCGAAGGCGGTGTCGGGCGCGGCGGCATGTTCGGCTGCCTGCGCATTCTCTTGCGACTGAGAGGCCTGGCCATCATCGGTTACCGGCGTTCCGCAGCTGGTGCAAAAACGCTCGTCGTCATTCAGAAGCTTGCCGCAATGGGTACAAAACCGGGGCATGATGGTTCCTTCCATTCGATGTGTTGGCTAGATTATAAGGTGGTTCAGGTGCGGTTGGGCCGCGCCGACCCAACTGGTTATGTGAGGATGATCATGTCGCGCAAGCCCTGTCGCATGCGTCACAATGAGTGCGGCGTGCTGGGTGTCTGGCGCGGCCGTTTATCGACGGCTCGGTAGAATGCGATGGTGGGGAGTGAGTCTGTGTACTGCGGCGAGCAAGGTCGGGGTGGCGGCGAAAACGTGGAGGCGTTCCGGTTCCCGCCGGGGGATGCACCCCTCACTGCGCGCGATTGCTCGCGTCGAGTGTTTTGTGCCGGGATGTTGACCGGAGCGCTTGCCTCGGTGATGAGTCTCGGCGGTTGTGCCGCGCGCCGCAACGAGGCTGAGGGCTCCGCTGTCCCTGTCAAACAAAAAGCGAATCATCCGTCCGCTCAAAAGACGGAAGCTGTCGCCCGGGCTTCTTGGATTGCCGGCCTTCAGCAAGATATCGAAGCTCTTGCCGAGCCGTATGGTGGGTCTACCTCGGTCTATGCTGTGGCGCTCGATCCTCAAACGTTCGCGTCGCTCGATGGCGAAGTCGCTGTGGCGCCGGACGCGCGACGTGTGGCGGCAAGCATCATCAAGCTTCCCATTCTCGCTTGTGCGCTCGAGACCGTGGCGGCGGGCGGGCTGTCCCTCGACGAGCAGGTAACGGTAGCGCAACAGGATATCGTGGGTGGCAGCGGCAACATTCAGTCGCGCGGCGCGGGTGTATCGTACAGTATTGACGAGCTGCTGCATGCCATGATCGCCCAGAGCGATAACGTGGCAGCGAACCTTGTTATCGGCAGGCTTGGCATGGATGCGGTCAACGAAACGTGTGCCGCATTGGGGCTGACTCAAACCGTGCTCGCTCGTTTGATGATGGATGCCGAGGCCCAGGCGCGGGGCCGCGAAAACTATACGAGCGCCCGTGACGCCGCGACCGTGCTGCAGCACCTGGCGGCGGGGACAATCGCGACGCCCGAGCTGTACGAGCGAGCGCGCGGATATCTGCTGGCGCAGGAAGACGCGCGCGGTATTGTCGAGGGCGTTCCCGGCGGCGTTTTGGTCGCGCACAAAACGGGCAGCCTGGCGAATGCTCAGCACGATGCCGCAATCGTCTACGCCGAGCGCCCTTACGTGCTGGCAATCCTCACCCAAGACCTCGAACGCGAGCAGGCCCTAGCCCTCGAGCGCGACATTTCCTTCGCCATCAACGCTCGCGCCCACTCCTAACTTGCGGTGAAATAGGGATTGTATTTGCTGTTAGAAGGCGTATCTAGTCCCTATTTCACCGCAACTTAGAGGGTCGGCAGTTGGGGACGTTCCTTTTCTGCCGGCACTTTGGGAACGTTCCTAACTGCCGCCTAGCGACCAGGTCGTATTTGGGGCGCGCCGGACGCTGGGGTATCATGGCTTGGTTGCTATAACTTGCATTTTCGCGCCTTGTAGGAAGGGGCTGCGCCCATGGCTTTTGAGCCCGCTCAACATAGCTTTATCACGCTCGAGGGCGTCGACGGCGCCGGCAAGTCCACGCAGGCGCGCCTACTTGCCCGTGCGCTCGAGCTCGCTGGCTACCAGGTTGTGAGCCTGCGCGAGCCGGGCGGTACCGCCATCAGCGAAAAGATCCGCGCCCTGCTGCTCGACCCTGCCAATACGGCGATGGGCGACACCTGCGAGCTGCTGCTCTACGAGGCGGCACGCGCTCAGTTGGTGCATGAGGTCATAGCTCCCGCCCTCGCTGCCGGCAAGGTGGTCCTGTGCGACCGTTTCTACGATTCCACGACCTGCTACCAGGCGTTTGCCGATGGCCTCGACCGTCAGATGGTGCGCGATGCCAACAACCTGGCTGTCACCGGTACGCATCCGGCGCTCACGCTCGTCTATCACATCACGCCCGAGCAGGCGGCGCTGCGCATGGCGGCCCGCGGTGCGGCGGATCGCATGGAGGCAAAGGGCATGGCCTTCCAGGAGCGCGTTTATCAGGGATTTTGTTCCATTGCTGCCGAGGAGCCAGACCGCGTGAAGCTCATCGACGCCACTGCGTCGATCGCAGACGTCTTCGCGCAGACGGTCGAGCTGGTTCGTGCGTACGGTCTCGACATCCCCCAGGATGCCGTCGCCGCTGCGCTTGCCCAGGAGGCTGAGTAACATGGCCCCCGCGCAGACAAGCCTGCTGGCCAAGCTCGACACCCAACAGCGCGTGCGCGACTTTTTGGCCAACGCCATCGCAAGCGGCCGTGCATCGCACGCCTACCTGTTCTTGGGCGCGCCCGGTGCCGGTAAGCTCGACGCCGCATGGGCGCTTGCCCAGGCATTCCTGTGCGAGCAGGATGGCTGTGGTTCGTGCGACAGCTGCGTGCGCGTTGCTCGGCACACGCATCCCGACGTGCACTATTACACCCCCGAAAGCGCTACGGGCTACCTCATCGCGCAGACCCGCGAGCTGCTCGATGACGTGCCCCTGGCGCCCATTCGCGCCAAGGCAAAGGTCTACATCATCGACCGTGCCGAGCAACTGCGCGCCAACACCGCCAACGCGCTGCTCAAAACGCTCGAGGAACCGCCCGAGGGCGTCATGTTCATCCTGTTGGGCACCTCGGCCGACGTGATGCTGCCCACCATTGTGAGCCGCTGCCAGTGCGTGCCGTTTCGGCTGGTGTCGCCCGCTGTGGCCGCGCAGGCCGTGAGCCGCGCCACCGGTCAGGACCCTGCGCGTTGCCGCATGGCCGTCGCTGTGGCGGGAAGCCCCACGCGTGGCATCGAGTTCCTCAAGAGCGCCGAGCGCCAGGACGCCCGTCGTCAGATGGTCCGTGCCATCGACTCGCTCATCGCCGCCGACGAGGCCGATGTGCTCAGTCGCGCCAAGTCGCTCATCGTCGCCGTCAAGGCGCCGCTCGCCGAGGTCAAGTCCACGCAGGAAAAGGTGCTCGAGCAAAATGCCGACTACCTGTCGCGTGGAGCATTGAAGCAGCTTGAGGACCGCAACAAGCGCGAACTCAACGCGCGCGAGCGTTCGGGTATCATGGAAGCGCTGGCGAGCGCGCGGACGCTCATGCGCGACGTGCTGCTGACACTTCAGGATGAGGCGGCAGACGTTGTGAACGAGGACGTGCGCGACACGATCGGGCGGCTTGCCGCGGCGACGAATGTTGCGGGTGCCACCCGGGCGCTCGAGGCAGTCGCGACCGCTGAGCGCAACATCGCCAGAAACGTTACTCCCCAGCTGGCCATCGAGGTCATGCTGTTCGATATCAGGAAGGCACTGAAATGCCGTTAGTCGTACCCGTTAAGTTTACCTACGCCTCGCGCGACCTGTGGTTCGACCCACAGGATCTGGATATCCTCGAGGCCGATTATGCTATCTGCTCCACCGAGCGCGGAACCGAGATCGGCCTGGTCACGGCCGATCCCTTCGAGGTGCCGCTCGACGAAATCGGTCAGCCGCTCAAGCCCGTGTTGCGCGTAGCGAGCGACATCGACCTGCAGCTTGCCGACGACCTGGCTATCCAGGGTGACGAGGCCATGGTCGACTTCCGCCGTCTGGTCAAGGAGCTCGACCTCGAGATGAAGCCGGTCGGCGTCGAGTACCTGTTTGGCGGCGAGAAGGCTGTGTTCTACTTTGCTGCCGAGGAGCGCGTCGATTTCCGTCAGCTCGTCAAGGACCTGTCCTCGACGCTGCACATTCGCGTCGACATGCGCCAGATCGGCGTGCGTGACGAGACCCGCCTGGTGGGCGGCTATGCCCAGTGCGGCCAGGAGCTCTGCTGCACGCGCTTTGGCGGACAGTTTGAGCCGGTTTCGATTCGCATGGCAAAAGAGCAGGACCTGCCGCTCAACTCGTCCAAAATTAGCGGCGTCTGCGGCCGCCTGATGTGCTGCCTGCGCTACGAGTTCGAGGCGTACAAGGACTTTAAGAGCCGCGCGCCCAAAAAGAAGACGCTTATCGATACGCCGCTTGGCAAGGCGCGTATCCAGGAATATGACACGCCGCGTGAGCAGCTGGTGTTGCGCCTGGAGAACGGCAAAGTCTTTAAGGTCAACCTGGCCGACATGACCTGCTCGGAGGGCTGTAAAAAGAAGGCCGCCGAGCAGGGCTGCAACTGCCGCCCCGACTGCGTGACGCGCGATGTGCTCGAGCGTATCGAGTCGCCCGAGATGCGCTTGGCGCTTATGGAGCTCGACCGCGAGAACGGCGTCGACGTGGGCGATGGCCTGTCGAGCGCCGACCGTCTGGCGGGGACGACGATGCCCAAGCGCCGCCGTCGCGATGCGGACGCCGATACCCGTGCGGGTCAGAGCCAGGGCGAGGGTCGCGGCCGCGGTAAGGGTCGCGGCAAGGCCGAGGCACCCGAGGCCGAGGAGGCTGCCGGTGGACGTCGCCGCCGCAAGCGCTCGGGTTCGGGCGATACCGGCGAGGCCGCTCCCGCAGGCAAGAATTCCCCCCGCGAGCGCGAGGCTCAGCAGCCCCAGCAGCAAAACCGCGGCGATGGCATGAATCCCACGCGCCGTCGCCGCCGTCATCTGTCGAGCGAGGAGCGCGAGGACGCCTTCCGCGCCGCAGCCGCTCGCGAAGCCGGTGCCGCCCCCAAGGGTGGTTCGGGTTCCGATACGCCTGCCGACAAGGGTGGCAAGCAGCGCAACGATGACGAGCGCGCCCCGCGTCCGCGTCGTCGCCATTCCTCGGGCACGCAGCAAAAGCCCTCGGTGCCCTCCGTGGCCGATCAGGTCTCGGATGGCGAGGTCAAGGTCACGCGCCGTCGCCCTGGAGATGGCGGAGGGGCGGCTGCCAAGGCCGCGCGCGGCGCTGCTCGCGACGAACGCGAGTCGCGCGAAGATCGTGGTGGCGAGGGTTCGGCCGACCAGGGCCAGAAGCGCCGTCGCCGTCGTCGTTCCCGCAAGCCGCGTCAAGATGGTGGCGAGGGCTCGACCCAAAACTCGTCCGCACCGCAACCGCCCACCGGCGAATAGCACCCGCAAACGGATTTAACCTGTCTGGCCCCAAACGCGTCGGGGTACCATAGCGCTGAATCGACAACCCTCCCTGCGACCGAGCGTAGGGAGGGTTGTGTCGTGAAGAGACATTTGAATGTGTTGGGATGCCTGCAAGGTACCGGCATCCTACCGTTTGCGGACGAATTGCTACCGTTTGCCGAGCGGGCGGCGCACGAGGCGCTTGAGGCGTTGTCGCCCACGCGATGCGCCGGCTGCGAGCGCGCCGGTGCGCTTATTTGCCAAGACTGCTTGGCGGCGCTTGCGCTCATCGACCCGCGGCATAGCTGCACTCGATGCGGCGCCCCGTTTGGAGACTTGCTGTGCACCGAGTGCTCGGTCGAGGGCTCGTCCTCGGCGATGGCCGAAGCACTCGACCGGTGCCTGGCATGTGCCGTTTACACGCATCCGCTGCCGCGGATCATTAAAGCGTACAAAGACGCGGGCGAGCGACGCCTGGCGCCGTATCTGGCAGAGCTGCTATACGACACCGCCTTACATGCCCAGGCCGCGGCACCCGATCGCTTAGGCGGTGTGTTGTCCGGCGCCGATGCCGTGGTGTTTGTGCCCGCGACGGCGGCGGCGTTTCGGCGGCGCGGCTTCGATCATATGGAAGCCATCGCGCGCCCATTTTGCGGGCTGTCGGGTGTTCCGCTGCTCGACGCCCTCGTTAAGTACGGCCATGGCGACCAACGTGAACTCGGTCGTGAAGAACGCCGTGAACGCGCCCGAGGCATGTACGAGACCGTTGAGGACGTGCGGGGCCGCCGCCTGCTGCTTATCGACGACGTTATCACCACGGGTGCGACGATGGCAGCGGCTTCGGCGGAACTCAAGCGCGCCGGTGCCGCGGCCGTTGATGGCCTTGCTATCGCACGCGTTTGGTAGGGGTGATTCGTGTGGCGGTAAAGATTGAGCGGTGCAACGAGCCGACAGGCGAACAGCTAGCGGCTTCCATAATCCTAACAGGCGCCTCGGCGCTACGCATGATGCGCGCCGAGCGCCGGCAGATGGGCTACATCGGCTGGAAGGACCTTGAGCCCGATGAAGAGCGCCGCGTGCTGTGTACGTCATCGCCTTCGACCGAGGATATCAATCTTTCCGACTTGGTGCGAATTGGAGTCAAAAGCGGCGAGGTGCAAGAAGATCTGTGCTTGCTGGTGGGATCTGCGGCGCAGCGCCGACGCATGCCTGGTGTGGGCTGGTCCGTGTGTTCCGGGTTGCCTGCCGGCTCGATTCTAGAGGTGGAACCGGGGGTGTACAGCCTATCTCCCGAGGCCCTTTGTGTTGCCGTCGCCCGCGAGGTCGGCTGTATCCAGGCGTTTGCCCTGGCCCAGGAACTGTGTTCCAAGATTTCACTGAGCGATCGCGGGAAGTATCTACCTCCCTATACCTCGCCTGTTGCGAATAGGCTTGCAAAGGACAAGGACCAACCGGCAGACGTGGGCTACTTTGAAGTCGAGCCGGTGCTGACGCCCGATCGCCTGGCAGATTACCTTGCGGCATGCAAGGGGAGTGCGGCCAAACAGCTGCTGCGCCTGTGTCCCTACCTGTCAGAAAACCTGCTCTCGCCCATGGAGTGCATCATGCTCGCTCTGTTTTCGCTTCCGTTTTCCTATGGCGGATTTGCCTGCGGTCCCTTTAAGACCGACTACAAGATCGAGTTCGATGACCGCGCGCAGGCAATCTCGGGGATGCCGCATGCAGTTTGCGATGCGTACCAGGAAACAGCCCGGTTTGACCTGGAATACAACGGTGAGCTGGGTCATTCCTCTCGAAGGGGACGTGTCCATGATGAAAAACGCAACACGGGCTTGATTACTATGGGAATCGAGGTCGCGACGGTCAACAACGAAATGCTCTGCGACATGGAAGCGATGGAAGCGCTCGCATGGCGCATCCACCAGCGTATGCGAAAGCGGTACCGGAATCGTGTCGATGCCCGCAGGAAGAAGCAAGAGGCGTTGCTTAACACGCTGCGGGCGTGTTTTGGGCTTAAGCCGGTCTAATTCACGTCGAAAGGAGGAGGGGGGGGGTTAATCATATGCCCTGGCCAAAAAATGGCAAATATGAGTACTGTCACTAAATCAGTAACAGCAAAATCAAAGAATTTAGGACTCGGAGGCGGCGTAAAGAAAGAAGATAATAAACAAACGTAGAATAACTAAGCATCAGATTGGCGACACTAAGCGCAAAATCTGTCCGAGAGGCCAAAATTGCCTGTTACAAAATTGGTAACAGTACTCATATTTGCCGTTTTTTGCACACGGCACCCTGAGACGGGTGCCCCGGAGCTCCTCGTAAGGGAGCTCCGGGCTTCATGGGGACACGAATGGTCCGCTCCGACCTGCAAAATCTGTGCTCACGGTGCGAATGACGCCCCTAACCTTAAACTTTAGCTTGAACTTAGCTATAATGCGCTACGTTCCTG
>OGCM01004190.1_pt1 | contig 9979 bp, 7 predicted proteins | sample 1570151 | NCBI WGS metagenome assembly OGCM01 (sample SAMEA4370582, study PRJEB24528) | human gut metagenome
TGATCTTTCCAAGGGTGGGGTCAAAAGCACCGTCGGAATCCTGGGACAGTTGGCGGATTTTCTCAAGGTCGGCGGCAAGATCATCAGAGACTTCCATGGTCTTGCCCTCAGCATTGTTCAGCTGGGAAATCTGGGAGTTTTCCTCTGTCCAGGAAAGGAGGGTGGTTTCCATTTCGCGGAGCTTTTCACCAATCTGGGTATTGATGTCCGCGCCTGAGGTGTAAAGGGTTTCGGAAACTACCGTGTCCATTGCGAAATCTGCGTTGGTGTATTTTTCTATGTCAGATGCATAAACAACTGTAGTTGTTTTTCCCAGTACTGTTGTGGAAATGACAGTGAGAAGCAGGCTGCCCCAGAGGATTCCTGCCGCACTTCTCTTTCTCAAATGCCTTCTCCCATTAAACATATCCAAGCAGGTAAGTGATTGACCTCTGGACTGCTTTTTATAATGTACCTTAATTAAATCGACTTCATTCTGAAATCTTACTTTACTTCTTTTTTTACTCATATCCTGTTCTTTCTGATTTTATTTTCTCCAATAGCGTTCGCCCATCTTTTCCCAGCTCGTGTTTAAAAAAGGCTCTCATCTTTCGCCTTCGGAATCCCGATCCGGATGTTCCTCTTCGGGCAGATTCCCTGGCAGGCGTGGCAGCAGATACATTCTCCTGAGAGAGGGGTATCACCGTCAATGTCCAGATGAGCAGGACAGCGCTTTTTGCAGGCTCCGCATTTCGCCGGACAGGTGCTTCTGTCACGGTTGAACAGCGCAGAGGGCGCTATAGGCATTATAGCAAAAATTGCGCCCATTGGGCAGAGGAACTGGCAGAAAAATCTTTCCTGAGTGCACATTCCGATCATGAGCAGAATCAGCAGCACAATCCCCACCTTGTAGGTAGCACCGGGAAGTCTGCCAGCGGTGAGCATGGAAAACACATCCCAGGGGCTCATGCCCTGAAGCTTACTGTACCAGCCGGTAAGGATAGATACAAGAAGCACCAGAAGCCAGATATATTTCACCTTCTGCAAAATGCGGATGGCTTTTTCTGAGTATCCGTGACGGCCTTTTTTATGAAAAACCTTCTGGCGGATAAACACAGTCAGCTCATACAATGCATCCCCAAGGGAACCAAATGCGCAGGCATATCCGCAGAAATGCCGTCCGAACAGGCAGGTTACCACCAGCAGCACAGCAGTCACATCCAGAAAGGAATTCCAGCTGATTGCCTGATGTGCTGCGATTGCCTGAAAAACGGACTTCACGCCTGCGAATGCTGTGGAAAAAAGTGCCGGAGCAAAAATGAAAAACAGAAGCTGGATGCCGGCGCGGATCAGCCGGATTTTTCTCTGTCTCTTTTTCATTGATTTTCCGCCTTTCCAAGTGCATCATTTACAGCGTTGATAATTCCAGTGGAACTGAAGGTTGCGCCGGAAATGGTATCAACATCTGTACTCTGGGCAGCCAGAATGGTACTGATCACGCCCTGTCCCTGGGAAAGGTATGCAGAGTCTTCGCCTGGTGCACTTACCACCTGAATGTCTGTAATCGTGTCATTTTCAAGTGTAACCTGAACCTGGATATTGCCGCCAAAGCCCTGGCCGTCTCCTGTGTAGGTCCCGTTTTTGTAGACAAGATCTTCACTTTCTTCCTCAGAAGAAGCGTCCTCAGCCTCTGTCTCATCTGTATTCTTGTCATCTTTTTTCGCGTCCTCGGAAGCATCCCCGGAAGCCGCTTCTTCCGTCTGGGCTTTCTGATTCTTCGCTTCCTCTTCTGCCTTTTTCTTCGCCTCTTCCTGCGCTTTTGCAGCCTCTTCAAGGGCACTTAATATCTCATCCTGCTGTTTTTCCAAGGCCTCCACTCTGGTTGTCAGACTGGCGATCTGCTGGTCTTTTTCGGTATCACTATCTTTTTTCTGCATGGAGTTGTAGCCAAGGACGGCACCAACGATCAGAAGCAGACATAAAACTCTCATAATAAAACTCTGGTATTTCATGGGTTATGCTCCTTTTGCCTGATTTAATGCATTTCTAAATGCCTGAATAAATCCCTGGGAGGAATATGTGCATCCAGATACTGTATCTACACTGTCTGCGGACTGCTTTCCCATAACCTGTCCAAGAATTCCCTCCCAGGCTGTATCTGCATATTCTTCATCATCATAGGAAAAATAAGTTGCTCCCACAATCTGTCCTCCGGATATTGTTACGGTAACCTGTACACTGTCTGGTCCGTCATTGCCTTCTCCAATGCCAGTGTAGGTTCCATCTGTATATGCACCAGCAGGCACAGGCGTGGGTTCTGGCGTAGCTGTCGGTTCCGGCGTCACAGAATTCTCCGGTGTATCCGTCGGTTCCGGTGCAGAAGTTGGCGCTGGCGTTTCAGTAGGCTCTGGTACAGCTGTAGGCTCCGGTGCAGTCGTTGGTTCCGGAACAGAAGTCGGCTTTGGCGTATTTGTGGGTTCTGGCTTCTCGGTGGAATCCGACGCCTCAGTGGGCTCTGGCGTTACTGAAGGCTGTACCTCTGTATTTTTTGCCTGATCCAATGCTATTTTGGACGCATCCAGAATTCCCATAGAAGAAAATGTTGCACCACTTACAGTGTCAATTCCTTCTGTACTCTGCTTTTCCAGTATTTTAGGCTGTATGGATCTCCATGCCTTATTGAAAAAGCTTCTGGTATCTGAGTTTGTATTGGTTACTTCCGTAATTTTTCCGTCTTTAATTGTCAGTGTTATGTTAACCTTTCCAGAATATCCCATTGCAGACCCTGTATAGGTACCATCTTTCAAAAGCTTTACAACCGGCTGTTCATCTGACGGATTATCCGGAGTCTTGGTAGGATGTGGAATCTCCGTTGGAATTGGTGTTACAGTTTCATCAGGTACAGTAGTCGGGGTTGGAGTTATATCTTCTTCCTTTGAGTCTGTAGTTCCTGATTGATCAGCCTTTGAAAGAGCCTGGGATAAAGCTCCAAGAATTCCATTGGAAGAAAATGTTGCACCACTTACAGTATCAATTTCAGAAGTACTCTGTCTGGAAATCACATTGGACTTGATTGTTTTCCATGCTTTATTAAAAAATTCAGGTGTGTCTGTATTTGTGTTGCTTATTTTTTTGATTTTTCCATTTTTTATTGTAACCTTTACCGTTACGATTCCATCAAAGCTTTCTGCCTGTCCCTCATATACGCCATCTTTATAGCTGACAGAAGTATCTTTCTTCGGTTTCTTTGCAGGTTTTGGCGTTGGCGTTGGAGTTGGTGTGGCAGCCGGTGTGGCAGAATCACTGTTTCCTGCCTGTGAAAGGGCATTCTGTACTGCCTGGATAATCCCGTTTGAGGAATAAGTTGCACCGCTGACTGCATCCACATTCGGGGACTGGCTTGATAAAACCTTACTTACAACGCCCTGTGCAGAGGCAAAATAAGAGCCTGTTTCTCCAGAGGCACTCAATATATCAACAGCTGTGATTTTCCCACCTGATACAGTTACCTGTACGGTAATCGTTCCTCCAAAGCCAGTACCGCTGCCCTGATAAGTTCCATCTTTATAGCCGCCTTCCGGAACTTCTGTAGTTGGTGTAGTGGTGGAGCCCTGACCTACCCCTGAAGATGCAGCCGTTTTTACTGGAAGGGTCTTTGAGCTTCCTTTTTTTATACCACTTTTTTTCTTTGAAATTTTGGAGGTTTTTTTCTTTGAAGATGATGATGTATTTTTGCCTGCTTTCAGCAGACTCTCCTCTTTTGCCTCGTCATCTGCTGCCTCATAGGAATAGGCTGTTTTCAGAAGCGATTCCAGATCCTGGGATTTTACAACCTCTCTGGTTTCAGCAGTCACTTCTTTTCCACTGCTGCCAGCCTGAGCACCTGCTGCAGCCACAGCCGCAATAACCACTGCTGCTGGAGCAAGTTTCACCAGATTCTTTTTTTCAAAAGGATTCTTATCACTGTCTCGTTTTTTCATGCTGTCTCCTGTTAAAATATGTAGCAAATTAAATTTCTCTTTACAAGCAAAAGCAGGGGCTGTTAAAAACGGCCCCCGTTCCTTTGCCTTGTTTCACACAAGTCTTATTTGTTACCAGTAAAAACTTTGTAACAATTATTGTAACTGTTCAGTACCTTCTGAATGGTTACCAATTATTTTACTTTTACTTTGAATTTCTTAGATACTCCATTACTTGTAACAGTGATGGTTGCAGTACCTTTCTTCTTACCTTTTACAACACCTTTTGCAGTAACAGTCGCTACTTTCTTGTTGCTGGACTTGTATGTTACTTTTCCGGATGGTGTTGCGGTTGCTTTGATTTTTACTGTTTTGCCTTTCTTGATTGTTGCAGAAGATTTTGCAAGCTTCAGAGAAGGTTTCTTAACCTGGATTACTACTTTCTTAGTGTAATTTCCAACCTTTACCGTAATGGTTGTCTTTCCCGCTTTTTTCGCTTTTACAACGCCTTTGGAAGAAACAGTAGCTACTTTCTTGTTGCTGGATGTAAATTTAACTTTTCCAGTTACATCATTTTTTACAACCGTAATGGTTGTAGAGGTTTTTCCTTTGGTATAAATTGTGGAAGCTTTTGCTGTTGCTGTAATTCCTTTGGCCGGTGCTACAGTCGGTGAAGGAGTTGCAGTCGGCTGTGCAGGGGCTGGTGTTGCAGTCGGCTGTGCCGGTGTTGCAGTTGGAGCCGGAGCTTTTACAAGCATGTTAAGAGCTTCTCTTAAATGTCCGATCTGCTCTTCTACGCCATAAGTTGTCTGATTCTTAATATTTGCAAGCATTTCCTCACACTCTTCAAGCTCATTTGCAATGCTGTCTTTTGCAGCAGCCCAGCTCTCCGGAGTATAATCAGCCTCATTCAGGGCTTTTGCTTCTGCGATAATGTTTTCCAGTGGTGTGGAATCTGCATCACCTGCAGGTTTTGCAATATTCTCAGCTGTTGCCTGGAATTTTACAACGTAATCCTGGTATCCAAGGGCATGAACAGTAAGGATCCAGTAACCAGTTCCGTCAGTTCCTTCCGGAAGCTTGCATCTTCCAGATTCTGTAAGACCAAGCTGGATACCCATCATTTTATGCATCCAGTTATCAGCTGCAAATTTTGTTCCATAGTTTGCAAGTCTGTTTGTATAAGTGGAATCATTTCCATAATATGCCCACTCAACAGACTGCATATGTGCACCAAGATCGCCATAGTTTCCAGTCAGGTCAACTCTCAGGAACTCACCATAAGAACCATTTCCAGGTTTTACAGTTGCTGTAATTCCGTCTGCCACTTTCAGCTCTGCATCTTTGATACCAGACTCAGTTCCGTTCTGTCTTGCTCCGATTACAAAGCTTCCGTCTTCAGCTTTTGTAACTTTTTTCAAACCATTTGTATTTGCAGTTACATTTGCAACAGCTTCATAGGATTTCAGTTCTTTCTCGCCATAACCGCCGATCAGCTGTCCGCCATTTTTTACAATTGCATGGCTTTCTGCAAAAGCAGCAAGGTCAGCTCTCTTAATCTCAACCGGTACATATTTCAGTCCAGTTACGGTATATCCGGTTACATTGTTCCGGTTAAATACTTCTGATGTTCCATCGGCATAATAAACTGTTTTTCCGTCTGCGCTCCAGTGGGAAACTGTTTTTCCATTAAGAACCGCGATTGCCTGGAAGCTTCCTCTGTGAAGGCCATGGTTTGCAGTTGCTCTTGTTACAGCATCAAATGCTCCAAGGTCTGACTCACCTCTTCTGTCTTTTTCTTCAGAAGAAGCGGTGGAGCCTGCATTGTATACATCCTCGGAAGCCCAGTACTCAGCCCATGTAAGACCTGCGTATACATATACGTTTTCGTTGTAAACAAATGTTACATCTGGGTATCCGGCAGCACTTACAACTACTGTATCTCCATCGTTTACAGCTGTTTTAGAATAATCAAGAGTTCCATCCTCCTGAACAATCTTCACAGCACCTTTTCCGCTTGCAGCATACTCTTGGTCACCAATTTTTACTTTTGAAACTGTTTTGGTAAATGCAACAAACTGCTCAGCGGTAATATCTGCCGCAGCAACCAGTTTTCCTTCATACTCATCATAGGAAGCCATTACAGTATCTGTTGTTGCTGTAAAAGTAGCGCTGACAGGAGCATATTTTCCATTTGCATCGGAAATTGTCAGAGTATGTGTTCCAGGTGTAAGATTTGTAACCTTTACTCCTGTCTCTGTTGTCGCTGCTTCCACATCATCAACTGCATATTTCTTTGAATAATCAGATGGAAGTGCTTCAGATAATTCAACTTTAGCCTCTGCATCTGTTACCTTGATGTTGTCAACGGTTGCACTGACACCTGTTTTTACCGGAACATAAGTATCTGGAATATCAAAATTAATTTCCCCCTTATCCGTATAGTACGTTACGCTGGAAATAGTTTTTCCCATCATGGATTTGTAGTGGTCAGAGCTTATTGGGCAACCGTGAGATTCTGTTGTAAAGCCGGTGCTCCATGCAAGTTCTTTTCCTTTCCAGATATTCTCAAGATGACGGAGTGCATAAGTGGTTCCGTCTGTTGTATTGATGATTACACCATAAATCTTATCACCATTAGATGCATTTACTACTGCCTTTACTGCTGTCTCATCCAGCTCAAGCTGATAATCTCCATATTTGGAATTAAGCTTTAATTCAGCATTCACACTAACATTCTGTTCGGACATTCCCTGAACAGCGCCAAAAGAAATATTTTCGTTCTCATCTACGCTCATTTCCTTGTAATATGCAGGAGTTTCTGCCGGAACATAATAAGTATAGCTTGGCTGTTCAATAAGAGCCGCTGCACCAGTATATGTATTAGTACTTACCTGGCCTTTCATGTTCGTAGTAATCTCTATAGTAGTGCTGTCTGTAATCTGTTTAAAATTTTCCAAATCAGAAGCTTTATTCACTTTTACCGGAAAAGTAACACCTGCAAGTTCATTTCCTTCCGCGCTTGTATGATAAGCAGCATTTCCATTCATCACGCCGCTCATCTTTGTTTTTGCTTTCGTCGCGGATGTAAATGCATCTACTTTTACATCATTGTTTTTCAACTCAGATCTGTAAAAAGCTTCATAGGGAATGTTCATCAGTACGATCTGACCATCCTCCACTGTTTTCACAGCTCCCGCTTCATTGTTGGTTTCGCCCTCAGTGTTTGCTAAAAAAGCATCTTCTGTGTCTCCGGTTTCACCATCCTCGAATCCAGACTCCTCTTCTGCGGCTTCTCCAGATTCAAAACCATCCTCTGTGTCTGTACCAAAATCTGCTGAATCGTCAGCCTCTGATGATTCGTCATAGTCGTCTGAAATCTCATCAGAATCATATATAGTCTCATCAGAAACCTCAACAGACACTTCACCAGAAGTAAAATCTTCTGCCATTACTCCAACTGGTGAACTGGTCATCGCTACAGCTGCACTCATAATGATCGGAGCAATTTTTCTTAATAACTTTTTGTCAGCCATCCTCTTCCTCCTTGTTTAACTGTTATTAGTGTTTTCTAACCTTTGTTTATTTTACAGAATCGTGTTAGAAATGTCTATCTTTTTTTAGTTTAGACATTGCACTTTTTTTATCAACAAGAGTGGGCTTCCGTATACCGACAAGCTGATTCTATCTCCATATTTTAATTACTTTCCTCTCTTCAGATATAATGACATCGCTTACAGACAGCACACTCATTTGCAGCAAAAAAATCCAGGCACGGAAGTCTTCTTACTTCTATACCTGGATTCTCGTACATCGAAAATTAAGTAACTGCCATATTGACTTGTCTGATTTTTCATCTGCTGCACCGCCTTCCTACGCGATGCACAAAAATTATACTGTGTATCATTTCCCTTTGGCAGCCTTTAAATTTCATTTTTATTTATCTTTTCTGCCATATCTGCATTTTGCGCCCTCTGGCGGTCACAAATACGTTTTAGAACAGCCGTTTTGCTACACAGACACGGCCGTTTGGATGCGCCATACACCATATTTTCTTTCTATGAGAAAAAGCTTTCAGCCACGCTCATCTCCGCAATATATCCAACAGTTCCTGTCATAAAAATAGTTCCATCTTCTTTAATGTCGATCTGGATCATACCACCTGGCTGGTTTACATTGATTCTGTTTTCCATCAGACCTTTCCGGTAGGCTGCAATGGCTGCTGCACAGCTTCCTGTACCGGAAGCTTTTGTGTAACCGGAGCCACGCTCCCAGATCTCGATATCCAGATTTCCTTTGTCAATCTTGCGGCAGATCTGCAGGTTCACTCTTTCCGGGAACTCATCTGCATTTTCCACATATGGCCCCAGCTCTCTTACTTTTTCCTGAGATACCTGATCCATGAAAATAATGCAGTGTGGATTTCCTACTGTGAGACAAGTTGCCTTGTATTCTTTCTTGTTAAATGTAAATGGCTCATCGATCACCTCACGCACCTCGCCAGTTACCGGAATCTCTCTGGAAAGGAAAGAGGCTTTGCCCATGTTTACGCGGAACTCTGTCGCTCTGGCATTCAGACACTCTACTTCGATTGTTCCGGATAAGGTCTCAATGGCAAATTTTTTCTCTGTAACATACTCATTATCCATAAGATATTTTGCAAAAATACAGACACCGTTTCCACTGATTGCAGCTTCACTTCCATCGGAATTAAAAATATGCATTCCCATTTTTCCGTTAATGTCAACTGGTCCGTAAAGCACACCATCCGCTCCAAGTCCGAACCCCCGCTGGCAAAGAAGCGCAACTTTTTTGCCCTGCAGCTGAAGCTGGTTTTTCTTCGCATCCAGTACCAGATAATCATTTCCAAAGCCCTGATATTTTGTCATGATAATGCTGTCTCTCATTGTTTTCAATTCCTTTCTGACGAAACGCCCGTGATCTTTTTTCTCAAATCACATCTTATATCCAGTATAGCGTTTATTTTTCCCATGTACATAGAATAACTTGCGAAATATATTGCAAAAAATGCGGTATTTCATTTATAATAAAGTCATATTTCAAGCGCAGAATTGAATTATGACGCTACGCAAACGTAGCTGCAAGCAAAGTTTGCGGTTCCATACACACTATAGTTAAAACAGGAGCCATAACATATGAATTCTTTCAATGAGCCAACTGAAAAAACCGGCTATCTGGAGCAGGATTTCCGGCTTTTTCACATCAAGGACCAGACCAAGCGGGAATTTTCCTACCATTATCATGATTTTCACAAGGTGATCATCTTTCTTTCCGGAAAGGCAGCCTACCACATTGAGGGAAAGTCCTACTACCTGAAGCCCTGGGACATTATCCTCGTGAACCGTCACGCCATCCACAAACCGGAAATTGATTTTTCGGTTCCATACGAACGTTTTGTACTATGGATCCGCGACGACATCAAATCCACAGAACTGCTCCGCTGTTTTCAGAAGGCGATTGACCGGAGTTACAATCTGATCCGTCTGGACTCTGGCACTCAGGAAAAATTAAAGCAGCTTCTCTATGAACTGGAAGCTGCCCTGAAAGACGAAAAATTTGGAAGCAAGCTTCTTGGCTCAGCTCTTTTTACCCAGTTCATGGTTTATGTAAACCGCATTTTTCTGGAAAAGCAGTACATTTACGACACTCGCTCCTACAGCAGTGATTCCCAGATAGAAGAGCTTCTCCGTTATATTAACCATAACCTTACTGAAGATCTTTCCATTGAAACCCTTGCGCGGAAATACTACCTGAGCAAGTATCACATGATGCGGAAATTCAAGGAGGAAACCGGTTACACCATCCACAACTACATCATTAGCAAGCGCCTTCTTCTCGCCCGCACAAAAATTTCCGAAGGCACCCCCATCCTGAAGGCCGCCCAGTTAAGCGGCTTCTCCGACTATACCACCTTCTCCCGGGCCTATAAAAAACAATTTGGCACCGCGCCGAGCCAGACAATATAATTGCTATTTAGTTGATTAAAAGTTCTTCAATGCGGACGCATTTGGACAATGTGT
>OGCM01004203.1_pt1 | contig 9957 bp, 9 predicted proteins | sample 1570151 | NCBI WGS metagenome assembly OGCM01 (sample SAMEA4370582, study PRJEB24528) | human gut metagenome
TGCAGCCCTCGGCAATTTTTAAGTACGCATAGTGCCGCGGGGTCGAGATAACGCGGGCGCCGCCCAGCTGCATATCGCTCTTGGGGCCGTAGCTCTCGGTCTGGCCGGCACCGGACGCACAGACGCGGCGGACGATGGCGGGCAGTGCGGCGTTAGAGCCGATGCCGACCACGGCGTCCACCTCGGGAATTTCCTGAATGATCTGCTGCTTGTAGCGCTCGGCCAGACAGCCGGTGACAATCACCTTGAGGTCGGGGTTTTCCTGCTTGTACTGGCAGGCCATGAGGATGTTCTCGATGGCCTCCGTCTTGGCAGACTCGATAAAGCCGCAGGTGTTGATGATGATGATATCGGCCTCGGCCGGGTCGCCCACGGTGGTGTGGCCGTCCTTGATGAGGGCATGGCAGAAAACATCGGCATCCACCTGATTTTTCGGGCAGCCGAGGGAGATAATGGCAATTTTCATTGGGTAGTCCTTTATAATTGGTTTAATTTTTGAATATCGCGTTGGTTGCAGGGGGCGGCGTCCTCGATGCCCCGCAGGGTGGCAGATGCTTGCCGGAAATTGTAGGGCGGCCAGCCCTCTGGCCGCCGCGGAGGGGTCAAGACCCCTCCCTACATTGCGAACCGGTAAGGGGATGCAATCGACAGGCTGAGGGCCGGGCATGCCCGGCCCCTACAGTACGGTGCGGTTTACTCGTCGTTGGATAGCACCTCGCGTATGACCGCGTGGCTGAAGCCGCGCCGTGCCAGCGCGGCGGCGACCTGATCGCGCTTACCGGCGGCGAGCTTTGACGCATACTGCCGCGCGACCAGCGCGCGGGCTGTTTCCAGCTCGGGGCTTTCGCCGTCATCGTTCTCGGCAAACAGCTCCTCCACCACCTCGGCGGCAGTGTCGCGGTCGATGCCCTTGGCCGACAAATCATTTAAGATTTCCCGGCGGGACTTGCGCTTGCGCAGCAGCTCGGCCGCGCGGCGGCGGGCAAAGCCCGCGTCATTCAAGAGGCCCAGCTCCCCCGCCCGCGCCACCGCGTAGGCGGCGCTGTGGGCGTCGAACTTACGGCAGAGTTTCTGGTACAGCTCCCCCGCCGCATGGTCGCGCAGCGACAGGTAGTCCATCGCCTTGTCCAGCGCACGGCGGGTCTCGCTTTTCTTGCGCAGCTCCTCGATCTGCCAGTCCTCCAGCAGGTCATCCTGATGGAGCGCGGCATCGGCAAAGGTCTGCTCATCGAGGGAGAAGGCAAATTCTCCATCAAAAAACAGCGCAAGGCGGCCTTTTTTTGTCTCTTTGATCTGTGTCAGGCGCGGCATTTTTATTCGTCAACCATGATATCGAGGTCAACCTCGCTGCCCGTTGTCTTGGCAGCCGGGGCAGCAGGGGCCTCGCCCGGGGCGACCGGCTTGACGATCTCGCTCGGGTCCAGCGGCTTGACGCTGCCCTTCTTGCCGGCGGCCAGCAGGCGATCGGCGTTGGCGCGGACGATCTTTTCGATTTCGTCAGAGACCTCGGGGTGCTCCTTCAGGAACTGCTTGGCATTGTCGCGGCCCTGACCCAAGCGCATCTCGCCGTAGTTGAACCACGCGCCGCTCTTCTGCACGACACCCAGCTTGACGCCGAGGTCGAGGATCTCACCCAGCTTGGAGATGCCCTCGCCGAACATAATGTCGAACTCTGCCTCACGGAACGGGGGCGCGACCTTGTTCTTGACGATCTTGGCGCGCGTGCGGTTGCCGATGAACGCACCGGTGGAATCCTTCAGACCCTCGATGCGGCGCACATCAATGCGGACGCTGGAATAATATTTCAGTGCGCGGCCGCCGGTCGTGACCTCGGGGTTGCCGTAGACGATGCCGACCTTTTCACGCAGCTGGTTGATGAAGATGCAGACGGTGTTCGTCTTGCCGATGACGCCGGTCAGCTTGCGCAGCGCCTGACTCATCAGGCGGGCCTGCAGGCCGACGTGGCTGTCACCCATCTCGCCCTCGATCTCGGCGCGCGGCACCATGGCGGCAACGGAGTCCACAACAACGGCGTCGATCGCGCCGGAGCGGACAAGCGCCTCGCAGATCTCCATGGCCTGCTCGCCGGTGTCGGGCTGGCTGACCAGCAGACTGTCAATGTCAACGCCCAGCGCGGCGGCGTAGGTCGGGTCGAGCGCATGCTCAACATCAATAAACGCAACCTCGCCGCCCATCTTCTGGGCTTCGGCCAGGATCTGCAGCGCCAGCGTTGTTTTACCGGAGGATTCGGGGCCGTAGACCTCAACGATACGGCCGCGGGGCACGCCGCCGATGCCCAGCGCCAGATCCAGACCCAGGCTGCCGGTGGGGATGGCATCGACCTGCATCGTGACATTGGCGCCCAACTTCATAACGGCGCCCTTGCCGAACTGCTTTTCGATCTGGGCCAGCGCGGTTTCCAGCGCGGCCTTTTTGTCAGCGGCAGGGCCTGCCGTCTTGGGGGTAGTATCTTTTTTTGCTGCCATGTTGCGGTTCTCCTTTTATATACAAGTAAGTCTAGGATTTGCGTTTGCATCTATTATATACGATTTACGAACAGATTACAACATTTTGTTGTGCGTTTTTTGTCCCATAAATCGGATTTTCAGCAGCTTTTTTCGGGTTTTTGGAGCAGCACGGCCCGGTCATTGCCGCCGTAGTCCTTGCGGCAGCTGGTGTTGACCCAGCCGCAGGCGGCTCCCAGCGCCAGCACGGCGGGGCCTTGGGCATAGCCGATCTCCAGCACAAGCCAGCCGCCCGGCCGCACGGCGTCCCGGTACTTTTCGGTTAGCAGGCGGTAGAAATCCAGCCCGTCCGCGCCGCCGTCCAGCGCCATGGCAGGCTCCTGCGCCGTTTCCGGCATCAGCGCCCGCATCTCCGCCCCGGTCAGGTAGGGCGGGTTGGAGATGATCAGGTCTGCCCCCTCGGCGGGCAGCGTTTTATAATAGGTAAAAACATCGGCCTGCACGGTGCGCACACCGGTCTGTGCCGTGTTGGCGGTCAGGTAGCTCCATGCCTCCGGGCTTTTTTCCACACAGGTCACCAGCGCGCCGGGGCTGTGGCGCGCAATGCCAAGCCCTAAGCAGCCTGTCCCCGCGCAGAGGTCATAGACCACCGGCCGTTCCCTGCCCTGCAAAAGCGCGAGGGCGCTCTCGCAGACGATCTCGCTGTCAGCCCGGGGGCACAGCACACCCGGCCCGACCTTGAGCGTAAAATCCATAAAGTCCCACTCTCCCAGAATGTACTGCAGCGGCTCGCGGGCTGCGCGGCGTTCGGCAAGCGCGCTCAGGCGGGCTGCCTCGGCGGCGCTGGGGCCGTCATCCAGACGGGGGTCGCGGCCGGTCGCAAAGCGGTACAGCTCAGCCGCGTCAAAGCGGGCATCGGGCACACCGGCGGCCGTCAGCTTGGCGCAGAGCTTTTGAAATGCAGCGTTCACCAGCGGGCATCCTCCTGCTTTTCCGGCAGAACGGGGGTGACGGCGGCAATCGCAACCTCGATCATCGAGTCGTCCGGCTCAAAGGTCGTCAGCCGCTGCATCCAAAGCCCCGGCTGAGAGATGATTCTTGCCGCCGCGCTGTCAGAGCGGCCCGCCCATTTCAAAATTTCATACGATATACCAACCAGAAGCGGGAACATGCAAAGCTTGTACACGACTCGCATCGCCGTGCTGGTCCAAGGCAGCACCGCATACAGGAAGATGCTGATGATGATGACGAGGATCATAAAGCTGGTGCCGCACCGCGGGTGAAAGCGGCTCTGGCGGCGGATGTTTTCCACCGTCAGGGGCAGACCGGCCTCATAGCAGGCGATGGTCTTATGCTCGGCACCGTGGTACTCAAACACGCGGTGCAGCTCCTTCATGCGGGTGCAAAGGAACATGTAGCCGAGGAATATGACCATCTTGAGCACGCCCTCGAGGATTACGCGCGGCCAGCGCCCCAGCGGCACGACGCGCATGACAAGACCGGTCAAAAAAGTGGGCAGAAAGGTAAACAGGAACAGCGCCAGCGCCACGCCCACAAAGGCGGCGCAGGCCATCAGCGCGTTCTGCACGGCGGGGGTGGCGTGCGCCTCGAACCATTTGTCCAGCTTGGACTCGGAGGGCTCGGTCTCGCCCTCCATGGCAATGTCGGCCGCGTGCATCAGATAGCGGTAGCCCTTGTAAAGGTTTTCCGCCATGTTGCAGACGCCGCGCACCAGCGGGACCTTATTGTACCAGTGGGTCGTAACGGTGTCATAGCTCAGGTCGATGGTGCCGTCCGGCTTGCGCACGGCGCAGCAGATCTTCTCCGGGCCACGCATCATGATGCCCTCCATCAGGGCTTGTCCCCCGACGGAGGTGCGGAATTCTTTGGACATAGGCGTTCTCCTTCGTCATTTTTGCCTTCCCCTGAGGGGGAAGGTGGCCGAGCAAAGCGAGGCCGGATGAGGGGCGGATGTATCGCTATTGCCCGTTACCGGGTTGTCGCGGCAAGGTCACCCCTCATCAGTCCGCTTCGCGGACAGCTGCTCCCCCTCTGGCGCTAAAGCGCCACCTCCCCCGTACCAGGGGAGTCTGTCCCCTCGGGGGAAGCCTTAAATTTTTTCATGCAGATGCTCCTGCCCGGGGTGGTAGACGGGCAGGGTCACTGTGACGGTCGTGCCGCAGCCGAGGGCGGAGGTGATGTCGAACCGGCCGCCGAGCGTCTGGACGATCTCGTCCACGACCGCAAGGCCGATACCGGAGCCGCGCACCGAGTTCTTTGCCTTGAAGAACCTCTGCTTGACCTTTTCCAGATCATCGGGCGCAATGCCCCGGCCCTGATCGCGGATCGACGCGCTGACCGTGACCGGTGTGCGGCGCAGGGTCAGAAAGATCGTACCGCCCGGCTCGGAATACTTGATGGCGTTGTCAAACAGGTTGACAAACACCTGCCGCAGACGCGCCGGGTCTGCCCAGACCGGATAAGGCTCAGGCGGCTCCTGATAGACAAGCTGCATCCCCTCCTGCCGGATGCGGGCCTCGACAAAGAGCGCCGCATCGGTGGCCTCGGCCACAAAGTCCAGCACCTGACAGTTCATCTTGATGCCGTTCTGCATACGGGAGAAGTCGAGCAGCTCCTCGACCATCGTGTAAAGGCGGTCGGTCTCGGTGCCGATGACCGCCAGACCGCGCCGGTAGTTCTCGTTGGAGGGGTCATCAATGTTGCTGATCGTCTCGACCCAGCCCTTGATTGAGGTCAACGGCGTGCGCAGCTCATGGCTGACCGAGGAGATAAACTCGTTTTTCAATCGTTCGGTCTCGGCCAGATCCTCGGCCATCTGGTTGATGGTCTTGCACAGGCGGCCGATTTCGTCATCGTACCGGGTGTCCGGCAGGCGCACCTTCATGTCGCCCTTGGCGATCCGGGTGGCCGTAGCCTCGACCTCACCGAGGGGCCGCACGATGGAGCGCACAAAAAACAGGCCGCTCCAGACCGTGAAGCACAGCACAAGCAGGCCCAGCCCCACACAGATGGCCACGGTGCGCCACCAGAGGTTGTCCACCAGCACAAGGCTCGTCACCATCCGCATGGCGGCGATGCTGCCCGCCGCGTAGGGCACAAGCATCGTTACTGCCATGACACGCTCGCCCTGCGGCGTGGTAAAGATGGCCGATCCCAGCCCGTTGGCGGCGGTCAGCGCGCGGCCGTAGTCGGTACCGTTGGTCAGGTCGCGGTTCATCGTGCCGCTGCTGGTTGCCAGGATCACGCCCTGATTGTCCAGCAGCATAAACTCAAACTTGTCCTTTTCGTCAAACTGCTCAACCACGCGGCGCAGGACCTGCCCGCGGCTTTCGGCGGTGACGGCCATATCCCCCGCCGTGCCGGTGGCCTGCAGGCGGCCTACCACGGTGGAAAAGCGGTTTTCCACAGCGCGCTCAACGCCGCCGTACAGATCGTTATAGCTGTAATAGAGGAAAAGCCCCTCCGCCAGCACCAGCACCAGCACGGTGATAAGCAGGCTGCCGCACACCCATCGGCGGATGATACTGCTGCTGTTCGGCTGCATAGGGGGTTCCTTCCTTTCGCGGTTTTTCTAAGGGGCCGCCGTCACACATTCCAGCGGTAGCCATAGCCCCAGACGGTCATGATATGGCGGGGGTTGCTGGGCTCGTCCTCGATCTTCATCCGCAGGCGGCGGATGTTCACATCGACGATCTTGACATCGCCGAAATAATTCTTGCCCCAGACGCCCTCCAGAATTTTTTCACGCACCAGCGCGGTAGCCGGATTGCGGAAAAACAGCTCCATGATCTGGAACTCGACCTGCGTCAGGTCGATCGGCGTACCGGATTTGTAGAGGATGCGGCTCTTCTCATCCAGCACAAAGGGGCCGCTGACAAGCTGCTCCGGCTCCTCGGCGGGCTTGGCGGCGCCGGTGCCGCGGTGGATGCGCCGGGTCAGTGCCTCCAGCCGGGCGATCAGCTCCGACACCGAGAAGGGCTTCGTGATGTAATCGTCCGCACCGATGGACAGGCCGCGGATCTTGTCGCTCTCCTGCCCCTTGGCCGATACAATGATAATGCCGATGTCGCTGTCATCGCGGCGGATCGTTTCGCAGAGGCTCAGCCCGTCCATGCCGGGCAGCATGATGTCCAGCAGGGCTGCATCGCAGGGCTCGCCGCCGTGCATCAGCTCCAGCGCACGCTCGGCGCTGGGGGCCTCGATGACCTCCCAGCCTGCCATTTTCAGGTTCAGGGCTACCATTTCGCGGATGCTGGCTTCGTCCTCGACTACCAAAACTCGTTTCATAAACCCGGTTCCCTTCCTTATCAATTTGACCCCAGCAGCACGGTATTCTGGCTGATGGAATCGAGATTCAAGCCGTAATAGGGCGTAACGACCCGCGCCTGCAGCTGCTGGCTGCCGATATTGGCGATGCGCAGGTAGTTGCCGTCGCCGCTGGCTGTGTCCGTGGTCGGTTCAACGACCCGCATCTCGCAGTAGACGGTGTTTCCCTCGGCGTTGCAGATCAGCCAGCCGGTGCCGCCCTGATTGGCGCGGATCAGCACGCTGCCGTGCATTGACTCGGGCAGCTCCATAAACAGATCGTACTCACTGTCGTAGACACCGAACCGGCTGTTGCCGCCTGCGGTGGAGGTGTAATCCTTCCAGAGCAGGAAGCTCAGCCGCTTGTCCATCGGCGTCTGCAGGGTGCCGCCATCGTCGATCTCCACAGGGATGTCCACCGTGCCGTTGCCGTCAATGTCGCAGCTGAGCAGGGTGTCGTTGTAGCGCAGCGTGCTGCGCTGAATGTCGCTCATGCCGCCGGGGCGGTAGGGCTGCAGAAAGCCCGTCTCGGCATCGTACAGGATAATGTCCGACACAAGGCTGCTTGTCCCGGTCCAGGCGTCCATCACAAGGTACATGGCGTCATCGCTGCCGGTCCCGGCATGCAGGGCCGCACAGCTGCTGTAAACGCCCTCGCCCAGATTCAGCGTCTGGGTCGAGCGGAACTCCCCATCGTTGGCGGTCAGCAGCTGCAGCGTCACGCCGCCAAGCTCAGTGTCCGGCGGCAGGGCCAGCACAAGGTCCTGCGTATCGCCCTTGCCGGTGAAATTAGCCACGATCATATCGGTGTAGCTTTTGCTGATGACGGTGGACAGACTGCCGTTGTCGTACTGGTAGACGGCCAGATACTGATCCCCCTGCGGGGAGATGTACCCGGTCAGCAACTGCTTGCTGTCTGCGTCCTTCAGGCTGGCGGCGGAGAAGCTTTCCACCTCGGAGGACATGCCCTCGATGGCCTGACTGACACGCCAGCCGCTCTCGCCGCTCGGCTCCAGCACCGCAAGCCAGACATTGGAGCTGGTGGTGTCGACCGTGTACAGGACTGCGGCCTCGTCAACGCCGTCACCGTCCCAGTCACCGAACGCAAACGGGGAGAGGAAATCGCCGCTGGCGGGATATTTCAGGGTAGCACTGCCGCCCAGATAGTTGTTCAGCGCCTTCTGCAGGGCCGCGCTCTCGCCGGAAAGCTGCGGTGCGCGCAGCAGGGTCTCGACATCGCCCGCCGCACTACAGCCTGCCAGCAAAAGCAGCACAAGGAGCAGGGCGGTGATTTTTTTCATCATGGCGGTCTGCTCCTTTCTCACAAAGTCATCAATCTGTGTACGGATTATTGGAAAAGCCTTTCTCATTCAGCCGCTTAACCATCGGATTCAATATACTGCGCCATATTTTCTTGACAACTACACTTTTGCTAAAAGTGCGTACCAATGTAGGGCTGATTGCATAGTATACCGCAATAAAGGTGCGCCCAAGCACCGAACTTTTCAGCACGATGTCTCTATATCGCCGCAGCGTCCAAACTTGCGGACAATCATACGAGCCATACACACAAGTCGCAATATAGCATCCCTGTTTTCCCTTATGAGTTTTATTGTGCTGTTCTGCCTGCACATCCCAATCAACCGCCTGCCGTGCGGCATTTTCTTTCTCGAATGTATTCGGCTGCGCAGTATTTTCTTTTGTAAAACTCGGCACTCGTTGAGGTGGCGTCTCCAATGCCTCACGGATACGTTTTTCGATGTACGGTCTATTTACGCCATAATTTGTCCAGAATGTAACCAGCGGTATTCCTGCATCTGCGCAAATAGCAGAAACCTTTTCATCACGTTTGCGGCGTTCCCACTCATGATGTGTATTGTCATTTATTTCCACCACGATTTTGGGCGCAAATTCCCCATCGGTAATCAAAAAATCAACGTTGCGGAAAAGTTCGTTATGATATGCAGAATTGTCCACTTTTTCGAGAAATGCTGCCAGATTGATTTGTGGAAACACATGATATCCTTGCGGGACGATTTCTCTCAAGGCGTCAAAAAAGCCTTGCTCATTTTTTGTAATCAGCCTTTTCTTCGGTTCATACAAAAATTCCAGCTGCACGCGCTTTGGGCACGGTTCATCACCATAATGCCACTGCCCACACACTGGGCACTTTATAATATAGCCCAATTCCTTCTGTTGGTTGCAGGCACGGCACAGCGGATAGCGACCACTTTCCGCACCACAAACGCAGCATTTCATAGGCAGTCTTCCTTCCGCATCCCTTACATCAATACAGTTTATAGTATACCACATTTACGGCAGCGCCGCAATGCCTAACAGCATCAGCAATGTACCTGCGGCGGCCCCCAAAATGCCGGCGGCGCGATGTTTAGGGGCAAACGCATCGGGCAAAAGCTGGGCAAAGGACACCCACACCATAATGCCTGCCGCCAGCACGACCGTGCCGTTCAAAAAGCCGGGTGTAAAAAACCGGCGCAGAAACAGCCACGCCAGCACAGCCCCCAGCGGCTCGGCCAGACCGGAAACGAGAGCCGCCAGCACACCGGCCGCACGGCTGCGGGTTGCGTAGGCGAAGGGCACCGCCACGGCCAGCCCCTCCGGGATATTGTGCAGCGCGATGGCCGCCGCCGTGCGCAGGCCGAGCGCCGGGTCCGCTGTCCCGGCGAAGAAGGTAAGTACACCCTCCGGGAAATTGTGCAGCAGCAGCGCCGCGCCGGTGATGAGAGCGGTGCGCATGGCCGCCGCGCGGGCGGGGTCGCGGCCCTGACCAAAGCGGGCAGCAAGCTCGGATTCCTCCGGCAGAAGCTTGCCCAGCAGCCCCGCCGCCGCCATGCCCAGCGCTGTCAGTGTCGCAAGTGCCCCGCCGCAGGCCAGAGGCGGCAGATACCTGCCGTAAAGATGCAGGGCCTCGGGCAGCAGATCGGTCAGCGATGCTGTGAGCATGACCCCGCCCGCAAAGCCCGCCGAGGCGGCCAGAAGCTTTTCCGTTGGTTTGCCAAGCACCGCCAGCACCCCGCCCAGACCTGTAGACAGACCGGCGAGGGCGGTGAGGATCAGTGGTGAAGTTTGCATATCGGTACACCCCCAAGCTTTAGGGCAATACCGCATAATTCCAAGTGCCGATACGGCGAGCGAGGTGCGGCAG
>OGCM01004220.1_pt1 | contig 9932 bp, 8 predicted proteins | sample 1570151 | NCBI WGS metagenome assembly OGCM01 (sample SAMEA4370582, study PRJEB24528) | human gut metagenome
TCAATAAACTTGATCAAAACCGGTAATTCGCCTTCGGTACCAGGATGTTTTCCCAGATATTCCGGATGCTCCTTTAACAGTTCTGCCAACGTCTTTCCTGCATGTCTCCCGGTCACAATCACACTTGGTCCATCCGGATGCGTGGAACACTCCCACGTCTCTGCCAGCGGAACAAGATCAATTTCCTTGTTAAATTCTGTTTTCAGCCGGTTGCCACCCCACAGATAATCCTTGCCTGCCGGGGTCAGTAAAAACGGCTTAGTCCTCGAGTTCGTACTTGTGCTTGTCATGAACATTAATCTCCTTGCCCAGCTGTACTTCAATAATCTGCATGGCAGTCTCCGCAATAACAGTATGCTTGCATCCGGCTTCCATGGTAATCACATCCCCCGGCTTCACCTGTTCTTCCATTCCATCTACAATGGTACGTCCAGTTCCGGAAATAATTGTCCATACCTCATCGCGATGGTCATGGCTGTGATAATTCATCCGATATCCCGGATTCAGACTGATTTTCACTGTAAGGCTTCCATCCTCTACATCCAGCACGCGGAAATCACCCCAGGATTTCTCCGCAAACATCACCTGCTGGTTCATACTGTCCACAAACGGCTCAATATCCTGAGACTGCTGCTTGTCCGACACCAGAATACCCTCGGCACTGGCAGAAACCACAACATTTTTCAGTCCCATACAAAGGATTGGCACATTCAGTTCATTCACTACGCTTAAATTCTCACAAGCATTGTTGTATAGGGCCTGTCCCATAACCGGCTCCGTCATTTCCGCACTGAGGGCATCCCAGGTGCTCAAATCCTTCCACAGGCCATCATAGCGCAGCACCGCAAGATTCTTTTCCTTTTCTACTACTGCACGGTCGAAGCTGACTGACTTCAGCTTATCATACTGATCATAAAGATCTTCAAAATCGGTAAAATCAATCTGCTCATGGGCTTTTTCCAGCAGATATCCAAGACGGCAGGCAAAAACACCGCCATTCCAAAGAGCACCAGACTCCACATATTTTTTCGCTGCAGAAGCATCGGGTTTCTCCCGGAACATTTTTACCAGGCCGCTCTCACCATCATTTTCCGGCACAATATAACCATAATTCTGACTGGCCTCCGTTGGCTGAATACCAAGCAGCGCAATCGCAGCTCCTGCTTCCACCAGCCCCTCCAGCTTTTTTAACTTCGCATAGTAGCTATCCTCCACATACGGATCAATCGGGCAGACAATCACTACTTCCTCTTCCGACAGTTGTCTATGGTCATGTAAATATGCAGCTGTCAGCGCAATACCCGGGAACGTTCCCTTGCGGTTCGGCTCCACACACACATTCACTACCTCTCCCAACTGGTTATGCACCGCCGACACCTGAGCCTTTGAAGTAGACACCGTAATGGAAGCCTGCTCATCTGCCTGCCGTATCTGGCGACAAACACGTTGAATCATAGACTCATATACGCCATCCTGCTTCTTAAAAATCTTAATGAACTGTCTGGACCGGACATCATTGGAAAGCGGCCACAAGCGCTTTCCAGAACCGCCAGAGAGTAAAATAATGTTCATATCATTTATGCCTTTCTTATTCAATTAGCAAATTTGGAAAATGTACTGCAATATATTGTTTCACACACCCGAAGTGCCTCTTCCCGTGACCGGCTGCTCAACAATTCAGCAAACTTTTCCACAAGCCAGTTATTATATTCATACCTTGAAAATACTCCATGATTATCAATCACCTGTTTCACAAACTCAAATACACTTTTCGTTTGATACTTCGGATCATTTAGATGAAATCTTCGAATATGTTCCTCTATGTACTCAATCTCTTTATCAGAATACGAATGTGCTGATACCGCCGGTTGAAAGCTCATCGACAATACATCATATTGTAATGCAAGCGGTTCTTTCGAATCCCAGCCCTTTACTCCCATGGGCTGCAAAATCATCTGCGCTCCCGGAAGCTGACTGTAATGCTGCTGTATTTTCTTAAGTGCTTTACAAGAAACTGTACACTGTTTCCGCTTTTCTAATGTACATTTGCTGCTCCGCTCATATTCTTCTAATACGGGTTTTGGCAACTTTCTGGTATTCTCGGATCTTCTTTTAAATGACTGATTGCAGATGCTGCATGCCAGACCAATGTTAGGGATACACTCAATTAGTTTACCCGAATTCTTTTTCTCAATCGCATGCTCCAGATTTCCAAACATCTTTCGATCTACTAAAACCCTGGAATAGCAATACATGCAATAACCGCCTGAACACTCCAGCAATATTTTCTGAAGATTTGCTTTCTCTTTTGCATTGTTATATCCATACTTTTTCCAGCGTTTATAGGCTGGCCGGAAAGCTGGAAGCTGGATTTGTAACATATTTTCCATTCTATCACCAACTTTGAATCTGGCGCAAAATCAGCTGCTGTGAAGCAGAAAGAGATTCTTTCTGTATCTGCTCCAAACAGTTCTCATCTTCCGCATCCCACAAATGGTTCATTTTATTGTTCATAAGACGACGCAGCATTGCATCTACCTGATTGCTACTCTGCTTTGCCTTTCCAAACAGCCGGTCAAAAATAATCTGTACTTCTGATAATGATGTATAATCATTGCTATCCAGCAATTCGCAATTTCCATTCTTCAAAAGTATCAGATTAGCATCTGAAACTGCCGCTACCAGATCCGCTGAATGCGTAGATACCAGCCAATGAGCCCATGGAAACTTCTGACGCAAAAATGGTAAAATCTTTGCTGCATAATGCGGAGATAAAAATTCATCGATTTCATCGATCACAATCCAAGGGTGCTGTACATCCATCTCATCAACTGCCTTTTTTTCATAATACAGCAATTCCAGCAAGATGCGAACCAGAGCCTGGTAACCTGTAGATAACAGCCCCATTCCCTCTTCAAATTTCACCTCACCAAATACCGTTCTTTCTGCAAGCTGAAAACTGTCCCCAGTTAGTTCTTTGAACAACTTCTGCAACTGATCTTCATAAGACCAATAAAACATCTCAACACGTTCTGTCCAAGTGCCATAACAATTGAAGGAATCCTGTAAATTAAAATACTCATTTCGGAGACGTGTATTTAAAATATCCTCTCTATAATCATTCGAGTAAGAACCACTTGGAATCTTCCTCACATCAAATCCACGATTCACTGCATCAATAAAATAAACCTCTGTCCATTCCGGTATACTTTCTATAAACCGTTTCAGTAATAAAGATTTACCACTGGAGTTATCTCCAATTACTACAGTATCAATATGTGATAATGCTTCTTTCTTAATCTTATCCGCAGCCTTATCGATTTGCTCCAGCCCAAATCTCATATACAGTTTTCCACCTTTCATTCATGCTTTTCAGCTTTATGGTTCCCTGTCTTGCATAAGACTTATACGTATCGCAAGCCAATATCTGATTGTATATTTCGGATGTAATTGGCCTCTTTACGTCCAGTTTCTCAGATACAATGTAAAAGCTTTCCAGTAACGCAACTTTTGAAGATTGCTTACTGTTCACTTGAAACAAATCAAAAAATGCCAACAGACTTTTTTGATATTCTCTTATTTTCTTGTCTTCATAAGACATAACCTCTTCCGAAAAACGATCCAACAATTTTACATAGGAACTATTATATCCATCTATTACAAATTCAAATCCAATCAAAGTACGCTTGACAGACGCATATCGGCGCAATGCGCAAAGTCTCAAAAGCACTTCCATGTCTTTTTCCTGCGCATCCTGCCGTCCCCAGATATTCCTCCACTTCTCATTATTGCGATTCATATCCTGAAGCATATCGTAAAATGGACAAGCATATATTCCGTTTCTCTGTTCCTGTTCTGATAATAAAGATCCACCTCTGTTCAAATTAGCAAAGATCTGTCGTAATACCTCGGATTTCTTTTTTTCATTATCTACCTTAATTTCGATCACAGTAATTGTAGTAAAATCAAGTCTGCGTTTTAGTTCTATCGGCAATGTTGCATAATCTACATTTACCGGAGTTCCATCCGCTCCCTGCATGGAAATATGAAGTTCTTCCAATTCAGACTTTTTAAACAATATATCTCGAAAACGACCTTCCTCTACTGAAATTTCGGAGAAATTGATAGAGTTATTCTTTCGTTTATTCAAATAATAGCCAATATAATAAAAGAACAAACTCATGACTCTCTGCTGTCCATCTAATATTTCAAGCTGATTCGATTCATTTCTACAAGTATAGATAGGCGGAATTGGAAGGCCACAAATCAAAGACTCAACAAGGGCAACCACCTGTTCTTTACTCCAGCGGTATTTTCGTTGATACTTCGGTATAATATACAGATTCTCATCCACACTTTCTACCAATGTACGAAAACCCACATCCGTTTTATACTGCTGAATACTCAAATCTTTTAAACTATCCAATATGCTTGCTGTACCCATTTTTCACCGTCCCTATTCTCAATCAAGTATTAAGGCTCTTGATTACAAGAATACTATAAAACACTCCAAAACTCAACTGTTGCGCTAGTCAATCTGCTTTCTCCAATACTCCAGCGTCTCCCGAACTGTCTGCTCCAGGGATATCTCCCGCTTCCAGCCTGTGCACGCCACAAGCTTTGTTACATCAGCCTCGATGATTGGCACATCTACCGGTCTGAGGCGTTCCTGATCCACTTCAACAGCAACCGGAACCTTCGCGTTGGCAAGAATACGGTCCAGAATATATTGAATCTCCACAGCCTTGCCTGAACCCACGTTATAGCTTTCTCCTGCCATTCCGTGTTCCAGAAGTAATGTATACGCCCGCACCACATCCCGCACATCAGAGAAGTCTCTTCTGGCGCTTAAGTTGCCCACCTTCATGACCGGCTCACGCAGGCCTTTTTCAATCTCTGCCACCTGCTTACAGAAATCTGCCACCACAAACATCGGGGCCTGATTCGGGCCTACGTGGTTGAAGGCACGCACCATCATAATGTCCATGCCATAGGCTCTGGCATAAATGCTTCCGATCATATTCTGGCATGCCTTAGTTGCTGCGTAAATATTGCCCGGCCGAGGCACATTATCTTCCTGAATCGGAACCTCTTCCGGGCGCACATGCCCGTATTCCTCACCAGATCCAATCAGCAGTACCCGCGGTTTATAATCCAGTTCCCGCACAGCATCCAGCACGTTCAGGCTGCCTTTTACATTGACATCCACTGTCAGTCCCGGATTCTTCCAGGAAACCGCTACAGAACTCTGTGCTGCCAGGTGGATGATATAGTCCGGCCTCACATCCTGCAAAAGCTGAACAATGCTCTCGCGCTCCAGAATATTTAAATCCCGTACTTCCACTCCTGTTTTCTCTATCTTTTCCTGCGGCATCTTCGTAACGACAATAGACCATATGCAGTCATTCTGTATATGGTCTATCAGATAATTGCCTACGAATCCAGCCGCACCGATGATCAGTGCTTTCTTCATCGTATTCGCCCTCTATTTATTTCAGATTCGTTACTTTGATTTCTTTCTCTACCAGAGCCATATCATTATCAATCATTCTCTTAACCAGGTCAGCAAACGGAATCTCACGAACCCAGCCCAGTTTTGTCTCTGCCTTAGCCGGATTGCCAAGCAGTACATCTACCTCTGCCGGACGGAAGAACTTCTTGTTTACCCTTACGATGGTCTTGCCGGTTGCTTTATCCACACCGATCTCATCTACGCCTTCGCCCTTCCACTCAACGGTAATTCCAACATGGCCAAACGCAGTCTCTACAAACTCGCGAACGGTTCTGGTCTCGTTGGTTGCGATTACGTAATCATCCGGCTCGTCCTGCTGCAGCATCAGCCACATTGCGCGCACATAATCCTTGGAATGGCCCCAGTCACGCTTAGAATCCATGTTGCCCAGCTCTAAATGATCCTGAATGCCAAACTTGATTCTTGCTACTGCATCAGTAATCTTTCTGGTAACGAACTCTTTACCACGGCGCTCACTCTCATGGTTGAACAGGATACCGCTGCATGCAAACAGACCATAGCTCTCACGGTAGTTCTTGGTGATCCAGTGTCCGTAGAGTTTTGCTACTCCATACGGGCTTCTCGGATAGAACGGGGTCTTTTCTGTCTGCGGCATCTCCTGAACCAGGCCAAACATCTCACTGGTAGATGCCTGATAGAAATGAGCGGACGGTTTTACAGTGCGAATTGCCTCCAGCATATTGGTAACGCCAAGCGCATCGATATCAGCAGTAGCCAGCGGCTGCTCCCAGCTGGTGGCAACGAAAGGCTGTGCTGCCAGGTTGTATACCTCATCAGCCTGGGAAATCTTCATGGCATTGATCAGGGAAATCACATCGGTCATATCTGCATAGATAAAATTGAGCTTATCTTTGATATGCTCCACGTTACCGTAGTCTACCACGCTCTTTCTGCGCATGATACCATATACGTTGTAGCCCTTCTCTAACAGCAGCTCTGCCAGGTAAGAACCATCCTGTCCGGTGATACCAGTAATTAATGCGTTTTTCATTGTACTTTATTCTCCTTTAGATTTTAAATGTATTCTTCCCGATTGCATATCTTCAGATTCTCCAGGACCTTCTTGATCTCCCCTGCATTTTCCTTGGAACAGATCAGGGTTGCATCATCTGTATCTACCACAATCATATCATCCAGACCAACGGTTGCAATCAGTTTTTTGCCACCCTGAATGATGCTGTTTGTCGTGTTAATGGTAATGATATTGCCATCTACCACATTGCCAAATTCATTGGTCTTTTTGATACGCTCCACCGCCAGCCAGGAGCCCACATCATCCCAGCCGAAAGTCCCCGGAAGAATGTAGATATCATCTGCCTTTTCCATAATGCCATAGTCGATGGACTGGGACTGGAATGCAGTAAACTCTTTCTCCAATACATGCTCTTCCTCATCTGTGCCAATAGCATTCTGAATCTGCTTTAAGCCAGAATAGGTATCCGGCATATATTTTTCCAGATTCTTTAAGATAGAAGAAACCTTCCAGATAAACATACCACTGTTCCAAAGGTACTCTTCCGTGGCCAGATACTCCTTTGCCACTTCCAGACTCGGCTTCTCTACAAAACGGTCTACCTTGTAAGCACGCCCCTCTGTTGTATGTGGATCAAACTTAATATAGCCATAACCGGTCTCCGGATAATCCGGCGCAATGCCGATGGTAACCAGGTTGCTGTTTTTCTCCGCTACTTCACATGCATCCTGAAGAGTACGCAGGAACATCTTGTTGAACTTGATCAGATGATCGGAAGGAAGCACAAACATCAGCGCATCTTCATACTTCTTTGCAATGTGCATCGCCCCAAGCCCGATACACGGTGCCGTATTTCTGCCAACCGGCTCACAAAGAATGTTCTGCTCCGGAAGTCCCGGCAGCTGCTCCAATACCAACTGTTTGTAATCCTTATTGGTTGCAATATAAACATCTTCCAGTTTTACCAGCGGAGAGATTCTCTCCACAGTTAACTGGATCATGGTCTTACCATCATCTGTTAATGATAAAAACTGTTTCGGTAAGTTTTTCCGGCTCTTCGGCCAGAAACGTTCGCCACGGCCACCGGCCATGATTAGTGCGGTTGTATTCATATCTGTTCTCCTGTGAAAATCCTGTTTTCTGTGATGTATTTTACTATAAAATGGCTTATAACGCAATGTACGTTTTTTACTTGCTATGAGATATTTACTCTGCGCAAATCAAATTCTGTATTTTATCCCCGACATCTAAGCATATTAATTTGGGGAATAAAGATTTAAACCTTTTATTTCAACTTGCTCATTAGAATTGTTATAAACTCGTATTTCTAAATCATCAACAGCTTCATTTAAATCAAAATTAAAACTAAAGTCCTTACTTTGATCTATAGTTTGTCTTTCAACGATGGTTCCTCTTTTATTGGAATAAACATCAAATTCTGCATTATCTAGATTTCTCCCATGTATTATCGCCGCATACTTTCCCTCTGCAACAGAAGAATATGGTCCCCACAGCATTCCACCTGCATATAACACTCTTTCATTATCCTCCAACCGAGTTTTTTCATTTCCGTACCATTCAAAGGCATTTAAAACACCATCATCTAAACCATTCGATAAAAATTTGCTAATATCAAAATCATATACCAGTATTTCATATTGTCCACAAATAATATTCTTATCTGCAACTCCTAAAACTGCTTCCACATTATGCTTTGTTATGCCAGATATGTCATCGTCTAAAGTGACTATAAAATTTGCAGGTTCAGCATACCATTCATTTTTACAAAACCAATTATGCATTTGAAAGCGTTGATTATTGTCAATAATAGCTCTAACCTTCACTTTTTCATTTGATAATACTGTTACTGATGATGCATTCCAAAAAGATGCATATCCGTTTGTCAAATGATTCTCTTCCAAAATATTTATAAGTGCATTTGCATTTTGCGGAATTCCATTTAATTGCACATCTGTTTTTAAATTATATATTTTTCCACTTACAACTACTAAAGCTACGGCGATTATAGCCATATAAATCCGTTCTTTTCCAACAACTAATGCTGTAAAATTACGTATAAACACAATGGCCATCAATGTAGGTAAAAAGCAAATATATCTAGCGCCTGCTATATCTGTAGCAATATTAGTTACAATGAATAATACTGACATAATCAAAAAGCCTGTTCCCAATATCACCGTAATAAAGTCATACTGCTTACGATTAACAAAGCATTTAATATTATATAATACTACCATAAAGAACAAAATTACTGCTATTGTATTTAATGCGTACAAAAGCGTATGCACATCCATTATTGATTTCGTTTCAAATGCTGCATCTGAAAGATATAAAACCCCCCTTAAGTAAGTTATCAATTTTCCATACAAATCGTCCCATGAAATAAATATTTTAGAATCGAGAAAGGCATTTTTATTTGCTCCGCCAATTTTAAAATATAACTTATCGCAGATAGTTCCGACCAACACCCCACAGCTGTTTATAAAAATATGTAAAAACATAGTTTTGGTGTTAATTCCCTTATTCAGCCAGGTAATAGCACTCCAAATACAAATAGGTAATACTATTAAAATCAGTATAATAGGATCTCCCATTACTGCCAAAGCCATCAATACAATATATATACCAATTAAGAGAAGTGACTTGTTCTTTCTATTTATAAGTAAATTAAAAACATATACTTCCAAAAAAGCAACTATAAATCCACCTGTATGAGCCCTCAATAGATCTATTGCAAATAAGCATGGTAACATCGAAAAAGCTAACATTATGATAGTACTTGAAAATTTGTGTTTCTGTAAACAATCTTTCAACAGCAAACAGGCTACAGCAACTAACATTGTCTGCATCAATGCACAGGCGAATATATATGCCTTGTTTGTAACTCCAAATAATGCTACACCCACTACAAAATACGGCAAATCAGTAGTTAAAAATGAAATTCCCGTTAAATTCCAATCACTTCTAAAAAAATCTCCTTGTAGCAGATCTCGCCCTTCTAAAACTAAATTGGCATAATCAGAAGTTATTTGCACATATGAGCATCTCCAATTAGCAAAAATTCCATACAGTAGTATAACTATTATAATGCCAACCATTTGTATTTTTTTTTTATCCATTTTCAATCTTTACTCCTTATATGTAAACTTATTATTGAGCATGAATTGGCATATTGCTATAAATACTATTAAAATAATCTTTAACATATAGACATTCATTTTATCTTTAAGCAGTGAAACCATAGTCGTAGACACGATCATTCCCAACAAGCAAATACCTGCATAAGAAAAAAATCTCTTTATCAATTTATTTGTCTTTTTAAAGTTGAAAAACGTATTCATTGTGAACGTAAATAAAAAACCACTTGTTACACCTATTACATTTGCCACTTCTACTTTTATATTC
>OGCM01004223.1_pt1 | contig 9926 bp, 6 predicted proteins | sample 1570151 | NCBI WGS metagenome assembly OGCM01 (sample SAMEA4370582, study PRJEB24528) | human gut metagenome
CTAAGTGACAAGTTTTTATTATTTCACTTGTCTACCTAGAAGGGAGCATATCACTGACAGAACTTGCTCATTTTTTTATTTTCATGATATCCTTAAGATGTTGAATAAAAGAGAAAAAACTGAAAACAACTGATATATGAAATAAGTCAGATCTTCCTTATTCCGCAGTAAGCATAATATCGAAAAGAGGTGTTTCGAAAAATATGCGAAAGAAAATCGGCGTTTTTTCAGCGCAAATCATAGAAATACTTGAATTGAACATTCCAGCTGGAACACCTATTTATATAGCAGATTCCAATATAGAACATATGAAAACTTCCCATCCTGATGATTTCGCACAATACGGCAGCGAATTAAATAATATCATTGCCAATCCTGATTATGTTGGAAAAAACGCAAAAGATGATTCTATAGAATTCACAAAAGAATACTACATAAATGGAGAATACGTAAAAGTAGCTGTCAGAATATCCACTCATAATATTTATTACGCGCGTTCAATGTACGTATTGAATCCCAAACGAGTTAAAAATTTTATTGCCAAGGGAACTTTAAAAAAACTTGACAAATAAATAAGCTATTGTATAATAACATTGTAAGAGCATAGAATATATTGAATGAAAGCAGAGGACGGAACGGGCAGCCGTCACCCTAGTTGGAGATGTGGGAATGTCACCCCACCTATTTCATTCAACATATTAAGGGGCTGCTGTTTTAACGAACAAAGATTCGTGAAACAGCAGCTTTATTTTTGTTACCGGAAAAGGGTGCTCTGAATCTTTGGAAAGCATGCACTATTGCATTGGTGCATATGTCAACCATCAATCCCACGCCGGAGATCCGTAAATTCCATCGCCAGATAAACTTTTTTTAAACCGGAAGCATCTGCATCATTCAGCATGATGGAATATCTCGACAAGCTGACGGATGATCTCTGGTGATGCACCGGGAAATATTTCCGCTGACAGCCCTTTTGTGTTTTGAATGTGGACGACAGGTTCCATGCCGGTCACAGGGCTGGCAAGTGTTTGTCTGCATAGGTCATGCTCTTTTGACACCGGGGCGGGCAGTTCTATAAAGGCTGGGGATTCTGCAGTCGGTATCTGATCCAGACATGCTTTACGCACACGCCGGAGCCGGTAATAATAATTAGATTTTGTGAGATTGTTCTGTACGCACCAGGTGTCAACATCCATGCCCGCCGGACGGTTCTGACAGGCACGAATTTGTTCTGCCCACTGCCGGATCCTGACCTGCTGCGCTATAAGACTGGTTTGCGTAGCCATACCATCCCTCCCTTAATTATAGTCAATCTAAAAAGTTGAGTACTGAACTTTTTGGACTATGTTAATTTGGTCAGTATGATTATGGCATAAATGTAGTGGGATAAAAAGGTACTCGGAATTTACCGTTTACTTTCAAAAAGCTGTTCAATCAGTTTTGCTTTATCCACATAGTAAAATCCAGATTTTCAAACTTCCTGAAAATCTTCAAATTCCACCGGTAATCTCTTGTATCCTGCTATATTTACACGTACCTTTCCAAATCAAATCTCTGGGGAAGAAATTCTTTCCGCTATCTCTTCACCAGCACAGCTCCTTCCACTTTCGCATAATACTCCGCCAAATCTTCCTCCATCTGCCTTCTCACCCGCTCCCAGTCCCCTGCTTCCATCTGGCTGTACAGCGCATGATTCATCGAGATTACACTCAGATCATTCGAATAATACAAGAACCGTTTTCTCTCAAATTTCTCAAACGGATTGGTCAGCATACTTCTCTGCATTGCTTTCTTATCCTGCAGCATCGTTTCATTATACGGGCATGTACTCCGGTCTACGGGAAGTCCCCGGGTTATTCTGTTCTGGTAAAAAGCAATATAGTCCTCCAGAATCTCCTCTATTTTTGCATCTCCAATAGAATCCACATGACGGATAAAAGCCAGCAGAAACGGCATTTTATAAGAAAGTGAATAATCTCTTTCTTCCAGGAACGCAAAAAAATCTTCTTTGATGGTCGCATCGTTGTGTTCCTTAATTCCAAGCTGCTTCCGATATTTTTCCACTTCATCCGGACTGAATAAATATAATGTTTTACTTCCGAATTTGTACTGCACTTCTGGCGTTAATTTTCCGGCTCTGATCCAGCTTGTGATGGTTCCCGTATTCACAAAATATTCCCTGGCAACCTGCTCCTGGCTCAGATAATCGCCGTATTTTTCTTCAAAAGAATGGATATCCACCTCTGTAATCCGCTCAATCCGCTCTTCCATTCCATCAATCACCACCAGATCTCCCGGTTTATAATCCATTTTTGTGATATCGCCAAACGGAACATAATAAGGATTGGCAAAAACAGAATGCATACTGCAGGGCTTGATCATGGCGCCGTACTCATCAACTACGTCAATCACAATCACATTTTTCTTGGTGTCCGTTTTCCGCAGTCCCCTTCCGACCTGCTGCAGATAAAGAACCTTGGAAAGCGTAGGCCTTGCCATCACCAGAATGCCGAGTTCCGGATAATCCCATCCCTCTGAAATCATATTGCAGGCACACAGGAAACGGATTTCCTTTTCTTTAAACGCTTTCATAACAGAACTTTGATTTTTCGTCTGTCTTGTGTAGCTGGCCGCCGAAATATTTGCCTTATTAAGGAGCTTTGCCATTTCGTTCGCATGCGCAACATTGACACCAAAAACAACACCCTGTCTCGTGCCCGCTTCGCCAGACGTAAAATACTCTGAAAGTACCTGGACAATCAGCTCATTTCTTGAAGTGACCCGGATTCTTTTCTCCAGATCCGCATTGACATAATCCCGCCCATTAAACCTTACACTGGAAAGATCAAGATTCGTTTCAATCCGGTAAACATTCACTTTCGCGACCACTCCCTTTTCCATCGCTTCTTTTAAGGATAACGAAGTCGTATACGATCCAAACACCGTTTCCAGCTTTCTTTTATCCGGCCGCTGATCCGTCGCCGTCAGGCCTATCGTAAATTCTGTCCGATAGTATTGCACAACTCTTTTCAGCACTGGCGCAACCGCATGATGTGCTTCATCCACGACAAGATAATTGTAATAGTCTGGTGTAGTGTCCGTATAATGTCTGGCCGCGAAGGCATACGTTCGAATATCAATCTTATCTTTTAACTCTGGCAGCGAAGCCTTTATTCTTTCTTCCCAGTCCAGCAAAAGATTGACTCCCGGAACCAGAATCAACCCACGGAACTTTTGTTTTCCTTCTGCGAACGTCCGTAAATCTTCTTCCGCAATTTTCGATTTTCCCGCTGCTGTAGGCAGCACAATCAAAAATGCTTTGATACCCGCATCTCTGCGCTTTTGTATCTCCTGCAGGCTGACAGTCTGATGTTCATACAGCGCAACTTTCCTTTCAACTTTGATTCCGTCATCCACAAAATTCGAAGAATCTTTTCCAAAATACTGTTTGATATCATCCTCAATCCGACTGGCAAATTCGCAATCCTCTTTGGAAAAGCGAAATAACTTGATCCCCCACAGGGCACACGTATTTTGTTTCTTGAGCTGATTGCGATATTTTTCCTCTCCAATAATTTGCGGATGATGGTAATCAAGGCCGTTTTCTTCGATCGCATATTTCTGATCCTTTGTTCTGACAAAATAATCGAGAAAATAATTCCTTCCATTTTCATCACAGATTCCATATTCCCGCGTCAGATATCTCAGCGCATTCATTCCATAAACACTTGAAAAATTCTCTTCGAAATGAATTTCCAGCGGAGAAGCATCGGCCTGCTCGCTCCGATCTCCTGTGTTTCGTATATAACCGCCTTCCAGGACAATTCCATCTTTGGCAAGATATGGATCCAGATTTTCCCGCGCATATCCCAGAAAACGAAACACCCTTTGAAAGCGATGCATATAATCATTCTGCTTCTCCGTAATCAGCATATAGGGAAAAACCGGCTCTTTTGGCTCATGAGAGCAGATACCATCATCAATAACAACCATATCCGTCCCATTATCATAAAACCGGGAAATTCCGCCATTTTGATAACACACCTGTTCCCGAAATCTAAAATCTGCGTGTTCTGCTAGAAACCTGTCTTTTTCAATATCAGATTCAGCCACTTTTCCTTCTCCCTTCCCGGTCTTACATCATCCGTAATCCACTCTTCTTCTATTCGGATCTGCTCCACATCCTTGATAAAATCAGAAAAAGTATCCGGTGTGAAATCCGTAAAAAAACGGCCGCTTCTTTCGCCTTCAAACGTTCCATATTTAAAGGAGGTATAAATAATCCCATTAGTGTCCAACGCTGTTACCATCTTATGGAATACCATTTTTAATTCTTTTTTCGGCAAATGCAGAATCGATGAACACGCCCAGATGCCGTCATATTGATTCATCTCATCCAAATCCTGAAATATCATGTTTTTTACCGGAATACCGGTATAGGCACTGGCGTATTTGCACAGTTCTTCTGAACCGTCCATCGCCGTAACAGCAAGACCGTTTCCCATAAAATACTTCGTGTCTCTTCCGGAACCACACCCGAAATCCAGCACTCTCTTTCCCGGCAAAGCGTTTAAAAATTTATCCTGCGTCGTCTGGAAATCTACAGAAACAGTGCCTTGTATGAAAGAAGCTGCATTTTGGTTGTAATAAGCGATTGTTTGGTTTTCCATATTGTGATGATCTCCTTGATAGAAAATGTAAAGCATGTGCTGTGCAAAACTGTTTTCTCTTTTTTAAACCGAAAACACTTCTTCAGACACTTTATAGATACTTACTTGTCAAGTTCGCTATATGCCTTTTTGACAATCTGCGCCATCAATAATCTTCTCTGCTTCAGAAATTCAGGATACGATAACTGCTCAAAATTCTCAGGTAATGCATTCTGAGCACAGGCAAGCCTGTATCCTTCTTCTCCTAATTTCTCGCGGTACCGGCTGACATACTCCGCCGGAGCTTCATCGGAAATATCAATGTTTGTTGTATAGTCCAAATATGTAAAGTTTGCAATCTGGTTTCTGTCACGGTCATTATCGTACCCGATCTTTTCAAGATAATGTTTCGGAAAGATATGATGCTTGTCCACGGAATTTTTGTCTCCATTTGCTCCTAATACAAAGTATTGTGACAGAGGTGCTGTGCTGAACAGCATAGGTGTTCCCAGTACATTGACTGCCGCAATATATCCGTACCAGGCCGGTGAATTGGCCGAAGAACTGTTCAACTCGGCTGGCAGCGAATAAACAAAGTAGTCATCCGTAAATCGGTTTGCGATAACAGAATTCAAATAGAATACGAATTCATCTGCATGATGAATATCTCTTAAATCAGCAAACTGTTTTTCAACCTCTGATTCTGTAGATCCCGTATAAAATCCAGTAATCGTAGACATAAAAATCCATTTGCGAATAATTTTCTGAAGTTCAACAGACGATACTTTATACTCATATTTTCCGATCAGATATAAAACATAGCTGAAAACTACCGCATTGGATGATGCCACCAGGCTGCCTTTCAAATAGCCTGCAGAAGCAAAAAGATTCATGAAGGCATGCCAGTTATTGAGATTGGTTACCATGTCTAAAGATTCTTTGAAAATTCTCAGATTCTCTTCACGCACATCCTGCGTGATTTCACCGGTCTTTAAATTTTTTCCGCGGAGCAGCAGATACGCGTATCGCAAACGCGCTCTCCGAAATCCTACGCCAACAGACATTCGAATCAAATGAGAAGGGTCAACCTGAAGAATCTGATTAAACGCGGTTCCATTTGCCGGTACTCTTGATTCCGCACAAAACCGGTTAATCTTTGCATGGACATCATTATCATAGACAGCAATCAGTGTTTCAATGAAATTTTTTTCCGTAAGATTCTGACCGCCGGAGTTTACACGGACAAAAATCTCGGCCACATCTTCTTCATCCGCTTTTGAACTGATTTTCAGGGTTGGCAGAGAATAAATTCCAAGATTCAAAAGGTTATTGATGTTTTCTTCAATGACATCTTCTTCCTCTTCCGTAAGTAGCTCTTCCCCGTTTTTCTCCCGGCTTTCATTTACCGATCGGATAAAAGACTTTCGGAATCTTGAAATAGTGTGCTCCTGGTCCGCCGCAAACACGCTGCAAATCTCGCTGATCCATTCCGGATTGCGTTCATACGCCTGTGTCCAGACGGCAAATTCGCACGTTAGAGGATTGAAGGAGATTTTGATCTTTCTTTCCTCATAATTCTGATCTTTGATGGTCACGCCATACATTGCTGCAAGTAATGCAGTCAAACGCTGCTGCCCATCGATAACAAGGTCATCCGGGCGTTTATAAACTTTTTCATTCTTGCCAATATGTCCCGTATTTTCATAGTCATCCGGAGATGACCACAGCATGATATATCCGATTGGATAGCCTTTCATCATGGAATCCAGCAGTTCACGAACCTTATTATCTTTCCAGACAAAAGGACGCTGAAGGTCCGGCAGACCGATCCGTCCATTCTTTACATCAGACAACAAATCAGATACCTTGCTGGGAATATTGTCAAATAATTCTTTTCCCATTTTCTTGATCTCCTTTCCTTTATTCATTCTTCATTTCATCAAACATCGCCTGAGCTAATGCATCCATGATAGCATGATATTTTCCAGCATCCTCAAACAACTTCGTGTATGTTTCTGTACTCTCAACATATGCTTCCTGTGCAGCATCGTCGAACAGCTGTGGGAAAATATTTTTTTCAAAAATCTGACGACCATCTGTCTTTGCAGCTTTTATCAGCTTCTTATTGTTTTTCAATTTCTGATGCAATGCAGTTATTACAACCTTATCACCATCTGTAAAATTACCCATATACTGCTGATTAATCTTTTCAATGACCTGCTCCAATGGACTAAGTGTCTCTGTCATTTTTACAGGCTTCTTTAATTTAGCAGTTTTATAAACGCCCTTTTCTTCCTTTACAAGCCCGATAGAACCCTCGTATGTTTTCTCAAGATTATAATACTTAAGTTTTACTCTATCACCAAGGTCAAACGGAATTTTGGGATCAGCAGGTACAACCTTTGCCAAATAAGAACAGAAAATGTATTCATCATGCATCTGCTTATCAAACATACGGACAATTTGCGTAATATATTCATACCATTTTACAAATGTTCTGCAAAGTTTACGGAACTGGTATCTCTGTTCCTGATTCAAATCATTATATTTCCGCTGTATCGGTAAAAGAGCATTCGTAATTGCTGCCTGAATTTTATTGGCTTTACGCTTATCTTCATCAAAATAAATTTTGTTTACATTTTCAATATCAGAATCATCGTAAATTTTAAATTCACGCAACATCTTCTGTGTTTTGTAAATCAAGTCAGTGTTGATTTCCTGAGCAAGTAATGTCTCCTGATAAAACGGCTGAAATGCTTTCAAAATATCTTCTTTTGAATTTACAAAATCAAGGATGAACGTATCCTGTTTATCTGGATGTGTACGGTTCAATCTGCTCAATGTCTGAACTGCTTTTACACCACGCAGTTTCTTATCAACAATCATCGTATGAAGCAATGGTTCATCAAATCCAGTCTGATATTTCTCAGCTACAATCAGAATATTTCCTTCGTCATGAAATATCTGTTTTGTCTGCGACTCATTCACACCATTCAGCTTACTCTCTGTCCATTCAATATCTCTTTTATCATCTGGATCTTTGATAGATCCAGAAAATGCAGCCAAAATTTCCACATCATTATAACCATTTGATTCCAAATAGTTCTTAATCTCATGATAATATCGAACCGCAGCGAGTCTCGATGATGTTACAACCATCATCTTTCCTTTACCTTTGATTTTCTGCTTCGTCACATTACGGAATGTTTCAACAATAATTGCTGATTTCTGCTGAATGTTATACGGATGCAGTTCTTCGTATTTCTTGATTGTCTTCAATGCCTTTGACTGCGGAACATCAGGGTTATCCTTTGTGTTCTTCGCAATCTGATAACACGTTCTGTACGTTGTATAGTTCTGCAGAACATCCAAAATAAATCCTTCTTCAATCGCCTGACGCATCGAATATACATGGAATGGATGATAAGAACCATCATTCCATTCTGTGCCAAACATCTCCAATGTTGCTCCTTTGGGTGTTGCTGTAAACGCAAAAAATGAAAGATTTTTATGTCTTCCATGAGCAATCATTTCTCGCACCAAACGGTCATTATCATCCAACAATTCATCTTCAGCTTTTCCTTCCAGTTCAGCATACTCTTTCAGAGCATCCGACACATCTGCAAGTGCAGCTTTCAATTTTATTGCAGAAGAACCAGTCTGTGAAGAATGTGCTTCATCCACGATAATCGCAAATCGCTTATCTGTTGTATCATCCACTTCTTCATAAATGACCGGGAATTTCTGCAATGTAGTTACAATGATTCGTTTTCCGGCGTTCAAAGCATCCCTTAAATCCTTAGAAGATTTCTTTTCATCAATTGCACATACACTGCCAAACATATGGTCAAATCCCGTGATTGTTTCCTGTAACTGTGCATCCAGATTACGTCTGTCAGTTACAATAACAACCGATGTAAATACAGGCTCATTTGTATCATTATGTAAAGATGCAAGACGATACGCTGTCCATGCAATAGAATTTGACTTCCCTGAACCTGCTGAGTGCTGAATCAGATAATTGTTCCCTGAACCGTTCTCACGAACATCTGCAATCAGTTTACGCACTACATCCAACTGATGAAATCTAGGGAAAATCAGCCGCTTCTTTGTAACATTCTTTCCATCTTTCTTTTCGGTCTTCACCTCAAAGCTGATGAACTTCTGAATAATATCCAGCAAACTGTCCTTCTGTAATACATTTTCCCAGATATAAGACGTCACATAATTATCATCTTCTGCCTGCGGATTTCCGGCACCACCGTCATTTCCAGCACCGTTGGAACCCTGATTGAATGGAAGGAAATACGTATCAGTGCCTTTTAATTCCGTGGTCATCCATGCTTCGTAAAGGTCTACTGCAAAATAAGCAAGAATACGATGATTCAACCAGAAAGCAGGTTCCCTCTGGTCTCTGTCATACTGCCACTGCAATTTTGCATTGTCTACCGTCTGACCTGTCAACTGATTCTTTAATTCAATCGCAACCACTGGAATACCATTGATTGCAAGCATCATATCAACTGAATTGTTGTTCTGCTGCGAATAGTGCCACTGTCTGATACACTGACACACATTCTGCTCATATCTTTTTACAGCAACATCATTAAGAGTGGATTCCGGCTTGAAATAACAAACCTTAAAATCCATTCCACGATGTTTAAAACCATGTCGCATGACGGACAGCAGACCATCCATCTGTACGGCATCTTCAAAACATTTATAAAACTTCCTGTATGGGTCAGAATTACACTGTTTTTCAAAACGCTGCCACATAATTGGCTGAGTTGCTTTTACAAACCCGACCAATGTATGAATATCCAACGCCGTATCGGAAGATGCAGTATATCCAGCATCTGTTGCCTTTTCATATCCACCATCAGGCGAAATCAAAAAGTCTTCGATGTTGGATTCAAACTGTTTCTCGTTTTCAGCCATAGGTTATACCACCCTTCTTTTTCCTGTAACTACTTCATAAATCAGTGATTTTTTGTATAATTCAAGGTCTTTGATGAGAGATTCTTTTTCAGCAATGAGGGAATCAATTTCCGCTGTTCTTTTATCAAGATATTTTACAATTTCTATTTGCTCATCTAATGTCGGATGCAAAATTTTAACAGAATAAAAATTTCCATTGGACAAATTTTGCAAGCCAACTGTGATACCGTTTGACTTCAATGCAAAAATATTTTTGTACGTCGTTGAATGAAATAAATATTCATCTATAAATGAGCAAATATCGAATTTTGCACAAACTTATCCCACAAACTTAAAAGC
>OGCM01004225.1_pt1 | contig 9919 bp, 9 predicted proteins | sample 1570151 | NCBI WGS metagenome assembly OGCM01 (sample SAMEA4370582, study PRJEB24528) | human gut metagenome
GGAAGGTGTATTAAAAGAGCTTCCCGGGGCCGCCGGGAATCTTGGAGGAAAACATGGTTTTATCATTTCCGGTCCCACACTGAACAGACTTGGTGTAGTCGGGCAGTGTGAGGAAATCCTGATACAGGCAGGCATCGCAGTCAGTACTTTCTGCGACACGGAAGGAAATCCATCTGTAGAGACTGTGGAACGGGCAGCGGAAGCATTTAAGGTAAGCGGGGCAGATTTTATTGTTGCACTTGGAGGCGGTTCTCCCATGGATGTGGCAAAAGCCGTAGGTGTTGTGGCAAAATATGGCGGAAGTATCACAGAATATGAAGGCGCAGACAAGGTTCCGGGTGAGAACATTCCACTGATCGCCATTCCCACAACAGCAGGAACCGGTTCGGAAGTTACAGCTTTTTCCGTGATCACAGATCATAAGAGAAATTACAAACTTACGGTATTTTCTTATAAACTGATCCCTGCTTATGCGCTTCTGGATCCGTTGCTCCTTACATCTGCACAGGCTTCGGTAGCGGCAGCCTGTGGGATTGATGCTTTGATCCACGCGGAGGAATCTTATGTTTCCCTGGATGCATCCCCGTTTTCCGAGGCCATGAGTGAAAAAGCCATGGAACTGATCGGTCGGAGCATCCGCAGTTACGTGGCAGACCGCAGCAATCTTGAGGCAGCTTCCGATATGCTGGCAGGTTCCCTGTTTGCAGGAATTGCTTTTTCCTGGGCAAGACTTGGAAATATCCATGCAATGAGCCATCCGGTCAGCGCTTTTTACAATGTGCCCCATGGGGTTGCAAATGGAATCCTTTTTCCATATATCGTGAAATATAACGAAGAGGCAGCATTTCAAAAATATCGAAAGATCTATCATTACATTTCCCCGGAAAAGAAAAATGCATCTGAGTTTTCGAAGGGAATGCTGGAGCAGGCAGTACGTGAGCTGAACACACAGGTTGGGATTCCGGCAAAATTATCTGACGCAGGGGTTACGGATGAGCATTTTTCCCAGATGACAGACGATGCCATGAAAAGCGGAAACATTGCGGTGAATCCGTGGAAAACCGGGTGGGAGGATATTCTGGCGCTGTATAAAGAGGCGTTGTAAGTGTAAATATTTGAGGTGTCTAAGTATCTGACCTGTCACATGGCAGATACTCAGAAAATCTGTACCGAAATCTTGGTAAGATATTCCTCCGAGGAATCAGCGGCCAGCTCATCGATGATCGCTTCTTTATAGGAATACTGCCCGGTACGAAAGCCATTTTCATCGATCCACTGAAACAGCTTCCTGTAAGTTTCCTCCGAATCATAGTAATCCCCCTTCAGATAAGCCACCGCATAAGTGCCGGCAGGCTTGATATGGAAGGGGAAATCTTCCGGGCGGTCAATGACTTTGGTGAAAAAATATGCATATGTATCCAGATGTCCCTGGCGAAGTTCCGAGACATCCAGCATGGCGCCATAAGGATGGCCGGCATTCAGATTGTTTTTGTTGCAGTAGCCGATGTGGCTGCAGAGGGTGTGGATGATGGCCTCGTGGTCATTGGTGTTTAATGGATCACTTAGGATCATATATTCTTCCGGTGTATATTCCTGGAAAATATGTTCCGTGCTGCTCCCGGCCTGGTTGCTTTCCAGCTTTTCCTGGAGAGAAACAAGAGCAAGCTTCGTTTCGATAACCTGACGTGTTTTTCGGATTCGTTCTTCTTCTTTTAAAACTTCTTCCCGTTGTTCGAGAAGGAGTTTTTTTAATGCCTGGGGATTGCGGTGGTTTAAGAAGGCCCCGATTTCCCTGAGGGGCATGCCAAGTTTACTTAAACAGTTGATGGTAAAAAATACATCAAACTGGCTTTCGCTGTAATAACGGTAGCCACGGTCATCGGTATAGGCAGGTTTAAACAGCCCGATCTCATCGTAATGGATCAGTGTGCGCTTGTTTGTGCCGCAGAGACGTGCAAAATCTCCGGTTTTTATGCATGGATCATTAAATTTTTGCATAAATATACAATTCCTCCTTGACTATAACGTAACGGTATATTTTATTATATAGCTGTTTTGAGAGGAACGCAACGGACAGAGTGGACGGACTTAAATGGAACCAGTCTGTCCTGAAAAATAAGAGATACCTGCACAAGAATAAAAAGGAGAGAAAACCATGCCAAAATTAAGTGACCGCGTTAATACATTTACAGATTCCGTGATCCGCCGTATGACCAGGATCAGCGATGAGTACGGAGCTATCAATCTGTCTCAGGGATTCCCGGATTTTGATCCGCCGAAAACAATCCTGGATGCACTTGCAAAAACAGCCTACGAGGGACCGCACCAGTACTCCATAACCTTCGGAGCAGAAAACTTCCGTGAAGCCCTTGCCAGAAAGCAGGGAAAAGCCATCGGAAGAGAGATCAATCCGGAGACTGAGATCGTAGTAACCTGCGGCGGAACCGAGGCTATGATGAGTGCCATGATGACCATCTGCAATCCAGGAGATAAAGTTATGGTATTTTCCCCGTTCTATGAGAACTACGGAGCTGATGCTATCCTTTCCGGAGCAGAGCCTATCTACATTCCGCTGGTACCGCCGACTTATGAATTTGATATCAATCTGGTGGAGGAAGGATTCAAAGCCGGAGCAAAAGCCATCATCGTCTGCAATCCGTCCAACCCGTGCGGAAAAGTTTTCACAAGAGAAGAGTTGACAGCCATCGGTGAGCTTGCTGTGAAATACGACGGCTTTGTTGTGACAGATGAGGTATATGAGCATATGGTCTATGCTCCAAATGAGCATGTATGCATGGCATCCCTTCCGGGAATGTACGAGCACACCATCACCTGTAACTCCCTCTCCAAAACCTACTCCATCACCGGCTGGCGTCTTGGATATCTTATCGGACCGGAGGAAGTGATCGAGGGAGCAAAAAAAGTTCATGATTTCCTGACCGTAGGAGCAGCAGCACCACTTCAGGAGGCAGCAGTTGTGGGACTGAATTTCCCGGAATCCTACTATGAAGACCTTCTTGCTTTATATACAAAGAAAAGAGAACATTTCCTTAACGGCCTGGATGAGATCGGCCTGAAGCACAATGTTCCACAGGGAACTTATTTCGTCATGATCGACATTCAGGAATTCCTGGATCTTCCTCAGTTTGCCGGTTATACAGACCTAGAATTCTGCGAGTGGATGATCAAAAACATCGGGGTTGCGGCAGTGCCGGGATCAAGCTTTTTCCGTGAGGATGTCAACAATCTGATCCGTCTCCATTTTGCACGTGAGGAGAAAACCATCGACGAGGCACTTTCCCGCCTGAAGAAAATGAAGGAGCTGTTAAAATGACATACTCAGTGAATTTCGCAAATTATACCATCGGTGAGGATGCGTATCAGAATGTCAGAGAAGTGTGCCGCCATTATGGGAAAAAAGCTCTGCTGATCGGTGGAGAACTGGCGTTGAAAGCAGGAAAAGAGAAGCTTATTCAGGCGCTGGCCTCTGAGATCCAGATCGTAGACACGGTTCTTTTCGGCACAGACTGCACGTACGCAAGAATGGAAGAGCTGGCAGAGCACGCAAAAAAATGTGGTGCAGACATGATCTTCGGCATGGGCGGCGGAAAAGCTCTGGATACAGCCAAGGGAACTGCTGAGAAAGCCGGTCTTCCGGTATTTACCTTCCCGACTATCGCGGCCACCTGCGCGGCAACTACCGCGCTTTCCGTTGTGTATAAAGAAGACGGAAACTTTGACAGCTTTTACTTCTACGACAAATTGGTTCCGCGTTCGGTATCCTGATGTTTCTGGTGCCGATCCCGCAGGGAGAGTCCTTCACCACATTGCTGGATTTCCTGAAAAATGAGTACCTATGATTACTTTGCAAAACCGGAGTGGATCCGTAAGAATCATTATCTGACACGAGCGTTTACCACCACACCGCTGTATCTGGTATCCAAGATCATCGGAGCTGTTTTTGCAGTGATGGTTGTATTTAATATCGGACCGGAAGTGATCATTTCCGCTGATACCGGAGCAACCATCGTGGATCTCTGTGGTACACTGTTCTGTATCGTAGTTGCATTCAGATTTATCATGCCGTTTCTGACAGACTGCAATACACTGTACGCCCCCCTGTTCCATGTACCTGGAAGAGCGTCCGTAGACCTGATCGCATCCTGGTTCGGTGCATCCAATGCAGCGGTAATCCTTACCAGAGAGAATCGCAAATATTTTCCCGCCGTTTTATCTGTGCATCTGCGTGGTCGGTATCATCCTGGCAGTGATCATCGCCAGAATCCCTCCGATCCGTATGGTGCCGGATACTTACCGTGAAGCTGTTGGAAAACAGATCGACGAGGAGATCCCACAGGAAAAGGGAATGCTTGCATATGCTGTTGAGATGAGCTGCAGACGTGCGGAAAAATTTACTCTGAAAAACGTAGGCGAAGGCGGCCTGGAAGTTATGGTGGGCATGTTCTTTGACCTGATCCCGATTGTAGTATCCTGGGGAACCCTGGCACTGATCATTGCAACGTACACCCCGTTTTTCAAATGGATTTCCTATCCAATGGGAATGTATCTGAAAGTTCTTGGCGTGCCGGAAGCATTTGCCGCAGCACCGGCCACACTGGTAGGCTTTACCGATATGTTCATCCCGGCACTGCTTGCAGTGACACTTACCTCTGTAAAAACAAAATTTGTCATCGGAGTACTTTCTCTGGTACAGATCATTTACCTTACTGAGGTTGGAACCATCATCATCAAAAGTGAGATCCCGCTGAATTTCTGGAAACTTCTGGTGATCTTCCTTGAGAGAACCATCATTGCAATCCCGCTGATCGTGCTGTTTGCAAACATGATCGGGTTGTAAAATCGGGCTGTAAAAATCGAATTATAAAAAATAAACAGGAGTGAAAAGTTCAGGCTTTCGCTCCTGTTTTGCATAAATAAAAAAGGATATTGTCAAGTCTGTTAAGAGAGGGTATTGCGTTGTATAATAAACAAAAAAATTGAGCGTAAATATTCGCGTTATCGGAGGACAACAATCATGGATTTTCGAATACTACGATATTTTCTCACAGTAGCCAAAGAACAGAGTTTCACAAAAGCAGCCGAACAGTTACATATCACCCAGCCCACCCTTTCCAGGCAGCTGGCCGCCCTGGAAGGGGAACTGGGCGTGGAACTTCTGGTGCGTTCCGGAAGGCACATCACGCTGACAGATCAGGGAATCCTTTTTAAACGCAGGGCGCTGGAGATCCTGGATCTGGAAGAAAAAACCCTGGAAGAGCTGAAAGGCGCCGAGGAGCTGATGGAAGGAACGATCACTGTGGGGTGTGGGGAATTTGTGGAAGTAGAGAGACTGGCTGAAATTTGCAAACGCTACCGGGAAAAATATCCTCTGGTCCAGATTGCCCTGCATACAGCTACTGCGGATACTACTTATGAAATGATGAACAAAGGACTTGTGGATATCGGCCTTTTTATGGAACCGGTAAATACAGAGGGCCTGGATCATATCCGGATTCCAAACAGTGACTACTGGGTAGTAGGTATGCGCCCGGACGATCCCCTTGCAAAAAAAGAATTTATAGAGAAAAAAGATCTCCAGGATAAGCCTCTGATCCTGCCGGAGAGAACCGGAGTCCAGAGCGAGCTTGCCAACTGGTTTGGAAAAGATTTCAGCAAACTTCACATCGCCTATACCAGCAATCTGGGAACCAATGCCGGAATCCTGGCGTTAAAAGGCGCCGGCTATCCCGTCTCCATCGAAGGCGCGGAGAGATATTGGAGAGAAGATCTGTTGGTACAGCGAAGACTTTACCCGGAGATTACATCCAATACAGTAGTAGCCTGGAGGAGAAACATCCCTAATTCCCTGGTGGTGGAGAAATTTATTGAGGAGATCAAGGCCTTTGAGGGGTGGAAGAAGAACTGAGAGGGAATCAGCTGGATTTACAGAAAAATGGTTTCATGGTATCATAGTTTCAGAAAGAAACGGATACTGTGAGGCCATTTTTGATAAGAGGGAGAGAAACCGAATGGGAAGTTATCTGAATCCGGGCGGTGGAATGTTTAAAGCCTGTCTGCGGTCAAAAATTTATGTGGATAAAAGCGGGTTGATCGCAAAAACAAATGAAGTACTGGGAACAGAGCAGCGTTTTGTCTGCGTGAGCAGACCGCGACGTTTCGGAAAATCCATGGCTGCTAATATGTTGGCTGCATACTATGGCCGAGGTGAAGATAGTACAGAACTGTTTTCTGATCTCAGGATCCATACAGATAAAAGCTTCCGGGAAAATCTGAACCAGTATGATGTGATCCGGATCAACATGCAGGAATTTTTAAGTGCTGCACCGGACATGGACGAGATGCTGAAGCTTCTTCAGAAACGTATTCTCAGGGAGCTGAAGATACAGTATCCGGATTATATTGACAGTGATTATCTGGTCTTTGCCATGCAGGATGTTTTTGCATATACCAGACATCCTTTCGTGATCCTGATCGATGAATGGGATTGTATATTCCGTGAATTTAAACAGAATATGGAAGCACAGAAAAAATATCTGGATTTTCTGCGTGTATGGCTGAAGGATCAGGAATATGTGGCATTAGCCTATATGACCGGAATCCTCCCGGTGAAAAAATATGGTTCACATTCTGCATTAAATATGTTTACGGAATATTCCATGATCAATCCAAGAGAAATGGCTGAGTTTTTCGGATTTACGGAAGATGAGGTAAAAGACCTCTGCAGTCAGTATAAACGGAATTTTCAGGAGGCACAGGCATGGTATGATGGCTATGAGCTGGTAGCCATAGAGGATGGAAGAAAGAAGACGTATTCCATGTACAGCCCGAAATCTGTGGTGGATGCCATGTTAAGTGGAATTTTTGACAATTACTGGAATCAGACAGAAACCTATGAAGCCCTGAAAGTTTATATCCGTATGAATTATGATGGCCTGAAAGATGCAGTGATAAGAATGTTGGCAGGCGATAAGGTTCAGATCAATACAGGAACTTTTTCCAACGATATGACAACGTTTCAGGGAAAGGATGATGTATTGACACTTCTGGTGCATCTGGGGTACTTAAGTTATCACTGGCCGGATAAGACGGTGACGATTCCAAATAAAGAGGTATCCCAGGAATATATAAATGCCATCAGCACAATGGACTGGAAAGAAGTGATACAGTCCGTTGAGACATCCAGAAAACTTCTGGAAGCATTGTGGAATCTGGATGGAGAAGCGGTGGCGAGGGGAATCAATCAGGCTCACAGAGAAATTTCGGTTCTTCAGTATAATGACGAGAATTCTTTAAGCTGTACCATCAATCTGGCGTTTTATTTTGCCAGAGAGTATTATACGATTATCCGGGAACTGCCAACAGGAAAAGGATTTGCAGACATCTGCTTTATCCCAAGAAAGTTATACGCAGACTGAAATGGGACAAAGATGCTTATGGAGCCATATCACAAATTAAAGAAAAGCAATATGTAGATGCCCTGAAAGACTATCATGGAAATCTCCTGCTTGCAGGAATCAATTACGATAGAAAAACAAAGCAGCATACCTGTATAATTGAGCGGTATCATAAAGAATAAAATATACACAAATGGGAAAAAGCCTCCCCTGGATACGGAAATCTATCCGCGTTCAGGGGATTTTTTATGATGCAAAAATTATATTATAAACATAAAGATTTATACAACGAACATGTACGGATAAAATATACGATGCTATTGTATAGACAGTAACCAGTCTTGCAGAAACAGAGCAAAATACAGAGAAAGAAGAATACATATGGAGAGCATAGCGGTTAAAAATCTGTACAAAAAATATAAGATATCACAGAGGCAGGAAGGCTTTGCCGGAATGGTGAAATACTTATTCCATCCTCAATATAAAGAGAAGGAAGCCGTAAAAGGAATTTCTTTTTCAATACAGCAGGGTGAATGCGTAGCTTTCCTGGGGGCAAACGGGGCAGGAAAATCAACGACCATTAAAATGCTTACAGGGATCATGAAACCGACAGAGGGAAAGATTTCCGTTATGGGAAATGATCCATTCAGGGAGCGGCTCATAAATGCCGGGAAGATAGGCGTTGTGTTTGGTCAGAAGACACAACTGTGGTGGGATATTCCGGTAAAAGATTCTTTTGAACTGCTGCATAGTATTTATGAAATCCCGGACAACGTTTATGAAGAAAATCTGGATCTGTTTAAGAAAATTCTGGAACTGGAAGAATTTATGGACCAGCCGGCAAGAAAGCTGTCCCTCGGACAGCGAGTAAGGGCAGATATAGCAGCAGCTCTTTTACATGATCCGCCGGTTTTATTTCTGGATGAACCAACAATAGGGCTGGATGTGGCAGTCAAACAGAAAGTATATCAGTTTTTACAATACATAAATAAAGAAAAAAAGACCACGATTTTGCTGACGAGCCATGATCTGAAAGATATGGAATGGTTGTGCCGGAGACTTATCATTCTGGAAAAAGGAGAAATTTTATTTGATGATGAAATAACAAAAATTTTTGATAATTATCCGGAAGCAGAAACATTGGAAGAAATTATTATTGAACTGTTCAATGGAAATACGAAGAAGTAACCGTCTGATTTTGTTTTTCTGAGGAGAGCAAATATGAGAAAATATCTGGCACTGATAAAAGGCGGATTTCTGGAAGGAATTGCTTATAAAGAAAACTTTCTGACAGGATTGCTGGCAAATTTTGTTCAGGTTGTAGTTTTTTACTATGTATGGAAAAGTATTTTTTTATATCATACGGAGATTAATGGATATACATGGGAAATCATGAAAAAGTATGTAATTGTTTCTTTTTTATGCAACAATACATTTTCTTTTGGATTTGAAATGCAGACGGCCAACAGTATTATCAGTGGAAATATAATCACAGATCTGTTAAAACCGCTGAGTTACCGAAGTTTGACTTTCTTTAAAGCTGTGGGAACAGCAGGAATGGAATTTTTGATCACATTTTTATGGTGCGGTACTTTTCTGGTAATGTGTAACGGAATGCAGAATATAGAGGTGTGGCGAGTTCTCCTTCTGCTTTTCTCCATACTTTTGGGAATGGGAATCAAATTTAACATCCAGTATATATTTTCCATGTTCTGTTTTTATACAGATAATGCGTATGGTGTTGTAAAAGGGAGAGAAGTTCTGACAAATTTCTGTTCAGGAGCTTTGGTTCCGCTGGCATTGTTTCCTGGATTTTTGCAGAAAATTGTTACGGTTATGCCTTTTTCCGGGATCGTATATATTCCATGCAGCATATTTGATGGAATATTTTGCTGGCAGAAATGCTGGGAAGCACTTTTGTTCCAGAGCGTGTGGAATGTAATATTATTTGCATTTGGAAGCATCTTATGGAAAAAAGCATCTTCCGTTATCGCATTATATGGAGGTTAAAGATGGGCAGATACAGGAAATATTTCAAAATATACCGGAAGATGCAGGAAATGAATATAAAATCCCTAATGTATTATCGAGCAGATTTTCTGATGATGACATTTTTTACATTGCTGTCCCAGGTATCAAATCTGGCTGTTATTGGAATTATCTATACAAATATTCCCACAGTTGGCGGCTGGTCTGTATGGGAAATTTTATTGTTATACGGATATCTGTTATTTTCGGAAGGATGGGTGAATTTTTTCTTTCAGGGTTCCTGGAAAATTGCACAGATGGTAAATAAATCAGAAATCGACCGGTTTCTCGTAAGACCGCTTCCGGCAGGAATGCAGATGGCAGCTTCCAGGATTGATTTTGACGGATTAAATAAAATGATCATAGCACTGGGAATATTGTCAGTTGGAATAAAAAACTGTAAAATAAACTGGACGATCATAAAAATCCTGTATTTTGTGGCATCTCTGCTTACAGCATCTATGATCCGTTTTTGC
>OGCM01004232.1_pt1 | contig 9902 bp, 7 predicted proteins | sample 1570151 | NCBI WGS metagenome assembly OGCM01 (sample SAMEA4370582, study PRJEB24528) | human gut metagenome
GACGTGGACGCCGATGAACGAGGAGTGGTGGCCCGACAACACGCAGTTCCCGCGCTTCGCCTCCGACGTCTACGACCTGACGGGGCGCCTCGACCCGACGCGCCCCGTCAACACCGTCAGCGGCGGCGCCGTCGTCAGGACCGACATCTGGGCCGTCCACAATTACGAGCAGAACCCGGCCAAACTGAAAGAGAAAATCTTCAGCGACGGCACGTTCTTCCATCCCCGCCTGCGGACGACCCGCGACCAGACGCGCAACATCGGATTCAACGAGGTGAAGGCGACCGCAAACTACGCCTGGCCGCAGTACGATGGCTCGTGCCCCTACCTGGTCGATGAATTCGGCGGCATCAAATGGGTGAAGGACCAGGAGAAGCAGGCCACGGATTCCCAGACCGAATCGTGGGGTTACGGACAGGCGCCCCGTACGCTCGAAGAGTTCTACACGCGGCTCGAAGGCCAGGTAGACGCGCTGCTCTCGCTCTCCGGACAGGTGTGGGGCTATTGCTACACCCAGCTCACGGACGTGGAACAGGAACAGAACGGCATCTATTGCTACGACCGCTCGGCCAAGTTCGACATGGACCGGATCAAGGCCATTTTCAGCAAACGCCCGGAACATCCCGCCCGATAACGCGCCGGACAGCCGCCCGCCCGAATGAAGCGCACCCCGAAAATCCGGAAAGGGATTTCGGGGTGCGCTTTTTATCCGGTTCGTCATCGTCCGCCTGCGGCAAAGCCTCGTGCGCGAATGCGCCCGGGAACAGAAGGCGTCGCTGAATTTCCATTCGCGTGTTTTCCCGGTTTCAGAGTCTCGATATAAAGTATTCCTGCATATTCCAACGATATACCCTTAATGAACGCTGCAATTGGGGATGCTTCATGTCGGTGCGTCGCACGGCGAGTGGCGGACGGTCCGACATGCGACCTTCTGTTTTCGGCACCATGAACTCCCGAAGGCAAAAAGCCACAGCGCCGGCACACTCCGCAATAGCAACCGACGGTTTTTAAATTATTCACGAAATATAAAAAAAGTCTCCACGGAGTACGCGGAGACAATAGGTTGAAAACCTTCGGCATATAGCCTTATTGTGATAAGATGTAGAATTCTTACACCACAAATATAGTAAAAAAAGATGAATTTCTGCAATTTTTTATTTAATTTTACAGAAAACACTTTCTTCATATGGCAAAAGTATTGGGTTTGGACCTTGGCACCAACTCACTGGGATGGGCCCTTGTCGATGAATCGGAGAACGAATATACGCTGATTGACAAAGGTGTAGACATTTTCCAGGAGGGAGTTGCCCGCGACAAAAACAATGAAAAACCTGCCGTTCAGGATCGGACGAGCGCCCGGGCACTGCGCCGCCACTATTTCCGGCGGCGTCTGCGAAAAATCGAACTGCTCAAAATACTCATCCGTTACGACCTTTGCCCGCCGTTGCCCGAGGAGCTGTTGACCGCCTGGCAAAAAGAGAAACGTTACCCGCAGGACAATGAATTCCTCCGTTGGCAGCGAACCGACGACAATGGGGATCGAAATCCTTACCACGATCGTTATGTAGCCCTGTCCGAGCGGCTCGATCTCGGGAATCGCACACAGCGCTGGCTGCTTGGCCGGGCGCTTTATCATTTGGCACAGCGACGCGGATTCCTCAGCAATCGCAAGGAAGCAGGAAATGAGAAAGAAGACGGCACGGTCAAGGAGTGTATCAAAAATCTGTCGGCTGAAATAGCAGCGGCAGGGTGTCGGTACCTCGGAGAATATTTCTACGGACTGTACCAACACAAGGAACGAATCCGCGACAAATACACCTCGCGCAACGAACACTACCTGGCCGAGTTCAATGCCATCTGCGACCGGCAGCAATTGCCCGACGAATGGCGTAAGGCGCTGCATCGGGCAATCTTTTTCCAGCGCGACCTCAAATCGCAGAAGGGGTCAGTCGGCCGATGCACCTTCGAGCCGACGAAGAGTCGGTGCCCCGTTTCGCATCCCCGTTTTGAGGAGTTCCGGATGCTGTCGTTCGTCAACAACATCCGGATTACAGGACCGGGCGACAATGCTCCACGACCTTTGACACAGGAAGAGTTCGAGACGATTCGTTCGCTCTTCTTCCGGAAAAGCAAGCCTTATTTCGATTTCGAAGAGATCGCCCGCAGAATCGCCGGCAAAGGGAAATATGCCTGCAAAGAGGAGCGTACAGAAGCTCCTTATCGTTTCAATTTCGCCCGCACGGCCACCGTATCGGGATGCCCCGTCACGGCATCGCTGCAAGCGATCTTCGGAGACGACTGGATTACGGAGATTCGCAGCCTTTACCTGCTTGGAGCAGGAAAAAACGAGGACCAGATGTTGAATGACGTATGGCACGCCCTCTTTTCGTTCAACGACGAAGGTCGGCTGCGTAGCTGGGCCTGCGAAAAATTGCAACTCACGGATGAACAAGCCAAAGCGTTTGCAGCCATCAAACTCCCGCAGGATTACGCGGCGTTGAGCCTAAATGCCATCGGCAAGATTCTGGTCTATCTGCGCTGTGGCTATCGGTACGACGAGGCGGTATTCCTGGCCAACCTGCGGGCGGCACTTCCGAAGGAGGTCTATGCCGACGAAAGCCGTCGGCATGAAATCGAACAGGACATCGCCTCGCTGCTGCTTGACTACAAGCGAAATCCGTATAACAAGTTCGATTCAAAGGAGCACCGCATTGCCGACTATTTCAGCGATCATGGATTGGATGCCTCTCGTCTGATCCGTCTTTATCATCCCTCGAAAATCGAGACCTATCCGGATGCGCAACCCAAGGCAAATGGCATTCTGCAACTCGGCTCTCCACGTACTGCGACCATTCGCAACCCGATGGCCATGCGGGCCCTGTTCCGATTGCGCAACCTGATAAACACGCTGTTACGCGAAGGCAGGATCGACCGAGACACGAAGATCCGGATTGAATTCGCCCGCGGACTCAATGATGCGAACAGGCGGAAGGCCATCGAGCAGTATCAGCGGGAACGGGAGGTTGAGAATCGGAAATATGCCGAAGAGATCCACAGCCAGTATGCCGCCGAAACCGGCCGCGAGATAAAACCCTCGGACGACGAAGTGCTGAAATACCGGCTGTGGGAAGAACAGCAGCACGTCTGTCCCTATACCGGGCGGCAAATCCGCATTTCGGACTTCGTCGGGTCGGCTCCGGATTTCGACATCGAGCACACGCTCCCGCAGGCTCGCGGCGGCGATGACTCGCAGATGAACAAGACGCTCTGCGAAAACCGGTTCAACCGGGAGACAAAACGGGCGAAACTGCCGGCCGAGTTGTCCAACCATGTCGAGATCATGGAGCGGATCGAATCGTTTGGTTGGCGGGAAAAAATGGAGAGTCTGCAAAAGCAGATTGAAGCCCAGGTTCGCAGGAGCAAAAGCGCAGCGATTAAATCCGAAAAGGACGACGCCATTCAGCGCCGTCACTATTTGCAGATGCAACTCGACTACTGGCGCGGGAAATACGAACGCTTCACCATGGCCGAGATTCCCGAAGGATTCAGCAATCGGCAGGGAGTCGACATCGGCATCATCGGCAAATATGCACGGCTCTATCTGAAGACGGTTTTTGACCGAATCTATACGGTCAAAGGTTCCACGACCGCCGCGTTCCGCAAGATGTGGGGACTGCAGGAGGAGTATGCCCGCAAGGAGCGCACGAACCACGTCCACCACTGCATCGACGCCATCACGATCGCCTGTATCGGCCGCCGGGAGTACGACCGCTGGGCGCAATATGTCGCCGACGAGGAGCGATACGGCTACGGCGAAAGCGGCAAACCCCGCTTCGAGAAACCCTGGCCGACCTTTACCGAAGATGTCAAGGCGGCGGCCGACGAACTGCTCGTTGCCCACCACACGCCCGACAACATGACCAAACAGACGCGCAGGAAGTTACGGGTTCGCGGCCGGATAAAGTTGAATGCCGACGGGGAACCAATCTACCAGCAAGGAGACACGGCTCGCTGCCGGTTGCATCAGGATACCTTCTACGGCGCTATTAAGCAGGATGGAGAGATCCGCTATGTCATCCGCAAATCGCTCGCGCAGTTACAGCCGACGGACATCGACAAGATTATCGACGATGCAGTCCGGGATCGCGTACGGGAGGCAATCGACGAGGTCGGATTCAAGACGGCGATGAATCCCGATGAATACACGATCTGGATGAACCGGGAAAAGGGCATTCCCATCCGCAAGGTGCGGATCTTCACACCGAGTGTCAAACATCCGATCGCGCTAAAAAAACAGCGCGACCTATCTGCAAAAGAGTACAAGCGGGATTATCATGTCGTAAATGAGGGGAACTATTGCACGGTCATCTATGAGGGCCAGGACAAAAAGGGCAAAACGAAACGCACCTTTGAACTCGTCAGCAACCTCGAAGCTGCCCAATATTTCAAAGCCAGCGCTGACCGGGAAGCCCGCCCCGATCTGGTACCGCAGACCGACACGAACGGTTTCCCCTTGAAATACATCTTAAAAACGGGGACCATGGTCCTGTTTTATGAAAATACCCCGGCAGAACTTTATGAATGTACCCGCAAGGAGTTGGTAAAACGACTCTACAAGGTAACAGCAATGGCTGCAGAAGGACGGGTACAGTTCCTCTTTCATCAGGAGGCCCGAGATCAGAAAACACTTACCTCCTTATATGGAGCTGGGACCTCTCAATTCTGCCAATCCAATCCATCACCGAAATTGCGCCTCAGCGTTTCCAATTTTAACATGTTGGTGGAAGGTTATGATTTCGAACTGACCGTAACGGGCGAGATAAAATTCAAAGATGACCGGCCATGCTGAAACGAACCTTGTTTTTTTCGACACCCTACTGTTTGAGCCTGCGCAACGGCCAGATGATCATCCACACGCGCGAGGCCCCCGACCAACGGAAAAGCATCCCGATCGAGGATATCGGCTTCGTGGTGCTGGAGGACCAGCAGACCTCCATCACGCTGCCGCTCTTGAATGCGCTGTCGGACAACAACGTGGCAGTTATCCTGTGCGGAGAGAACCGAATGCCGAACGCCTTGTTGATGAATTTGGATTCAAACAGAACGCAAGGTGAACATTATCGGATGCAGATCGCTGCATCCGAACCGCTGAAGAAGGGCCTTTGGAAACAGATCGTCGAGACCAAAATCCGCAACCAGGCTGCCTTGCTGCGGAAGCTGGGGTATGACGGAGACAAACTGAAACCCTGCTACATGAATGTCAAGAGCGCCGACGCCGACAACCGGGAGGGCATAGCAGCGAGAATCTACTGGTCAGAACTGTTCGGTGCCGAATTTTACCGTTCCCGCGAAGGTTCGCCGCCCAACAACCTGCTCAATTACGGCTATACGATCCTGCGAGCCGCCGTGGCCCGTGCGATCATGGGCTCCGGACTGTTCCCAGCATTCGGGATCTTCCATCGGAATCGTTACAACTCCTTTCCGCTGGCCGATGACGTAATGGAACCCTATCGACCGTATGTCGACGAATTGGTCTGCCAACTTTACAGAAACGGGAATACACAACTGACCAAAAAGGTGAAAGGCGAACTGTTGCGGCTCCTGTTTGTCGATACTCGTTTCGACAAGGTTGTGCGACCTCTCGAAGTAGGACTTATGTTTTCAGCCTCTTCCCTGGCTAAATGCTTTGCTGGAACCCAAAAAAAGATTGCATATCCTTTATTGGAGTAGTCGAATGTCAGAAGTACGCTTGAATGCTTATCGAATCATGTGGTTGTTTGTCTTTTTTGATTTGCCAACCAATACAAAAACGGAACGACGTCATGCGGTGCAATTTCGCAAGGCGTTGGAAAAAGATGGTTTCACAATGATGCAGTATTCAGTCTATGTGCGCCATTGTGCATCGAAGGAGAATATGCAGGTTCACATTAAGCGGGTTCGACGATCGATGCCTCCGACAGGATTTACAAGTATTCTTGCTGTAACGGACAAACAGTATGGAGACATATTAAATTTTTGGGGTAAAAGCGAACGAGCAAAACCGGAAATTCCGCATCAATTGGAATTTTTCTGATAAATCGTTATTTTCGTTCTTTGAAATACGGAAAATGCATCAAACTGGCTTCGTCGGAACACCCGATCGTATTTTTATAGTGGCAGACAGCCCGTAAGTAACACTTTATCAATCAATATGAGGCCCGACGTTGTGGTTTGATGTAGAATTTCGATAAGATACAACTCGAACTCTTCAGGAAACGCGCGATAGGGGTTGTGGTTTGATGTAGAATTTCGATAAGATACAACAAAGAGCGCAGGATAATAATTAGCGCCAGCGTTGTGGTTTGATGTAGAATTTCGATAAGATACAACGGGCCTCGATCTCGCATCCGCGATATCATCGTTGTGGTTTGATGTAGAATTTCGATAAGATACAACGATTCTTCTTATCGAAATAACGACGATTCCGTTGTGGTTTGATGTAGAATTTCGATAAGATACAACAGGAGGCTCTACTCCTATGCCTTCTGCTACGTTGTGGTTTGATGTAGAATTTCGATAAGATACAACGCTTTGGGTCCACGGGGGAATAGGACCCCCGTTGTGGTTTGATGTAGAATTTCGATAAGATACAACCCGGAGACTCTGAAGGCAGTCCCTCTTACCGTTGTGGTTTGATGTAGAATTTCGATAAGATACAACGCGCTGCTGAACCCAGTAAGAGTAAAGTGGGTTGTGGTTTGATGTAGAATTTCGATAAGATACAACTTCAAGAACGTCAAGATGAAGCGGTTCAAAGTTGTGGTTTGATGTAGAATTTCGATAAGATACAACGGCAGCGCGAATGGTGTTGTAGAGAACATTGTTGTGGTTTGATGTAGAATTTCGATAAGATACAACCCGTCTTGATCGCCACCCGACGGAAGTTGGGTTGTGGTTTGATGTAGAATTTCGATAAGATACAACGAACCATTAGCCACTGACGAGCGACATCCCGTTGTGGTTTGATGTAGAATTTCGATAAGATACAACTTTAGTCGATGTGACATAGTCACCCGGGAGGTTGTGGTTTGATGTAGAATTTCGATAAGATACAACAGAAGGAGCGGTGACATGGTCGCCAATTGGGTTGTGGTTTGATGTAGAATTTCGATAAGATACAACCCAGTCACGGGTGCGTACGCCGGGTTGAGAGTTGTGGTTTGATGTAGAATTTCGATAAGATACAACCTTCAGCAATTCACGAACTCTTCCAGAAGGTTGTGGTTTGATGTAGAATTTCGATAAGATACAACAATTCAAGCTCAAATTATTCATATCAAACTGTTGTGGTTTGATGTAGAATTTCGATAAGATACAACGACGGGTCGAATACTTAGCATATCAATCAAGTTGTGGTTTGATGTAGAATTTCGATAAGATACAACGATTAGCAGCGGCAGAATTGCGGTCGACCGGTTGTGGTTTGATGTAGAATTTCGATAAGATACAACCGCATCTCTTGAAACTAAATTTACAGGCATGTTGTGGTTTGATGTAGAATTTCGATAAGATACAACCTCGCCTGCAGCGACAGAGAACTGACCGGCGTTGTGGTTTGATGTAGAATTTCGATAAGATACAACCGATAAACTGGAAAAAGAATGCAAAACCGAGTTGTGGTTTGATGTAGAATTTCGATAAGATACAACACAAACGTCAAATGGAAATGTACGAAAGATGTTGTGGTTTGATGTAGAATTTCGATAAGATACAACGTATAGCAGAATAGGAGCGAATCCTCGTTAGTTGTGGTTTGATGTAGAATTTCGATAAGATACAACTCATTAAAACAAGGCTCGTAAGCAACCGCGTTGTGGTTTGATGTAGAATTTCGATAAGATACAACTCCAACCAGTCACTATAGCGGCTGCCGCCGTTGTGGTTTGATGTAGAATTTCGATAAGATACAACGAAAAAACGCTCCCAGGCCTCAGACTGCTGTTGTGGTTTGATGTAGAATTTCGATAAGATACAACAGCGATGAGGAATACTATTAACAATAGGAGGTTGTGGTTTGATGTAGAATTTCGATAAGATACAACCTCGATTCCTCGATACTATCTTAAGTATCTGTTGTGGTTTGATGTAGAATTTCGATAAGATACAACGATTTCTGAGGCACTCTTTGTTGTCCAGAGGTTGTGGTTTGATGTAGAATTTCGATAAGATACAACGACGAAAATGTAGCCCTTGGCTATCCGGCGTTGTGGTTTGATGTAGAATTTCGATAAGATACAACCCCAGGCTATGACTCCTGGGCGTTCGGCTTGTTGTGGTTTGATGTAGAATTTCGATAAGATACAACCGATAGCGATATACGACGTTCCAGTTCAGTGTTGTGGTTTGATGTAGAATTTCGATAAGATACAACTCTTGATGTCGATCTTCGCATCGTGGTTGTGTTGTGGTTTGATGTAGAATTTCGATAAGATACAACTCGACGAAGTGGTCAGCAACAGCGCAACGGGTTGTGGTTTGATGTAGAATTTCGATAAGATACAACTCAGGAACAAGCATTGTAATAAGCATAAAAGTTGTGGTTTGATGTAGAATTTCGATAAGATACAACTTTAGCTGCATTTACAAGACGCGCTTCGTCGTTGTGGTTTGATGTAGAATTTCGATAAGATACAACTGCAAGATCTTTACAAGGCGCTCGCCGAAGTTGTGGTTTGATGTAGAATTTCGATAAGATACAACATATCTTCTAAAGAAATATCACTAAGTACAGTTGTGGTTTGATGTAGAATTTCGATAAGATACAACGAAGAACCTAGGACAGCCGCAGGCGTCACAGTTGTGGTTTGATGTAGAATTTCGATAAGATACAACTTTTTTTGGCGACATTCAATACATTTTCCGGTTGTGGTTTGATGTAGAATTTCGATAAGATACAACTGGAAAAGAAAGTATTTATAGTAACGCGAGTTGTGGTTTGATGTAGAATTTCGATAAGATACAACCAACCCATCCTTCATGGATGTGGTCATCTGTTGTGGTTTGATGTAGAATTTCGATAAGATACAACAGAGCAGAATTAGGAGTGGTCGTCCCGGCGTTGTGGTTTGATGTAGAATTTCGATAAGATACAACACCTTGGGATGTGGCTCGCCAGTGGCTCATGTTGTGGTTTGATGTAGAATTTCGATAAGATACAACATAAAGTAAATTGTATACATTTGCAGTGTGTTGTGGTTTGATGTAGAATTTCAATAAGATACAACCGGCAGTATTGGAATGCTGCATAATTGCAACTGTTGTTTACATTACCCTTTTGACTCAAGAAGATTTCAAACTCCCTTAAATACGTCAAATCCAATTCATCAAAACGCATATTGACCGAGCGGAATTGCGACACAAGGACCAACGTTACCTTATGTTTGCTGGCGGAACTGTACTTTTCGACTTTTTCCAAGCGTTCGATAATCTGTTTGAAGTACTCCCCGACCGTGCAGTTGATTCGTTTGCCGTTCTGTTCAAACAGCGTATCGAATGTAACGGGAATTTCCAGCACCTCCAACTTTTTGATTTTCTTCTCGTATTCACGTATCTTGGAGGTTATTTGAAACTGTATTTCTGCTCTATCGGGGCAGTCGGCGGTAGGTTGTTGCTTGTCGAAATCCCAATGCACCAAAGCTTCCGAAATGCCCAGACCGACGAACTTACGGCGGCGGTCATGGGTAAAGACAAGAGCAAGAGGGGCTAAACGGTTTCTGTTGATAGCGTCTCTGCGACATACGACGTTGATTGTCATAATCTTTACGGATTACGCAAGCAACAAAATGCGATTCGTGTGTTACACGATTTTCATTAGTGTCCCGTTAAAATTGGGACGAAGTTAATATTAATCAAATAGTCCCTCC
>OGCM01004240.1_pt1 | contig 9880 bp, 8 predicted proteins | sample 1570151 | NCBI WGS metagenome assembly OGCM01 (sample SAMEA4370582, study PRJEB24528) | human gut metagenome
GGTGGAGCAGGATGGTCTCCGCGTTATCCCCGGCGTTGTGGGCGGTGGCGATCCACTGGGCCCCGCAGGTCCGGGCGGTCCGGCGGAGAAAATCATAGCGCATATCCCGGGCGGTCTCCTCCACACCGCGGCGGCGGCGGCGGGCCTCTCCGGACACATCGCCGCCCCCGATGAACAGTTCCACCGGGGGCAGGTCCCGCCATGTCCCGTCGGGCTGGAGCAGGCGGTCCCGCCCGCAGCACAGGGTGATGAACTGGCGGACGAAGGCCGCGTCCCGGTCGGCCTCCTCCCCACGCAGCTGGTGGTTGTAGTGGGCGGCGGCCAATGTAAAGGGGACCTCCCGGCGCAGTCGGTACAGCTGGTGGAGCAGGCACACGGAGTCCGCTCCGCCGGATACGGCGCACAGGACGGTGCTGCCGGGGGGGATCAGCTCCCGCGCCAGAAGCAGACCGCCTGCAAAATCACCCATAGATCCTCCCGGGCCCCATTTTGGGGTTGAATCTGTAAAAATTCATCTTAAAAATACGGTCAGTATTCATCGTGCTGCCACTCCATGTTGCCGAAGGTGGTGAACTCCGGCAGCCACTGGAGTTCGACAGTCCGGGTCTCGCCGTGCCGGTTCTTGGCGATGATGCACTCGGCCAGGTTGGGGTTCGGGGTGTCCTTGTCGTAATAGCCCTCCCGATAGAGAAACATGACAATATCGGCGTCCTGCTCGATGGCGCCCGACTCACGCAGGTCGGACAGCATGGGCCGCTTGTCCGTGCGGGACTCGTTGGCACGGGACAGCTGGCTTAAGCACAGGACGGGGACGTTCAGCTCCTTGGCCATGATCTTCAGGGAGCGGGAGATGTCAGAGACGATCTGCTGGCGGTTGTCCCCCTGGCGGATCTTGCCCCCGGCGGACTGCATCAGCTGGAGGTAGTCGATGACCACCAGCCCCAGGTCCTCCACCCGGCGGCACTTGGCGTTGATGTCGGCCACGGTGACAGAGGAGTCGTCGTCGATGAGGATGCGGGAGTGGTTCAGCGAGTCGGCGGCCACGGCGATCTTGTCCCAGTCGTCATCGGTGAGCTTGCCGGTGACCAGCTTTTTGTTGTCCACAAAGCACTCGCTGGAGATAAGGCGCAGGGCCAGCTGTTCCCGGCTCATCTCCAGGGAGAAGAAGGCCACCTGCTTGCCCGACTTTTTGCCCGCGTCCAGCAGGATGTTCAGGGCCATGGACGTCTTGCCCATGCCGGGGCGGGCGGCCAGGAGGATGAGGTCGGACTTATTCAGGCCCGAGATGGCCCGGTCTAAGTCCCGCAGGCCGGTGGACAGGCCGGGGATGGCGCTGTCGCTGGCGGCCAGCTCGGCCAGGCGGTCATACACGTCGATGATGACGTCGGAGATGGGGGTCAGGCCCCGGGCCGAGCGGCCCTGGCGGATGGCGTAAATGCGCTGCTCCGCCGCCTCCAGAATGTCCTGCCCGGTATCAGAGCCCTGGCGGACCATGTTCAGCAGGTCCCCCGCCGTCTCCGCCACCCGGCGCTGAAGGGTGTTGTCCTTGAGGATGTCGATATACTCTTTGACGTTGGCGGCGGTGGGGGTGGTGTCCATGAGCTGAAGGAGATAGCCCCGGGACTGGTTCTCGTCATAGACGCCGTTTTGCTTCATGTTCTCCAGCACCGTGACCGGGTCGATGGTCATGGAGTAGTTGAACATGGAGTAGATGGTCTCGTAGATGTCCCGGTTCTGCTGGAGATAGAAGTCGTCGGGACGGAGCTTGTCGATGACCTCGGGCACACAGCGGGGGTCGATGAGCATCGAGCCCAAAACGGCCTGCTCGGCCTCTGTGCTGTGGGGCAGCTGGCGCAGCAGCAGCTCCTCCTCTTCCGTTGCCATAGGGATCGCCTCCAAACCTAAGATCGGGGAAAAATCAAACAGGAAAAAGTGACAAAACGCGGCCAGGGTTCAGGTGGCCGCGTTTTTATCCGCCGGAGCGGGAGAGATTCAGGCTTCGGTGACCATGACGCTGACGGTGCCTACCACCTCGTAGCCCAGCTTGGCCTTGATCTGATAGCCGCCGCAGGCCTTGATGGGCTCATCCAGGACCAGCTTGGTCTTGGCGATGTTCACGCCGTGCTGCTGGGCAAGGGCCTCGCTGACCTCCTTGGCGGTGACGGCGCCGAACAGACGGCCGCCCTCGCCGGCCTTGGCGGCGATCTTCACGGTCAGGTCCTTCAGCTTTTTGGCGGTGGCCTCGGCCTCGGCCTTCTCGGCGGCCTCCTGAGCCTTGCGGGCCTTCTCCTGGAGCTTCATGGTGTTCAGGTTTTCGGCGGTGGCGATGACGGCCAACTTTTTGGGCAGCAGGAAGTTGCGGGCATAGCCGTCGGACACCTCCACCAGCTGGCCCTTCTTGCCCTGGCTCTTTACGTCCTGTGTGAGAATGACTTTCATAGTTAAAACCTCCAGTAGATGTCTTGTGCTTTCCGCCCCGCAGGGGCGGGAAACACGAATTTATTTCTCGAAGTATTGATCGATGGCTTCTTTCAGCTCCTGGGCCACCTCGTCCACGGTCTTGCCGGACACTTGACCCCCTGCCGCCGCGGCGTTGCCGCCGCCGCCCAGTTTTTCCAGAATGACCTGGACGTTGGTGTCCCCCATGGAGCGGGCGGACAGGTTGACCTTGTCCCCCTCGGGGGCGATGACGAAGGAGGTGTCGATGCCCATGATGTTCAGCAGCTCGTCGGCGGCCTGGGCGGCGATGATCCGGCCCACTGGCTGGCGGCTGACGGCCAGGGCGATGTGGTCCCGATAGAGTTGGGCGTTCTGGATGAGGGCATATTTGGCCACCGTGTCGGCCAGGTCGTTCTGATAGAGCTTTTTCACCTCGGCAGTGTCCGCGCCGGAGCGGCGGAGGAAGGCTGCCGCCTCGAAGGTGCGGCCACCGGTGCGCATGGTGAAGTTCTTGGTGTCCAGCACGATGCCGGCCAGCAGGGCCTCGGCCTCGGAGCGCAGGATTTGGTTGGGCTCCACAATGTATTGCAGCAGCTCCGTGACCATCTCAGAGGCGGAGGAGGCATAGGGCTCGTGATAGTTCAGGGCGGCCCCCTCAATGTAGGTGGCGGCTCGGCGGTGGTGGTCGATAACGGCCACCCGGTTGCAGGACTCCAGCAGCTCCGCCGCCTGGACCTGATCGGGCCGGTTGGTGTCCACCACAACGGCCAGGGAGCGGGAGTCGGCGATGAGCAGGGCCTCCTGGGCAGTGAGGAAGCAGTCCTGATACTCGGGCAGGGGAGAAAGCCGGTCGATGAGCTCCTGGGCCGGGGGCGGCGCGGCCTCCTTGATGATGTGGACGGGAACGCCGTTTTTCCGGCACAGGGCACACACGCCCGCCGCCGCACCGATACAGTCGTTGTCCGGGGAGCGGTGGCCCATGATGAACACCTGGGAGGAGTCGGACACCAGAGCGGACAGGGCGTTGGCCATGACCCGGCTCTTTACCTTGGTGCGCTTTTCCGTCTCCTTGGAGCGGCCGCCATAGAACTCGAAGGTGAACTTGTTGCGGATGACGGCCTGATCGCCGCCCCGGGACAGGGCCATGTCGATGGACAGGTTGGCAAACTGGAACAGCTCCCGATAGGTCTCCCCGTCCTTGCCAACGCCGATGGACAATGTGGCGTTGATACCGCTGGGGTTGACCACCTGATGGATGGCGTCCAGAATGTCAAACTTGTTTTCGATAAATTTGGCCAGATACTGTTCATCGAAGACGAAGAGATAGCGCTCCCGCTGATAGCGGCGGAGCATACCCCCCGACTCGGCCACCCACTCGTCCAGGCGGGCGTCGATCTCGGACACCAGGGCAGAGCGCTGGTTCTCCGTCAGGTTTTTCATCAGCTCGTCATAGTTGTCCAGCAGCAGCACGGCGGCCACGGGGCGGGTGGCCTGATACTGGTCCCGGATGAGGGAGAACTCGGTCACGTCCACCCAATAGGTCGTGGCCAGAAAGCCGCCGCTGCGGCCCCCGGTGCGCACCAGATGGCCAAAGACCAAAAACCGGCGGCTGCCATACTCCACCTCGGTGGGGCACTCGTTTTTGCCCTCCATGAGCCACCGGGAGTCGAAGCCGGGGATGAGGGCGGACAGCTTGGCGTCGAACAGGTGCTCCCGCTCGCCGGTGAGCTGGAGAAAGCGGTCGTTGGTCCAGATGATGTCGTCGCTCTCCGGGCGGAAGATGATCATGGGCAGGGGGGAGCTGGCCATGGTGTCTTTGGTGGCGGTGTCCACCGTGCCGGTGACGTTTTCCAGATAGCGGGCGATCTCCCGGCGGCAGCGATTAGAGTGCTGCCGGCTGTAGACAGACAGGGCCAGGACCACGGCCAATTCGACCACGGCCAGGGGGATGGAGAAAAAAGCGGAGATCAGGGCGAACAGGACCAGACAGACGAAATACAGCTGAAAGCTGGGTTGAAGCAGCCGCGCAAGTTTCCGGTTCAATGGGGACGTCTCCTTTCATAGGCGGGACAAGGCCCACGTCACTCCCCCGCGCGGGGAGAAAAGGGGAAAATACAAGCCATTATAACAGATGCGGCGGGGGAAAACAAGTCTGTCAGCCCTGGGCACGGAGCAGCTGCTCCACCTGCCGGAGCTGCTCCACCGTGTTCACGCCCAGCATCTCGTCGGGGGCGCAGGTGTCGCACAGGCCCACCCGCAGGCCCTGGGCCTTCAGCAGGGCGGGGACGTCGGTGAGGTACAGCTCCCCCTGGGCGTTGTTGTTGTTCAGCTGGTCCAGCACCCGCAGCAGGGCGGGGACGTGGAAGACATAGGTGCCGGTGTTCACCTCGGTGACGGCGGCCTGCTCCGGGGTGCAGTCCCGGGCCTCCACGATGCAGCGGAAGGTGCCGTCATTCTCCCGCAGCACCCGGCCATAGCTGCCCCCCTCGTCCAGGCGGGACAGGTGGATGATGTCCTCCACCAGGGCGATGAGCCGCTGGCTCTCCCGGTAGATGTCGCTGGCAAAGCCGTTGACGTCCTCGGGCTTGACGATGCCGTCCTTGATGATCTCCGCCATGCCGGAGATGGCGGTGAGGGGGGTCTTCAGCTCGTGGGAGACGTTGGCGGTGAACTCCCGGCGCAGCCGCTCCCCCTGCTCCTGGGCGGTAACGTCCACCAGCACCAGCACCGCGCCCTCCACCTGGGTCTCGTGGAACACCGGGTCGGCCAGCAGCTGGACGCACCGCTCCCCCCGCTCCAGGCGGCCCTGGGCCCGCTGTCCGTCCAGGGAGCGCTCCACCACCGTGCGGAAGGCATCGCTGCGGTCCAGGGTGAGGACGCTGGCCTGCTCGGCGGGGCTGGTCGCCCCCAGCAGGCGCAGGGCCCCGGAGTTATAGGACAGGATGCGCCCCTTGGTGTTCAGCAGCACCACGCCCTCGGACATGTTCTCTGTCAGGGTGGCAAACTCCCGCTGCTGCTGGCGCATGGCATCTATCTGGCGGCGGATGGTGTCGTTCTGGCGGCGGATTTTCGTAATGAGAGGGGCCAGCTCGTCATAGCCCTGGCACTCCTCCGGCGCCTCCAGATTCAGGTCCAGAATGGGCCGGATGATGCCCCTGGCCAGGCGGGAGGCCAACACCGCCGCCAAAATCATGGCCAGCACCAGAATGATCAGCAGGGGCTGGATCATAGAGGCCAGCAGCACGATCACCGTGGACTGGTCGCTGGCCAGGCGGATCACCGTGCCGTCGCTTAAGCGGCGGGCGGCGTAATAGGTCCGGCGGGACAGGGTGGACGACTCCCGCTGGGCGGTACCCTGGCTGGCCAGCATGGCCTGGCGGATCTCCTGCCGGTCTGCATGATTTTCCATCTTGGCGGGGTCTGCTTGGTTGTCATACAGCACGGTGCCGTCCCGGTCCACCCAGGTCACCCGGCTGGACACCTGTAGGTCGTTTAAGTAATCCCGGCCCGTGGTCTCCACGCCCTGGGCCACCATGGTGGCCTCGGTGGCCAGCTCCCGGGTAAGCTGGTCGCCAAAATACTGATACAGCACCCCCATGAACAGGGCTACCGACAGCAGAAACACGGCCAGTCCCACCGTCATGGCGTTTTTAAAAATTTTCGCAGCCATTGATCTGTTGCTCCATTCTGCCCAGAGCCGCGTTTTTCTCAGCCCTCGGCGATCTTATAGCCCACGCCCCGCACCGTTTCGATGCAGCCGCCGGACTCCCCCAACTTTTGGCGCAGGGTGCGGATATGGACGTCTACGGTGCGGCTGGCCCCGTCGAATTCATAGCCCCAGATGGTGTTCAGCAGCTGGTCCCGGGTGAACACGGTCCCCCGGTGCTCCAGCAGCAGGCACAGAAGCTGGAACTCTTTCAGCGTCAGGGCCACGTCCCGCTCCCCGTCCCGGACGATGTGGCGGCCCGGGTCTACATACAGCTGTCCCAGGCGATAGACGGTCTCCGGCTCCTCCCGGCCCCCGGCGTGGCGCAGGGCGGTGCGGATGCGCGCCATCAGCTCCATCATCCCAAAAGGCTTGGCGATGTAGTCGTCCGCCCCCTGGTCCAGGCCCAGCACCTTGTCATACTCGGTGCTCTTGGCGGTGAGCATCAGCACCGGGGTCCGGCGGGTGGCCGGGTCGGCCCGCAGCTTTTTCAGCACCTGCAGGCCGTCCTCCTCGGGCAGCATGATGTCCAGCAGCCCCAGCTCCGGCTTTTCCAGGGCCAGGGCGCTCCAGAACTGAGAGGGGCGGTCAAAGCCCCGTGCCTCCATGCCCTGGCTGTTCAGCGTGTACACCACCAGCTTTTGAATGCTGGCGTCATCCTCCAGAACGTAGATCATATCCGTTCAAAACTCCTGTCAAAAAGCGCTTTCAGTCGTCCTCATACTGACCGGTGAGGGCATACTCCACCCACTGGGCGATGTTGCAGGCGTGGTCCCCGATGCGCTCGTAATACTTGGCGATCATCAGCATGTCCAGACAGGCGGCGGCGTCCTCCCCCCGGCCGATCATGGCCACCAGCTGCTCCCGCATGTTCAGGAACAGGCTGTCCACCTTGTCATCCCGGGCGATGACCTGATGGGCCAGGTCCAGATCCTGCCGGACGAAGGCGTCCACGCTGTCCGTCACCATGCTGATGGCGGTGCGGGCCATGTCCCCCATGGGGGTCTCGTCCGCCAGCTTGCCGGCCTGGACGTCCCGGGCGATCTCCGCGATGTCTGCGGCCTGGTCGCCGATGCGCTCCATGTCCGAGATCATGCGCATGGCCGCCGAGATGGTCCGCAGGTCACGGGCCACCGGCTGCTGCCGCAGCAGAAGCTGCATACATAGGCCCTCGATGTCCCGCTGCTGCTGGTCGATCTGCTGCTCCAGCTGTCCGGCCCGCTCCCCCAGCCGCCGGTCCCCGGTGAAATAGGACTTGGCCGCGTCGGAGATGGCCTCCTCGCACAGGGCGCCCATGGTGATCAGCGCCTCGCTGAGCTGCTGCAATTGTTCGTGAAAACGGTCTCTCATGGTTATCCGAACCTCCCCGTGATGTAATCCTCGGTGCGCTTGTCCCGGGGCATGGAGAATACCTGTTCCGTCTTGCCGAACTCCACCAGCTCGCCCAGCAGGAAAAACGCCGTGTTGTCAGAGATACGGGCCGCCTGCTGCATGTTGTGGGTCACCATGACGATAGTATAATCTTTTTTCAGCTCGGCGGCAAGGTCCTCGATCTTAGACGTGGAGATGGGGTCCAGGGCGGAGGTGGACTCGTCCATCAGCAGCACGTCGGGCTTGACGGCCAGGGCACGGGCGATGCACAGCCGCTGCTGCTGGCCGCCGGACAGACCCAGTGCGGACTTTTTCAGCCGGTCCTTCACCTCGTCCCAGATGGCGGCCCCCCGCAGGGACTCCTCCACGATCTCGTCCAGCTTCACTTTGCTGCGGATGCCGTGGGTCCGGGGACCGTAGGCCACGTTGTCATAGATGGACATGGGGAAGGGGTTGGCCTTTTGGAACACCATGCCGATGTGCTTGCGCAGGTCGGTCACGTCCTGGTCCGGGGCATAGACCTCCTGGCCCCGATAGGTCAGGGAGCCGTCGATCTTCACGCTGGGGATCAGGTCGTTCATCCGGTTCAGGGTGCGCAGAAAGGTGGACTTGCCGCAGCCGGAGGGGCCGATGAGGGCGGTGATCTCGTTGGCGGGAATGTCGATGTTGATATTCTTCAGCGCGTGATTTTCCCCGTAGTACAGGTTCAGGTCACGGGCGGAGAGGATGGCGTTTTCCATACATTAAAACTCCTCGTTTAATTTTTCTGTCTCAGCTTTTTGCCCGCAGCCTTGGCCGCCAGGTTGATGGCCAGGGTGAGCACCAGCAGCACCACCGCCACGGCAAAGGCGGGGTCCATCATGGCCCGCTCCTTGGCAAAGACGTAAAGCTGCACCGTCAGGGTGGCGCCGGAGCTGTGGAGGAACTTGTCGGGGCTGGCGAAGAAGTCGTTCATGGCGTTGCCCATGCCGCCCACATACAGCAGCACGGCAGACTCGCCCACGATGCGGCCCACGGCCAGGATGCAGCCGGTGACGATGCCGTCGATGGAGCTGGGCAGCACCACCGTGCGGATCATGTGCCACTTGCCGCTGCCCAGACCCAGGGCCCCCTCCCGATAGGACTGGGGCACCGTCTTCAGGGATTCTTGCGTGGTGCGGATGATGGTGGGCAGGTTCATCATGGCCAGAGCCAGGCTGGCCGCCAGCAGGGAGTATCCCAGGCCCAGCGTCTTGCAGAAGGCCAGATAGCCCACCAGGGCATACAGGATGGAGGGGATGCCGGACAGGGTCTCGGCGGCAAACTCGATGGCAGAGACCAGCTTGTGGTTGGTGGCGTATTCGGTGAGGTACACCGCCGCCCCCACGCCCAGGGGAAGGGCGATGCACAATGTCACGCACACCACATACAGGGTGTTGCAGATGGCGGGCAGGATGCCCAGGGTGCCCTTGAGCACCGACTCTGCCGAGGTGAGGAACTGCCAGCTCAGCTGGGGGATGCCCCGCCACAGGATATAGCCCATAAGGAACACCAGCAGGGCGCAGGTGATCCCGGCGCTGAGCCACAGCAGGCCCCGCATCCCCCGGTCATACACCCGGCGGCGCAGGCTGACGGCTCGGGCCGTCTGCTCCCCTTCCAACGCGGCGGACTTGTTTGTCGCCACATAGTTGACGCTCTCCATGCTCCTCACTCCTTCTCCCGCTTCAATACCAGGTTCAAAAATACGTTGATCATCATAATGAACAGAAACAGCACCAGTCCGATGGAGAACAGGGCCATCTTCTGCAGGGACCCGTCGGCAGCATAGGACATTTCGCTGGCCACGGCGGTGGTCAGGAACTTGACGCTGCGGAACAGACCGGGCATGTTGGCCGCGTTGCCCGCCACCATCATGATGGCCATGGCCTCGCCGATGGCACGGCCCACGCCCAGCACCACCGCCGCGGCGATGCCGCTTTTGGCCGCCGGGGCGCTCACCCGGAAATAGGTCTCCATCTCCGTGGCGCCCAGGGCCAGGCTGGCCTCCTCATACTCCCGGGGCACCGCCCGCAGAGCGGTCTCGCTCACCGAGATGATGGAGGGCAGGATCATCACCGCCAGCACCAGAATGGCGGCCAGCAGGGTGTCCCCCGCCTTCAGGTGGAACAGGCCCCGGATGCCGGGCAGCAGCACCACCATGCCCACCATGCCATAGACCACCGAGGGGATGCCCGCCAGCAGGTCCACCGCCGGACGGACCACCGCCGCCAGCTTGGGGGGCGCGGCCTTGGCCAGGAACATGGCCGTCATAAATCCCACGGGCACGCCGATGAGGATGGCCCCGGCGGTGCCGTAGATGGAGGTGAGGATAAAGGGCAGGATGCC
>OGCM01004245.1_pt1 | contig 9863 bp, 7 predicted proteins | sample 1570151 | NCBI WGS metagenome assembly OGCM01 (sample SAMEA4370582, study PRJEB24528) | human gut metagenome
TGCCTTAATAAGAGCTGGACGAACTGCATTGTAAATAATCACAACCAGGATTGTAGATACAATTGCATTTACAAATGTAGCACCGGCGCTTAATTTTGCAAGGATGCCCGCTACTTCCTGGGGCTGACCAAGAATGTACTGTTTGTAGAAATAGCCAACGATGGGATCTGCGATCACATTAAAAGCAAGACCTGCAATGGAAGCGATCAGACTCCATTTGAATACGTATTTCTTGTCGTTCGTCTCATTGATCTTTGCAATCTTGTGGGCTACAAGACCTGTTATAAGACCGATGCAAAGCTTCAGGACAAAAGTCTTGGGTGCTCCTGTAATGTAAACCGGATCCATAAGGTCTGCGATAGTCATTCCAATAGAACCAGCAAGACCGCCGTACCAACCGCCAAGAAGCAGAGCTCCAAGCACGCAGAAGGTATTTCCGATGTGAAGAGAAGTAGCATCTCCACCCGGTACCGGAATCTTAATCTGCAAAAATGTAAAAGATACATAGCAAAGTGCTGCAAGAAGTGCAGTCTCTGCAAGTTTCATAATGGTAGAATTCTGTTTGTTCATAGGTTTCTCTCTCTTTCCCGGAAACCTGGTACATATTGAAAAAACATTCTGCAAGATGTGCCTCACAAGTTGCAGGAATGATTTCTCAAACAAGCTCCAATGTTTCCTGTTTAATCACTGCTTTTTATACTGCAGTATCTAATTAGCACTTATCATAGCGAGATACTGGTATGTCTTCAATAGACAGTTTTGATTATTTTTAAGAGGACAGTTATTTTCTGCAAAAAAGGTACAGTCCCCAATATCCCACTGGATATCAGTTTCTGTACCTTTTCCACCAGCAGACATGTCATCTCCTGGAGCATCAACACATACTATTCAACAGTATTCTTCCGAATTCAGGTCTGTTATTCTTCGTAGGACTCTTCATCAATAGTCTCGTCGTAAGATTCATCGCCAACTTCATCTGTAGCACTTTCATCTGTTGTCACATTTTCAGAGCCGTCAGCTGAATCACTGGAATCTGAACTTTCACCATAAAGTTTCTCAAAGAACTTCATGGTATCTTTATACAGGGTATCTTTATCATCAGAAGATACTGCATCGCCAAGAACATCAATATCCTCAGAAGACTCACCATCATCGATCACATCAATGCCGAAAAGTTTCTTCATCTCTTTATCCAGCATATTCAGTTCTGGTGTAATGTATTTCTCAGTTCCATCCTCCTGATAGGAAACAGCACCATTTCCAAGGATACCAAGGTATTTCTGAAGAACTTTGATGGAAAGCTTGTTGGCTGTGTCGGAATCAAGTGTTACAGTAACTGCAGCATCATCTCCCATTACTTCGTAAAGAGCGTCCTCATCACCGCTGTACTCTCCCTGACAGAAGGTCTTCGCTTTTTCAAATTTCGCTTTCGCATCATCGCCAAGGAAATCTGTATTCAGCTGGGATATATCTGTGATCTCTTCGGAAGAATCACTGCCATCACCAGTATCTGTTCCGCCAACTTCACTGATGTCACCGTCAGCTGACTCATCTGCAGCTCCAGTCTCCTCAGCAAGTCCCGGATCCTCTGTAGAACTCTCGATAACATTGTCACCAAGAGCACTCTGGTCTACATTATCCACAATACTGTCCTCATCATCTGATGAATCACTGCTCTCCTCTGCCTGACCTGTTACATTATCATTTACACGTTCCAGAGTTTCCTGCATCTCAGAGTAATCATAGTCCTGCTGGGAAATCTGCTGAAGCAGGTTTACGATGGTATTAATCTCATCATCTGTAAGAGTTACATTGTTATTATTGGAGATATTTACAACAATATTGTAGATATCGTCTGCATTCTGAACATTGTCTGCAATAACCTGCATTTTCGCCTGGTTGATAACAGTGGTAGCGTCATTCTTTCCTACAGAATCAGCAAGATTACCTGTAACTACCATCTCCTCAGTAGCAAGCTTCTTCTTGGTCTCATCAAGTTTCTGTCCACTGGCAGTCTCATATGCCATCTGGATACCGGTCAGTGCTCCTGTACCGGATACTTCAAACGGGCAGGCAGCAACAACCTCACAGTTGGTAACACCAGATGTGGAAAGGGAACTTGCGATCATATTGCAGGTAACCCAGTTCAAATTGGCGGTACGAACCTTGATGCCACCGGATGTGGTAGGCTTCACATAAGCACAGCTCACTGTTCTTGTACCAATCTGCTCCAGCGGAACATAGGAACTTAAGTGATCCCTCTCATCCTGATTGGTAACGTAAATAATCTGTGCCTGGCTGGAATCTACTTTAAAATATTTCAGCATGGTGTTCTTCTGCTCATCTGAAAGATCTGCGCCAAGTGTAACAACCTTCATAGCATCTGCCATAGCCGGTACTGTGGAAACCATGCTTCCCATAACCATTGATGCGCTGCAGAGTAGCGTAGCTAATAATTTGCCTTTCTTCATAACTTTTCCTCCAACTTTCTGTCTGGGTTATAATCTGATCTTTAATGAAAGCCTCATACTCTGTAACGGCTTCCATGCACTGCACTTCTGTCTTTGCAGTTGTTTCATTTAGTACACTTATTATAACATACTTCTTATAGTTTTTGTAATTTTAATTGTTAATTCTCTCTTTGAACATGAAAATATGTTTTGGTAAAAAAATTATTATATCAGCAGCTTTTCCAGAGCCTGTTACCGTGCAGGCTGTAAACAGTAATCCAGAACCTCCTGCACGGTCTTAACTGGTGTAATCTCAAGCTTCTCTTTTACCTCATCGGCCACATCATCAAGATCATCCATATTCTCATATGGAATAAACACATGCTTTACGCCAGCTCTTTGGGCAGCCATCAGCTTCTCCGGCAATCCGCCAATAGGCATAACACCGCCGCGAAGGGAAACTTCTCCTGTCATTGCTATTTCTGCTGGTGCAGGCTTTCCTGTCACCAGAGAGGATAATGCAGTTACCAGCGTGATGCCTGCTGATGGGCCATCCTTGGGAACTGCTCCTGCCGGCACATGGATGTGAAGATCATTTTCCTTGAATTTATCTGCAAATTCCGGATAGAGGGACTTCACAAGAGTAATGGCAATCTGGGCGGACTCTTTCATCACATCTCCAAGCTGTCCGGTAATGATCACCTTTCCATCGCCTTTTGTAAAAGAAGTTTCGATAAAAAGGATTTCTCCACCAGCACTGGTCCAGGCAAGACCGGTTACAACTCCAGGCACTGGGTTTTCCAGAATCTTCTCATGATTAATTCCATGTCCCAAAAATTCTGCTACACGCTTCTCACTTACCGTAATGCTCTTCTGCTCACCCTTTACCAGCTTCACAGCTGCATATCTGCATAACACATCCATCTGCTTCTTCAGTCCGCGGACACCAGCCTCCGCTGTATACTCTTCAATAATGCGGCGGATTGCCTCATCTGTCACCTTCAGATTCTGGGCTTTGATTCCCATGCTCTTCATTGCTTTCGGCAAAAGATGACGTCTCGCGATCTGAAACTTCTCTACTGCAGTATATCCAGGAAACTGGATTACTTCCATACGATTGAGCAATGGCTCAGGAATGGTATCGGTGGAATTGGCTGTACACACAAAAAGCACATTGGAAAGATCATAAGGAACATTCATATAATGGTCTGTAAAGCTTCCGTTCTGCTCCGGATCCAGCACTTCCAGAAGAGCACTTGCCGGATCACCGCCGTAATCTTTGGCGAGCTTGTCCACCTCATCCAGTACCATAACCGGATTTGCAGCTCCGCTTCTCTTCATTCCTTCCATAATCCTGCCTGGCATAGCACCTATGTAGGTTCTTCTGTGTCCTCGAATTTCCGCTTCATCACGGATTCCACCAAGACTGATACGCACGTATTTACGGTGAAGCGCACGGGCAATACTCTGTCCGATACTGGTTTTTCCAGTTCCAGGCGCACCTACAAACAATAAAATGGAACCAGACTGTTTCTTATTAAGAGCCATAACAGCAAGCTGCTGGATAATTCGCTCTTTTACTTTTTTCAACCCATAATGGTCTTCATTCAGGATTTCTTCTGCCTCGTTCAAATCAATTTCAGCAGGTTCCTCTGTCTTCCAGGAAAGACTTGTAGCAAAGTCCAGATAATCATACAGCATACCATACTCATGGCTGTCTTTTCCTTCCTGCTTCATGCGGTTCAGCACCTTTTCAGCTTCTTTGCGTGCCTCCTCATTCATGCCGGATTCCTGGATTTTCTTCTGGAAACGGCGCACATCAGAAATATTCTCCGGATGCATTTCGTCCAGCTGCTGCTGAAGAAATTCGATCTGCTTCCGGATAGCGGACTCCCGGTAAACTTTCTCATTGGAGTTCTTCTGCGCAGTCTCAGCTTCCTCACTGACACGGAAAATCTCCATCAGCTCATAGACAGCCTCTTCCATCAGATGCATGCGTTCTTTCCTGGAATCCACCTCGATCATATGGTATTTTTCTTCCCAGGAAAGGCTCATGTAACCAGCCAGGGCACTGACGGCTTCCGGATAGCTTTTCCAATGGTAGATCATACTGCGTACCCAGACGCCCCACTGAAAGCCTTTTGCAAAATCCATCAGTTCTTTCTTGATCTTATCAAATTTCTCCTTTTCTTCTTCCGGGGAGATATCCTGGATATCCGGAAGATCTACCGCTTCTGCCTGAACCATGCCGTCAGTATATTCTACATGAGTCACCTGCACTCTTCTTCTGGTAGTAATCTTGACGCTGCCTTCCTCGTCTATATTCTCAATGATTCCCATCACGCCCACTGGAAAAATATTTTCCATGGAAATTTCCTCTGGGGCTATTTCTTTCTTCTGTAAAACGAAGAGAATTTCTTCTCCGATATTCTGTTCTTTAATTCTGCCTTCCGGAAACATATCTTTTTTAAAGAAAAATGTAACTTCCGGTAAAAGAAGAAGTTCATAAACTGGTATTGTAATCATACATGTTTCCTCCTTGTATTGTCAGCACTCCTTTAATATGAGTGCCAGATTTATTCTATAGAAAATGGCGAACTCATATGAATTCGCCATCTGAATCTATGATAGTTCATTATAGCACTAAATTAAAATTTTGCAATAAGAATCGAACATTCTTTCTGGAACATGGTAGTTTTTTGAAACATTTATTTCGGAACGGGAGCTAATTTTGCATTCTGATCTGTTCCCCTTTTATGGGCGCATAGGTATAAAGCTTCTCACCATCCAGGTCCGCCTTAAGCATATCCACAGCACTGATCTGGTGGTTGTCATAAGTATTATAATAATAGATTCCCTTATCTGTATTACAGCAGGAAGTATATAGCGTAATCTCATACTTGTCTTCTCCCAGCTTGCAGCAGCCCCTCTGCTGGTCTACACTGCCAAGAATGTGGAAAAACTGGCTTACGCTTTCATCTTCTGAATCCCCGGACAGAGAGTTCATTTTTACAAAAGCCACTCTCACAAATCTTGACTGGGAGGAGAGATCTCCCGGCATTCCCATGCCACCCATTCCCCGGCTGTACTGATTCAGCTTCAGATTTTCTGAAAAAGTGTTACTGCGGTTTTCCACAGCCAGCTGCATATAATTGTTCAGATTAAACATCTGATAGTTAAAGGGCGGATTGTTTGTGAGGACACCTACTGGATTATCATATATTTTCATTCCCTCTTCCAACGACTCCAGGGTAATACATTCCTCTTTGTCCGCAATAATCCAGTGCAGCTGCGCAACTGGCAGATCAGGAAGAAATGGGGTGTCAATCAGGTTCATATTCTTAAGAAGCTGGCGTGCTTCTTTCACTGTAGCACATTTTCCCAGAATCCATGGGATCAGTTCGAACTGAGTGATATTGTCTTTCCCCTCTACAGGCTTCTTGTAGCTGGCATTTCCAACGAAATTAAGGCCGGCGATTCCAAGACCTTTCTCATTGACCGCATCATAATACAGAGGATAGTTCTCCATAACACATGCCATTCCGATCATGGCATAATGATTTCTCAGCAGACCGCCTTCTCTTAAATCAAATACATAATTTCTAGGCGTGATCACTATCTGGTCTCCATAGGAAATCTCATAATCCAGAGTTCTTCCAAAATAGAAATCCTTTGTTTTATAGGTTGCTGCTGTACACATATTCTGTTCCTCCATTCATCAGAGACTGTTTAAAAGTCAGTTCTGTATTACTGTTCACTGGTAACGTTCTGTAATCTGCATATTCCAAAAAGTTCCCAAGGCGTTGTATTTTCCAGTCTGTCATGTTATTATTTATAAAAATTGTGCATGAACGGTTCATCATTAGTGTTATATATTGTAGCACAAACTGTGAAAATTTAAACTCTTTTTTCCCGATTTCACACTTTTTTAAGAAAGGAACTTACCATGAATAAATCTATTGCAGTCGCAGGTACCGGATATGTAGGGCTTTCTATTTCTGTGCTGCTGGCTCAGCATAATCACGTTGTTGCAGTTGACATAATTCCGGAGAAGATTGCTTTGATAAACCAGAAGAAATCTCCAATCCAAGATGAATATATCGAAAAATACCTGTCGGAAAAGGAACTGGATCTTACGGCCACCTCAGACGGAGAATCCGCCTACGCAGAGGCTGATTTTGTGGTAGTGGCCACCCCCACCAACTATGACAGCAGGAAAAATCATTTCGACACTTCCGCTGTTGAAGCTGTACTAAGCCTGGTCACAAGGGTGAATCCTGCTGCCACAATTGTGATCAAATCTACGATTCCTGTAGGCTACACAGAATCTATCCGAAAGAAGCTTCACAATAACAATATTATTTTCAGCCCGGAATTTCTCCGAGAGTCCAAGGCCCTGTACGACAATCTTTACCCAAGCAGGATCATTGTCTCCTGTGATGAACACACCAGAGAAGCAGCTCATACTTTTGCAGCACTTCTTCAGGAGGGTGCTCTCAAAGAAAATATCGACACCTTGTTCATGGGATATACGGAAGCAGAAGCTGTAAAACTTTTTGCCAACACCTATCTGGCACTTCGTGTTTCCTATTTTAATGAGCTGGATACTTACGCGGAAATGAAGGGGCTGAACACCCGCGATATTATCAATGGAGTCTGTCTGGATCCCCGGATCGGAACTCATTACAATAATCCTTCCTTTGGCTACGGCGGCTACTGCCTGCCTAAGGACACCAAACAGCTTCTTGCCAATTACAACGACGTTCCTCAGAATATGATGTCCGCAATCGTGGAAAGCAACCGTACCCGAAAGGATTTTATTGCTGATCAGGTACTGCAAAAAGCCGGCTATTACAACTACAATGAGGACAACCTTTATCAGTCAAGCCTGGAAAAAGAAGTGGTTATCGGCGTCTACCGCCTCACTATGAAGAGTAATTCCGATAATTTCCGGCAAAGCAGCATTCAGGGTGTTATGAAACGGATCAAGGCAAAAGGCGCCACTGTCATCATCTATGAGCCCAATTTGGAAAACGGTTCCACATTTTTTGGCAGCAAGGTTGTAAATAATCTGGAAGAGTTTAAAGAAAAAAGCCTGTGTATTCTGGCGAACCGTTATGACAAGGTCCTGGACGATGTGAAGAAAAAGGTTTATACAAGGGATCTGTTTTCCAGGGATTAAGAAACGAAAGCGTGTCTAAAAAAGGCTTCCGCAAGATGTACATCACAATTTGTGGGAGATTTTGCCCGGATGAGGGCGCCGCAGCGGGCTGCGTAGGTCGAATTCGAGCAAAATATACCGCAATCTGCACCATACAAAAACAGGCAGGAAACATAGCGTTCAAGAGAGCAATAGCTCCGTTTAATCACTGTGTTTCCTGCCTGTTGTCTATGAAATCCGTTTTTTATTCACCATACTGGCAATTGCTCTCTTTCAATTGCCGGATGACTTTATCCTGAAATAGTGATTATAAGCATCCAGCACATCCTTACGTCCTCTCACGCGAATGGGAACCCGTTCTCCATTTCGGAGTAAAAACTCCTCTTCTACATCTGTAATGTGATCCATGTTTACCAGAAAGCTTTGGTGGCAACGTAAAAAACGGGGATCCTCTATCTTTTTCTCAAGATTCCCAAGTTTTTCCGCAGTTTCAAGCACCGAACCATCCAGCATATGTAAGGTTACTGTATGGCGGTCACTTTCCAGGTATAAAATTTCATCCACGAAAGGATAACGATACTGTCTTCTGCATTTCACGGAAATCCGCCTGCGGAGCTCAGACTTCAGCAGTCTGTTTAAAATTGCTGTGGTCTGCTTCTCTTCTGCAGGTTTCAGAAGATAGCCGGATGCTTCTACCTCATAACTTTCAAGAGCAAAATCAGGTGAAGCAGTCAGAAATACAATAGGCGCTTTTACTCCCAGGTCACGCAGCTTCCGTGCCGTGTCCATTCCATTCAGATCGCCCATATAAATATCAAGAAAAATCAGATCTGGCCATATATAGCCCTCTTCAATGTCTGCAAGGAGGCTCTCTCCAGATTCATATTCCTGGATCTGCGCCTCCCTGCCATTTGTCTGAAAGTACACCATCAACTGACGCTTCAGCACAAAACGCTCAACTTCCACGTCGTCACATATGGCAATTCTGTTTACCAAAGCTCTCCCAAAGCCTCCTTGTACTTGACTAGTTTATTATAACACAACGTTCCCTCTCGGGGAGAAATCTGCATAATCGTCACGTTTCAGAGCATAATCCTCAATTACCTGCACTCCCCACTTTGTGGGATCTTTCAAGGCTTGCAAAGATCCTTCACAACCTCTCCGGCAATGATCAGTCCTGCAACAGACGGCACAAATGCTACGCTTCCCGGAATATCACGACGCTCTGTACATTTGTGCTTGGCACCTGGCGGGCAAATACAGTGGGTTCTGCAGCTGATGGACATATTCTCTATCGGTCTTGTAGGGATTTCCTCGGAATAAACCACTTTCAGCTTACGGACGCCACGTTTCTTCAGTTCGCGGCGCATAACCTTGGCAAGAGGGCAGACCTTAGTCTTATAAATGTCCGCAACTTTAAACTGGCTTGCATCCAGTTTGTTTCCGGCACCCATAGAACTGATGATCGGAACCCCTTTCTCCTTCGCCTTCATGACAAGGGAGATTTTTGCAGTAACGGTATCTACTGCATCTACAATATAATCATATTCTTCAAATGGAAAATCGTCTGCATTCTCCGGCAGAAAAAAACACTTATGTGTCTCCACCTTCACGTCCGGATTGATTTCCAGCATACGCTCTTTCATAACATCCGTCTTGTATTTTCCCACTGTTTTTCGCGTTGCTATGATCTGGCGGTTCAGATTCGTAAGGCATACCTTGTCGTCATCGATCAGGTCAAAAGCACCTACCCCGCTTCTCACCAACGCCTCACACACATATCCGCCAACACCGCCGATTCCAAATACTGCCACTCTGGCACCGGCAAGCTTCTTCATCCCCTCTTCTCCAAGAAGAAGCTGGGTTCTTGAAAACTGATTTAACATAAATTTTTCTCTCCTCAATGAAAGACAGGCAACAGACTTTCAAACAGACATTTCTCTTTCAATAAGAAAACTGCGGTCTGTTCTATCTTCACATAAAAAGCCTGGGAAGCTTATCCACCCAGACTTTTGTCCACATTACCTTTCGGAAATATTTTATAATGACTGTGTTTTTCTGTCAATTATTTTTTCGCCTACACATAAATAAATTACAGCGTTCCTGTTCACTCCGTTCGCAGTATCATTACAGCCATTTTTTCAAAACATCACTCAGCTTATTCATATCCAGCGGCTTTGCGATATGTCCGTTCATACCTGTATTTTTTGCCAGCTGTACATCTTCTGCAAAAGCATTGGCAGTCATGGCAA
>OGCM01004250.1_pt1 | contig 9857 bp, 9 predicted proteins | sample 1570151 | NCBI WGS metagenome assembly OGCM01 (sample SAMEA4370582, study PRJEB24528) | human gut metagenome
GGCGGCTTGCCGCGCCGGCGCGAGCCAGGAACTTCTGCAGGCGCATGGGCACAAGGCGCTCCTCGGGCTGCGTTTGATTTGGTTTGAGCTGCCTGATCATGATTCTCCCATCACAGGTCGGTCGAGGTTTGCCGGGAACCGGTTACTCGTCGTCGGTTTCGAATCTCAGGTTGTCGAAGTCGATCTTCTCCACCAGCCCGAAGCTTTGCGCCATAGCATCGGCGAGCATCTGCTGCGCGGCATTGCTCGCCGGACCGTCACCGGCCGGGAACGCGGCCTGCGAGCCCAATGCGTCGCGATTCGGGTCGTCAGCGGAAAGCGGCAGCTGGTCGTCCGCCGCGACGCGCTCCGACGCCGCCTGCCGAGGCGCACGAGCCTCGCCGCCGGCACCACCCGCGCCGCCAACACGCTGCTGCGAGGTCAACGCAACGCCGGCGCCTTCGTCCTCGAAATCGAACTGCAGGCCGTCGAGCGGATCGGCGGCTCCCCCATCCGACATCTGCGCCTCGGGCGCCACACGCGCCTCCTGCCCGCCCGCGCTCAGACGCTCGCGGATGAGCTGGCGCGTGGCGTCATCGGGCGCAAACTCGTCCAAATCGGGAAGATCGCGCACCGAGCGCAGCCCGAACTTCTCCAGAAAGCCGCGCGTGGTAGCGTACAGCGTGGGGTTGCCCGGCGCGTCAGCCTGGCCCGCTTCTCGGATTAACCCCTTCTCCACCAGGGAGTTTATGGAGCTGTCGGAGTTCACGCCGCGAACGCTGGCAACACCGGCGCGCGTGCAGGGCTGCAAATAGGCAACAATGGTGAGCGTTTCCATGGCCGCCTGCGAGAGTTTGCGCGTGTCCCACGACAGCACGTAGCGCTCGATGAGCTCGTGGTAGGCGGGGTGCGTGTACAGCCGCCAGCCGCCGGCCACCTCGCGCAGCTGGATGCCGCGCTGTTCGCGCTCCAGCTTCTCGCGCAGGTCCACCAACGCCTGCTCGACCAGCTTCGGGTCGGCCTCCAGCATGTCGGCAAGCTCGATGACGCCGACCGGTTCGTCGGTGACGAACAGCATGGCCTCTATGGCGCCGCTCAGCTGCGCCTGATCAAGTCCCTCGAACATCTATTCCTCCCCAACCGACGTCAGCGCGTCGTCGCCATTCAGCAAAAGCTCGCCCGAGCCCTCGATGTACTCGATGTCGATGTCGCCGAACAGCCGGCTTTGCTCCACGCGCACCATGGAACGCTTGTACAGCTCGAGCACCGCCAAAAACGTGACCACCACCAGCGGCGTGGGGGCATCCTTGGCGATCAACTGCGAGAAGCGCAGCTGTTTGAGGTTGCGGATGCGCTGATGGATGGCGCGCACGTGCACCTCCACCGGGATGGGCTTCGCAGCGATGTGCTCGCTTTCCAGCAAAAATACCTCGCGCCGCGCCAGCGCACGAGCGGCAAGCAGCGCAAGAGAGTCCAGCGACACGTCACGCAAGAAGTCGGGCATGAGATTTAGAAAGCACGCTTCAGGTCCGAACGGGCGCGGATGCATACGGCCCTCGGCGACGAACCGCGCATGCAGCGCCGCAGCGGCGTTCTTGTACTGTTTATATTCCAGCAGACGCTCCACCAGCATGTCGCGCGCCTCGGAGGGCACCAGCTCGGCAATGTCGTCCTCCACCTCGATATGCTCGCGCGGCAGCAGGCTTTGCGCCTTGATCTCCAGCAGCGTGCTGGCAACCAGCAGGAAATCGCTGGCGACGTCCAAGTCGAGATTCTGCATGCGGCCCACTTCGGCCAGGTACTGGTCGGCGATCTGCGTGATATTGATGGCGCCGATGTCAACCTTCTGACGGCTGACCAGGTACAACAGCAGATCGAACGGCCCCTCGAAGCTGTCGGTGCGAACGCGATACGACACGATGCCCCGCCGCCCCTACGAAATGGTGAAGGGGAACAGCAGGTTGCCCAGATTGCCGGCGGTGACGTCCAGGTAGATGCCGAACACGTTCACGTGGATGATATACGGCAGCAAAATAGCCACGATCATGAAGATCGGGAACGCGTACTGCTGCACCTTGTAGTACTTCGGCAACCACTTCACAGGCATGAAGAACGCGAAGATGGAGCTGCCGTCCAGCGGCGGGATGGGCAGCAGGTTGAAGAACATAAGGTACAGGTTGATCAGCGCGAACATGGGCAGGAACATCAGGTAGAAATAGAAGAACGCCTGGCTCTGCACCACCCACTGCGCAACGGGGGCGAACCCGTAGAGAACCCACGCGACCACGCCCGCCAGCACGGCGAGCAGCAGATTGGCGGCAGGACCGGCCAAACCCACGATCAAGTCGCCCTTGCGCGGGTCCTTGAAGTATGCGGGGTTGTATGGCACCGGCTTGGCATAGCCGAACACGGGCATGTTCATAGCCATGAGCAGAAACGGCATGATAACGGTGCCGAACGGGTCGATATGCGCAAGTGGGTTGAACGACAGGCGCCCTGCGCGCTTGGCGGTGGGGTCGCCTAGTTTCCAGGCAGCAAAGCCGTGCGCCATCTCGTGCAACACGATGGCGGGAACGAAGCTCAAAATCGAGCAGATGAGATAAGGAAGCTGTGTAGTCATAATCGCAGCATTATAACGCCACAAACGCCAATGCGAAACCGATAACTGACCTGAAACCCATTCGTAACGCCAATAAGCACAAGCAAACTCGATAGACGCAGCACCGTGCAACTACGCAGCTCGCACGCAATCGCAACGCACAACACGTGTCCACCGGACGAACGCAAAGCGGGCGGGCGACCTTGGTGGCCGCCCGCCCGTTTGAAAGCGCTATCGCTTATCGAGAGACCTGCGCCCGGCGCACCGAGCGCTCATCTATCGCGAACTTATGCGTTCACACGCTCGAACTTGTCCATGAACTGGACCAGCGCCTCGACGCCGGCCTTGGGCATGGCGTTGTAGATGCTGGCGCGCATGCCGCCGACGCTGCGGTGGCCCTTGATGTTCTCAATGCCCGCGGCCTTCGCCTCAGCGATGAACTGGGCATCCAGCTCGGGGTTGCCCGTGACGAACGGCACGTTCATGAGCGAGCGGAACTCCTTCTTCGCCGTGCCGCTGAACAGCTTGGACTGATCAAGGTAGTCGTAGAGGATGGCGGCCTTCTCCTCGTTGAGCTTCTGCATGGCCTCAAGGCCGCCCAGGCCCTTGAGCCACTGGAACACCTTGCCGCACATGTAGATGCCGTAGCACGGCGGGGTGTTGGACAGGCTGCCGGCGTCGGCCTGCGTCTTGTAGCGCATGATGGTGGGCGTGAAGGGCAGCACATCCTCGCGGATCAGGTCGTCGCGCACGATGACGATGACCACGCCGGCCGGGCCGACGTTCTTCTGCACGCCGCCGTAGATCAGGCCGTACTTCGACACGTCCATGGGCTCGGAGAGGAACATGCTCGACACGTCGGAGACCAGCGGGATGTCGCCGGTTTCGGGCAGCTTGGTGTAGCGGTTGCCGTAGACGGTCTCGTTCTGGCAGATGTAGACGTAATCGGCGTCGGGGCTGAACGTGAGGCCGTCGACGTCGGGCACGTAGGTGAAGTTCTCATCCTCGGAACTGGCGATGCAGCGGGCGTCGCCGTAGAGCTTGGCCTCCTTGAAGGCCTTCTTCGACCAGTTGCCCGACACGATGTAGTCGGCAACCTTGTTCTGCATGAGGTTCATGGGGATGGCCGCGAACTGCTGCGTGGCGCCGCCCTGCAGGAACAGCACACGGTAGTTGTCAGGGATGTTCATGAGGTCGCGGATGTCCTGCTCAGCGGTCTCGATGATGCCCTTGAACGCAGCGGAGCGGTGCGACATCTCCATCACGGACATGCCGGTGCCCTGATAATCGAGCATTTCCGCGGCGGCGGAGGACAGCACCTCCTCGGGGAGCACTGCCGGACCGGCCGAGAAATTGTACACGCGAGCCATGCTGAACCTCCTTGGGTTGACGAATGGATGCAGCGCGCCCGCGATTCGCGGGTCGGCGCCGAACGCGGAGCGCAAGCGCGTTCCGCATCGGTCTAGTATGGGCCTTTCGCATGTTGAACCTACCGGCGATACGGGATTTAAGGGCAAACGGCGAAGGCGCTCCGCAGGCGGCGGGTGCGGGCACGTGTACGGCTGGCGCGCGAAAGCCGGCGATTGACGCGTGGACCGGCCGCCGGATACGCCTGGCGAAGTCGCAGCTGACGGCAGACGAGTCCGTTGCCCGCAGCCGGCGCGCGAGCCGGAGGATGGAGAAACGATGGGAACTTTACAGCTGTCAAGTCAGCTGTAAAGTTTTGCGGCATACTGCAGCGTCAAATAACCGCACGAAAGCATGGAGCGAACATGAGCGAGCAGGTCATCGAAAACAACGCAGGGCAAACCGGCGCAGGCACGCAAGCGTCTGGCACGGCCGAGCCCATCGCGGCGCTCACCCAGGAGATCGCGCAGCTAAAAGAGCAGCGCGACGCCGTGATCTTGGCGCACTACTACGTGCCGTCCGAGGTGCAGGCCACGGCCGACTACGTCGGCGACAGCTTCGCCCTGGCGAAACTGGCCGTCGACCTGCCGCAGCAGACCATCGTGCTGTGCGGCGTCGAGTTCATGGGCGAATCGGCGAAGCTGCTCAATCCGGACAAAACCGTACTTTTGCCCGAGCCCGCCGCCGACTGCCCCATGGCGCACATGATCAGCAAACCTGACATCGACCGCGTGCGCGCAGAATACGGCGACGACCTGGCCGTGGTGTGCTACGTCAACTCCACCGCCGAGGCGAAAACCTGGTCCGACGTGTGCGTGACCTCCTCGAACGCCGTGAAGATCTGCAGCAACCTGCCGCAGCGCAACATCCTGTTCATCCCCGACATGAACCTGGGCCGCTACGTGGCAAGCCAGCTTCCTGACAAGCATGTCATCCTGAACAAGGGCTATTGCCCGCGCCACATGACCATCAGCGTGGAGCAGATCATCGACCTGGAGGAAGCCCACCCCGATGCCGTGGTCATGGCGCACCCCGAGTGCCCGGCCGACGTGCTGGCCGAGGCCGATTATATCGGGTCGACGAAGGGCATGATCGAGCATGCCGCCGCATCGGGCGCGCAGGAGTTCATCGTGTGCACCGTGGTCGGCATCATCCGCGAGCTCGAGCTGCGCACCCAGGGCACGGGCAAGCGCTTCCACTTCCCCGCCACCACGCCGCGCTGCGAGAACATGGACCTGGTCACGCTGCCAAAGCTGGCCGCATGCCTGCGCAACCCCGCCCCGTACGAGGTGCACGTCGGCGACAACCTGGCCCCCGCGGCGCGCCTGACGCTCGAACGCATGCTGGAGTACGCGGCAAAGTAGGCGGCGAAGATGAGCGAAAAGAACGAATTAGCTGGCGAAATGGATGCTGCACCGCGCGACATCGCCTGCGACGTGGTCATCGTCGGCTGCGGCGTGGCGGGCTTGTACTGCGCGCTCAACCTTCCCTCCTCGCTTTCCGTGGTGATGCTGGCGAAGACGACCGTGGACGAATGCGATTCCATGCTGGCGCAAGGCGGCATCTGCGTGCAGCACGACGACGCCGACTACGCGCCGTTTTTCGAGGACACTCTGCGCGCGGGCCATTACGAGAACCGCTGCGAGAGCGTGGATTTGATGATCCGCGCAAGCCGCAGCATCATCTCCGACCTGGTGAAACGCGGCGTGGACTTCGAACGCGACCAAGCAGGCAACCTGCGATACACCCGCGAGGGCGCGCACAGCCGTCCGCGCATCTGCTTCCACAGCGATATCACCGGCGACGAGATAACCTCCACGTTGCTGGCCCGCGTACACGAGCTGCCCAACGTCCGCATCCTGGAGCACACCTGCATGGACGATATCCTGGTCGCGCAGGACGAACCCCAGGTCAACGCTGGGATGGCTGCAAGGAACGAAGCCGCAGCGCAGGGCGATGCGACGCAAAACGCGACCAACGTTGAAGATTATGGCTGCGCGCCGCTCGTTGCCGCTCTGTCGTCCATGCAGCGCGACGTCGAGCCCCATCAGCCGAAGACGCGCTGCCGCGGCGTCCTTGCGCACACCGTCAACGGGGCGCAACTGCGCATCTTCGCGGATCAGACGCTTTGGGCCTGCGGCGGCATCGGCGGCACGTACCCGCGCTCTACCAACTTCCCCAGCCTTACCGGCGACGCGTGCGCCATCGCCGCGCGCCACGGCATCGCCCTCGAGCACATGGACTACGTGCAGATCCACCCCACCTCCCTGTACTCGACGCGGCCGGGCCGGGCGTTTCTGATCTCGGAATCGTGCCGCGGCGAAGGGGCCGTGCTGCTCGACGCTAACGGGAATCGCTTCACCGACGAGCTGCAGCCGCGCGACGTGGTGAGCGCCGCCATATACCGGCAGATGGCCGCAGAAGGCACGGATTTCGTGCGCCTCTCTTTCGCCAACATGCCGAAGGACGAGATCACGGGCCACTTCAAGAATATCTACAAGCGTTGCCTGGAGGAGGGGTTCGACATCACGCGCGAGCCCATTCCCGTCGTGCCCGCGCAGCATTACTTCATGGGCGGCGTGCGGGTTGACCGCAACAGCGCCACGGACATGCTGGGGCTGTACGCCGCGGGCGAGACCAGCTGCAACGGCGTGCACGGGAAGAACCGCCTTGCCAGCAACTCGCTACTCGAGTCGCTCGTGTTCGCGCAGCGCGCCGCGTGGGATATGTGCCGCAAGCTGGGCGTGAAAGCGCCCGCTGCGCAAACCTACCCCGAACAACCCTGCGGCGCCGACGCGCAGGCGTACCGGCGCCTCTGCACCGAAGCCGCCCGCAAAACCCGCGAAACCGCAGCGCACACCAGGCCGCAAACCTGCGTGCAAAACGCCGAGCAAAGCGCGACGCCAACCGAGCCTCGTAACGCTGGGCGCTCCGGTTCGCAAACCGGAGCGCAAACCTGCCCGCAAAACCCTTCCCCGTCCGACATCGATCGCACCGCAAGCTCCAAGGAGGTCGTTTGCGCATGAATCCCATCACGCTGACAACCGTGGCCGAACCGCTTATCCGCCAGGCGCTGGCCGAGGACATCACCAACGAGGACGTTTCCACCGCCTCCATCATGCCTGATGCACGCCCCGCCGCCGTGGACCTGATCGCGAAGGCCAACGGCGTGCTGTGCGGCCTCGACGTGTTCGAGCGCACGTTCGCCATCCTTGACCCCGAAACCCGCATCCAGCGCTTCGCCGCAGACGGCGCCGGCGTTTGCGCAGGCCAGACGCTTGCGACGGTAACCGGCGACGTGCGCGTGCTGCTGTCGGGCGAGCGCGTGGCCCTGAACTACCTGCAGCGCATGAGCGGCATCGCCACCTACACGCACCGCGTGGCTGCGCTCCTCGAGGGCAGCACCACCCAGCTGGTGGACACGCGCAAAACCACGCCGAACATGCGCGTGTTCGAGAAGGAGGCCGTCAGGTGCGGCGGCGGACGCAACCACCGCTACAACCTCTCCGACGGGGTGCTGCTGAAGGACAACCACATCGCCGCCGCGGGCGGCGTGCGCGAAGCCATCGAGGCAGCGCGCGCCCACGCCCCGTTCGTGCGCGAGATAGAGGTGGAGTGCGAGACGCTCGCGCAGGTCGAAGAGGCGATCGCCGCCGGAGCGGACATCATCATGCTCGACAACATGGGCCATGACGCGATGGCGGCCGCCGTCGCGTTCATCGACGGGCGTGCGAAGACCGAGTGCTCCGGCAACATCGACGCGCACAACGTGCAGGCCATCGCCGACCTAGGCATCGACTTCGTGTCCAGCGGCGCACTCACCCACTCGGCGCCCATCCTGGACGTGTCCATGAAACACCTGCGCATGCTGGACGGCAACGGAGAAGCGGCGACCGCCGACGATAACGCACCGGTGACCGATGCACACCGGGAAAGCGAGCAGTAGCCATGACAACAAAAGCCGAGGCCAGACGCGCATCGCTGCTCGATGCGCTCCGATCAGCCGATGCACCGGTATCCGGCGGTCAGCTTGCGAACACCCTTAACGTCAGCCGGCAAATCATCGTGCAGGACATCGCGCTGCTGCGTGAGGCGGGCGCAAGCATCGTGGCAACCACGAAGGGCTACGTGCTGGCAGATGCCGCGCAAACCGCAGCTCAAAACGCAACGCAAACCATGGCGCAAAACGCCGCGGAGCAACCGGCCGTGCACCTTGACGAGCCAGCCCGCACGTTCAAACTGCATCACGAAGTCGAGCAAACCAGGGACGAGCTGCAGACCATCATCGCACTCGGCGGTCGCGTGCACAACGTGTCCATCAGCCATCGCGCCTACGGTTGCATCACCGCGCCTTTGGAGATCGCCAACCAGGCGGATATCGAACGATTCATCAACGATATCGAAAGCGGGAAATCATCGCCGCTCAGCACCGCCACCTCGGGATACCACTATCACCTGGTGTCGGCGCCAAGCAACGAGGCCCTCGAAGCCATCGGCCGCGCGCTCGCGGACAAGGGCTTCCTAGCCCCGCTGCTCCCCCACGAACAGGAGGGATAAGGAATTATTCCCAGCTTTCCGGCATGCCCTCGATGAGCATGAACCGGGTTGACCCGGCAAGAACCAGCTCGTCGCCGGCGTGCACCTCGACCGGCTCCGCGCATGCGGAAGCACCCGCGCGCGCCGGTTCCACCACCGTCTCGGAACCGTCTTCGCCGCTGATCAGCACGGTGCCGTTGGAGCTTCCGAGGCCCTGCACGCACCACCGGCCCGCTTCGTTGCACCAGACGCGCAGATGATGGCCCGACACATCGGGCTCCACGTCGTTGATGTCGTCGGGCCCCAGGGCCAGGGCGCCGATCTCCACGTCGTCGGAGAGCAGCTGCACCCAGTGCAAACCCCCGGAAACCAGGCCTCCCACCATGCGCAAAAGGCCCAGCGCCTGCGCTTGCTCGCGCGGGTCCGCGGACGCCGCGCCAGGCTGCTCGCCCTGGTCCATGACGGCGGCGGGAACGGTTTCCAGCCTTCCGCCGTGCACCGTCTTCACGTAATCGAGCACATAGGCGCACGCGCGCTTCACGTTCGCGCTGCATCCCGCCGCCACGAACAGCACCATGGCCAGCTCGGAGCGCTCCTCCATGCTGTAGCCCGCGCCGCGAACTAGGCGCTCCAGCACGTTGCGATACAACGCCAGGTCCTGGTGGCATTCACGCAGCGCCTGCTCCATAAGCGCCCCGCCCTGGTTCGTAACCAGCGACAACGCTTCCTCGGCCGACAGGCCCTTCCCGTCGCGGGAGCGCAGGCGCGCCGAAACGCGCAGAGCTGCCACGCCCCAATCGCAAAAGTAGCGGTCCTGCAACGAGCCCACAGGGGCATGCACGATGAAGCGTGAAACCCACGTACGGTCATCGCAACGCGACAGCGGGCTTTTGCCATCGGCAAGCGGCCGACCGGACAGCACCAGGCGCGCCAGGTCCTTATGGCTGATGCCGCCATAACGCTTCATGGTCTCGAACAAGGCGCCGCACGGCGTCAACTCCGTCGCCATCAGCCTCACGCTCCTTCGCTCAAATCGTCGTCCAACACATCGCGCTTGCCCGCAAACCGGGCATTTGCGCCCGAAGCCTCGCCTGCGGAATCATCGACCTCGTACTCAGGTTGCGAGTCGGTGCCGCTAACCGGATTTTGCACATCGGCGGAAACCCCAGGCTCGCAGCCATCGCCCTCGCCTGCAATCTGCAGGTCGGAAACCTGCTGCTTTTCGTTCTTACCGGTTTTGCCCTCAAGAGCCGGCGCTGCCACGCCCGAAAGCGCCACGGCCTCGTCGGAACCCCCCGACGGCAACGCCTTACGACGAACCATCTGGGGCAATGCC
>OGCM01004257.1_pt1 | contig 9849 bp, 9 predicted proteins | sample 1570151 | NCBI WGS metagenome assembly OGCM01 (sample SAMEA4370582, study PRJEB24528) | human gut metagenome
TGCTGGTTTATGGTCTGGGCGGTCTGGCGGCTCCCTTTATCTTTGTGAAACTGATCGATATTCTGCTTGTATTTACCGGTCTGATGTAAGGAGGATGCATCCTATGAATGCAGTAACAAAGAAAACGATCTCGTATTTTGAAGGAATTCTTGGAATGACCTTAGCCGTCCTATGTGTGAATACACTGCGTTTCGCCCTGTGGGCGCCGGAATTGCTTCAGAAAATTTTTCTCACCATCTTCGGATAAGGGGGTATCTATCATGAAAACGATAAAAAGTGTCCTGCCAAAGGCAGGCATGATCTTTTTGATCTTTACTCTGCTGTGCGGCGTAATCTATACGGGTGTTGTCACAGGAATTGCTCAGCTTATTTTCCCGGATAATGCAAACGGAAGCATCATTGAAGTAGACGGAAAAAAATATGGCTGTGAATTACTTGGGCAGCAATATACAGATGAAGCCCATATGTGGGGGCGCATTATGAATATTGATGTTTCCACCTATACGGATGAAAACGGAAAGGCACTGATGTACGCTGCTCCCTCCAACCTCTCTCCGGCAAGCGAGGAGTATGCACAGCTCGTGGCAGAGCGGGTAGAAAAGCTCCGGGCTGCCGATCCGGACATGGACGAAACGGCCATTCCGGTGGACCTGGTTACTTGTTCCGGCAGTGGGCTTGATCCCCATATTTCCCCGGCAGCAGCGGAATATCAGGTAGCGCGCATTGCAAAGGCAAATGATATGACCGAAGATGAAGTGCGTGAGATCATCCAAAACTGCACCGACGGACGATTCCTTGGCATCTTTGGTGAAGAGACTGTCAATGTGCTGGAAGTCAATCTGATGCTGGACGGTATTCTGGAGGGGTGAAATGAACATCGCTAAAATCATGATTCCCAAAATCTCCACTGTATTTCTTTATGAAAAGGATACGATTCGTCAGGGATTGGAACGGTTTATGGTACATGGCTATACCGCTGTCCCTGTACTGAATGATCAGGAACAGTATATTGGAAGCGTGACGGAGGGAGATTTCCTCCGCCACCTTCTTGCTTGCCAGACAACAGACTTGAAAGTACAGGAGGGATACCGACTTGGCAGCATTGTTCGCAGAGATTTTTGCCCTGCGTTACAAATAGATGCAGATTCCGAGCAGGTTGTAACTGCAATGCTGAATCAGAATTTTGTCCCCATCGTTGATGGCCGGAATGCTCTATGCGGGATTCTGACAAGGAAACGGCTGATTGAATTTCTGGCACAAGCCCGTGATAAAAAAGAATAAGTCCTGCATCTTTAGACGGTCTTAATACAGATACGCATTCTCTTTTACCTTTTTTACTCCCTTTGATTTATAATTAAGGGCACATAAAGGGGTATAAAGGAGGATTGGAGGCATGGGGGTTATTACCATAGCCGCATCCTTTGCAATGATTTCCGGTCGGAAGATTTCTTTGATAGGAGGGTTAAAATGGAACTGCCAAGACAAGATCCGGATCAGCTTCTTCATGCGATCCGTAACGATGCATCCACTAAGAAAAGCGGAAAACTCAAAATCTTTTTCGGTTATGCCGCAGGTGTCGGAAAGACCTATGCCATGCTTCAGGCGGCTCATCAGGCTAAGGAGCGTGGCATCGATGTGGTTGCTGGATACATAGAACCCCATGCCCGACCCCAGACGATGGCACTTCTGGACGGCTTGGAGCAGCTTCCTGTGAAACAAGTTTCTTACGAAGGAATGACCCTTCGTGAATTTGATCTTGATGCTGCGCTCAAGCGAAATCCCCAGCTCATACTGGTGGATGAGTTGGCCCATACCAACGCCGAAAGCAGTCGGCACACGAAGCGGTATCAGGATATTCAGGAACTGCTAAATACTGGAATTGATGTCTATACGACTGTAAATGTCCAACATATCGAGAGTCTCAACGATACAGTGGCCTCTATCACCGGAATTCTTGTGCGGGAGCGCATTCCGGATTCCACCTTTGATCAAGCAGATCAGGTAGAACTGGTGGATATTGAGCCTGCGGAGTTGCTGGAACGACTGGCAAGTGGAAATGTGTACCGGGAAGATCAGGCGCAGCGGGCAACAGTTAATTTTTTCACGCTGGAAAATCTCACTGCATTGCGGGAAATCGCTCTCCGTCGGTGCGCTGACCGGGTGAACTTGCTGACGGAAAGCGCCAGAGTACAGAGTCGAGGCGATTACCATACAGACGAGCGCATTCTGGCATGTCTTTCCTCGTCGCCATCCAACGCAAAAATCATTCGGACTGCTGCAAGGATGGCAAGAGCCTTTCGGGGAACATTTACCGCTCTTTATGTGGAAACGCCAAATACAGCGGCGATGAGTGACGATGATAAAAAGCGTTTGCAGGATAATAAGCGTCTGGCCCAGCAACTTGGCGCCACGATCGAGACAAGTTATGGCGATGACGTGCCTTATCAGATTGCGGAATTTGCCCGTCTTTCCGGCATCTCAAAAATCGTAATTGGACGAAGTACCATTGCACGAAAGAATATTTTCAGCAAGCCCACCTTGACGGAACGCCTGATTTCCAGCGCACCTAATCTGGATATTCATGTGATACCGGATGCCAGCACAGGAACCAGCTATCAGGAAAAAAAGCGTAAAGCGCAGGCAGATGCGATGCCCCTGCGTGATGTTCTGAAGAGTATCGTCGTATTGCTGGCAGCTACACTCATTGGCTGTGGCTTTGACGCTCTTGGGTTCACGGAGAGTAATATTATCGCAGTTTACATATTAGGCGTACTTGTGGCCGCTGTAATCACAACCAACCGACTGTGCGGGATTCTGACCTCGGTTGTCAGTGTGCTGGTTTTCAATTTCTTTTTTACCACTCCGAGACTGACATTCCATTTTGACGATCCGAACTATATTGTTACCTTTACCATTATGTTTATAGTAACACTGCTTTCCGGATCTCTCACTACCCGACTGAAAGAAAATGCGAAACAATCTGCCCATACAGCTTACCGTACAAAGATTCTTTTTGAAACCAACCAGCTTCTGCAAAAAGAGCAGGATGAGAATGCGGTGATCACCGCTACGGCAGGGCAGCTCATGAAGCTGCTGAAAAAAGATATTGTCGTCTACCTGCCTGATGGTAAAGAACTTGCCACCCCTAATGTTTTTCGTGCTGTTAATAGCATTCAGGAAGATTTAATTTCTGAGAACGAGAAAGCAGTCGCCGATTGGGTCTTCCGAAACAATAAACACGCCGGTGCCACAACAGATACATTATCCAGTGCAAAGTGTTTATACCTTGCGATTCGGGTCAACCAGCATGTATATGGAGTGGCTGGTATTGCGGTGAACGGTATTCCGCTGGACTCTTTCGAAAACAGCGTACTCCTCTCTATTCTGGGCGAGTGCGCTTTGGCACTTGAAAACATCAAAAACGCCAAAGAGAAAGAGGAAGCGGCTGTTCTGGCGCAAAATGAACAGCTTCGTGCTAACCTGCTGCGGGCAATCTCTCATGATCTTCGAACCCCTTTGACAGCGATTTCTGGCAGCGCAGACAATTTGCTTGCAAATTATAAAAAGATGGATGATGCATTGCGGGAGCAGACCTTTACCGATATTTATGACGATTCCATGTGGCTGATTAATCTCGTTGAAAACCTGTTGGCAGTCACACGAATTGAGGGCGGACAGGTCAATCTAACTCGGAGTATCGAACTCATGGATGAGGTCGTTTCTGAAGCACTGAAGCACATCAACAGAAAGAGTAAAGAACACACCATTCGTGTGACCAGCGGGAATGACTTTATCCTTGCCCACATTGATGCGAAGCTGATCGTTCAGGTGATTATCAATTTGGTTGACAACGCCATCAAATATACCCCTGTCGGTTCAGTAATTGAAATACATACCGATCAAAAAGAGCAATGGGTCACGGTTTCCGTTTCCGACAACGGCCCTGGGATTCCCGATGAGCAGAAACCCCGTATTTTCGATATGTTTTATAGCGGGGCTAATAAAGTGGTCGACAGCCGCAGAAGCCTCGGATTGGGGTTGTCTCTTTGCAAGTCCATTGTGACCGCCCACGGCGGCACGATCACCGTATCAGACAATCAGCCAAATGGTACTGTGTTTACATTTACATTACCCGCCGGGGAGGTGGAACTTCATGAATAAACCTTTGATATTAGTGGTTGAGGATGACCCATCTGTACAAAATCTCATTACAACCACATTGAAAACAAATGATTATCGTTATGTGGTAGCGCCCAATGGCTCGGCAGCCATTATGGAGGCCACATCGCACAATCCTGAAATCATCTTGCTGGATTTGGGCTTGCCGGATATGGATGGCGTTCAAGTCATTCAAACGGTACGCTCCTGGTCCAATACCCCCATCATTGTAATTAGCGCCAGAAGTGAAGACAATGACAAGATTCATGCATTGGATGCCGGAGCTGACGATTATCTGACAAAACCTTTTTCTGTTGAAGAATTATTGGCCCGACTCAGGGTGACGCAGCGCAGACTCGCCCTGATGACGACGGAAATGGTAACCTCCAGTTCTGTATTTGTGAATGGTAACCTGAAAGTGGATTATGCTGGAGGATGCGCTTATCTGGATGAAAACGAACTTCACCTGACACCCATGGAGTATAAGTTGTTGTGCCTGCTGTCCAAGAATGTTGGCAAGGTACTGACCCATACCTTTCTCACACAAAATATCTGGGGCCGCAGTTGGGATAACGATGTGGCTTCCCTGCGGGTATTTATGGCAACACTGCGGAAAAAGCTGGAGCCAACAGAGGAGTCCCCGCAATACATCCAAACACATATTGGTGTGGGCTATCGTATGATAAAAGTAGAATAATACTATGCGGTCGGCCAGTGTTCACAGATGCATCAGATGTTCAACATACCGAATTGAAGCTCGTGCCGAATCACCGTTTGAATTTGCGGTCGCTGCGAACCTTTCTGACCGTGGATGACGAAACGTTTGAACGCTTGCAGAAACGGTTTGAGAGTATGGTACGATAACCTGTTTCTGATTTAAAAAACTTGTCAAGAGGGCTGGCACCGTCCAGTCCTCTCTCTTTTTGCCAAAGTTCCCCTTTCTTTTTTTTTTTTGCAAGCTGCCGAAAGTGGCATGTTTTCAAAAGTTCGCGTTTGCGAAGCGTAGCGCAGCAATGAAAGCCCCAGTGGGGCTTTTAAGCGACAGAACGGTCTTGCGTAGCAAGATGGAGGGGCCTTGCCCCGACAAGTTCACGTTGACACGACTCAATTTTTGTGGTAATCTGTCCTGACAATTTAATATAACATATTTTTACATATTCGTTCAGACCCTGCGGGGATGAACATTTTGGCTTTCAGCCGTTACATAACCGACTAGCATGACCTTCCAGAAAAAGCGAAGGCAGAGCTGGTCTGTTTTGTGACGGCTTTTTTGTTGCCGTTTTGCTCGTTGAACCTTGAAAACCGTATGACCGTCTGCATGGAATACCCGGCGATGACCCTGAGAAGGAGAGCCGGAAAACGCCGCCGGAAGGGGGCAGGAAAGCCATGCAGGGAGAACGGCGCACCCAATATCAACTGGTCAAAATGGCCAGTTGATGTGGTGAATGACGCAAAACGTCATTCACCAGAATAACCTTCTGCGTTACGGATGACCTCGACTTGACATTATGTCAAGCCACGGTGAAAAGTGGTAAATGGACAAATTGTCCACTTACTACTCAGCCATAACAGAGAAGGTTTGGTTGGTGGCCATTTTGACCACCAACCAGATATTTGCAGCACTTTATTGTACAAAAGTGGTTGTTATCATTTTGAGAAGTGCCACTTTACAGTAACGCCTAATCGCTCACTCCCAAATCCCCACAGTGGGAATTTGGGCTGTCATCTGAAATCAAGTTCCGCTTTCCGTAACTTGATTCGTAGCCCTTGCTGAATCAAGTTCCCACTTTGGGAACTTGATTTTAGCTGTAACGAAGCCACCGGAGTTATCATTTTGAAAACTTCGGTTTTTCTGTAACACGTCACCCCCCACTCCGTAAAAATCAGGTGGTCAAAATGACCACTTGATTCCACCCGTAACGAAATCAGTGGGTCAAAGTGGCCCACTGAAAAAGCCGGACGAGCTGACCCTGAAAGTTTCGGACATGGAGACCCTTCTGGATGATGTTTCGGCAGCAGCCTACGACAAGTCGTGACCGATGTGGTACGCACCGAGACCCGGAAGGAAGATATGCGGATGATCGAGGACACGAAAAAGTGGGTGTTGTCCCCGGAGCGCAAAGCTCCCAAGGCCACACGGGAGTACACCGCAAAACATCTGGATAGCATGCTGGACAAGTTCCTCAAGACCATGCAGACCACCGCCACTCGTTTGCAGGAGAAGCTGCTGAAGCCGGAAGTCCGGCAGAAAGGCAAAGAGCAGGTCAAGGAAAAGGCACGGGATTCAGTGCTGCAGCTGCTGAACCGCTTGCAGGCGGAACAGACCCAGCGGAAGCCCGGAGAGCAGCGTACTGCGGAGAAATCAGAAACACGAGGTGATGTTTATTGAGCAAAGAAGTCAACGAAGAACGTGCTTCTCGAACCGTTGAGGATGTGAAGGAGATGCTGGCCAAGCACTCCAATGGTGAAATCCAGCGGACGATTCAAAACTGCATCACGATTTTGCAGAACGACCATGTGCTTGCCGATGCCATCCGGCTGAACCTGTTGAGCGAGCGCATCGACATCGTAAAGCCTGTGGGCTGGCCCCGCTCCGGCAAGACGCTGAACGACACCGACATGAAATATATCTTGCGGAGGATGGAGAAATACGGTATTTCCAGCGAAAAGAAAATCGAATCTGCCATCCGAATCGTTGCCAACGAGAACCGTTATCATCCCATCCGGGATTACCTGAACGGTCTAAAATGGGACGGCACAGAGCGGATAGCGCACGTCCTGCACCACTTCCTTGGTGCTGCGGAGGACGAGTACACTTGCGAAGCTATGAAGATATTCCTGCTGGGAGCCATTAAGCGGGTGTTCCAGCCGGGATGTAAATTTGAAACCATGCTCTGTCTGGTGGGCGGGCAAGGGTGCGGGTCGCCAGTGGCGACCTCAAAATGCTGTAAGCATTTTGAAGCACCGACCGAGCCGACAGGCGAGACCGGGAAAGTCCACCTTCTTCAGGCTGCTGGCGGTCAAGGACGAGTGGTTCTCGGATGACCTGCGGCGGCTGGACGATGACAATGTGTTCCGCAAACTGCAAGGTCACTGGATCATTGAAATGTCGGAGATGATCGCCACCGCCAATGCCAAGAGTATCGAGGAAATTAAGAGCTTTCTCAGCAAGCAGAAGGAGACCTATAAAGTCCCCTACGAAACACATCCTGCCGACCGTCTGCGCCAGTGCGTCTTTGCTGGCACGACCAACCGGCAGGATTTTTTGCCCCGTGACCGCACGGGCAACCGTCGATTCATTCCCATTCCGGTTGATGCGGAACTGGCCGAAGTTCACATTCTGGACAAAGAGGAGGAATCCCGTGCCTATATCGACCAGCTCTGGGCAGAAGCCATGACCATCTACAACAGAGGCAACTACAAGCTGGCGTTCAGCCCCGCTATGCAGGAAACGCTGCAAGCTCACCAACAGGACTTCATGCAGGAGGATGCGCAGGCTGGCATGATCTACGCCTTTCTGGAGGACTACACAGGTGACCGGGTGTGTTCCAAGCAGCTTTACGCGGAAGCACTGGGCAACACCAACATTCCGGCAGAGTGGGAGACCCGCGCCATCTGCGAGATCATGAACACCGGCATTTCGCGCGGCGATATCCAAGGCTGGCAGGCGCACAAGACCGCCAAGCGTTACCCGAAGTACGGTGTTCAGAAAGGCTGGGAGCGCGTAACCAGCCCCGAAACCGGGGCTGAAGATTTCTCCGAAATAACGGATGCGGAAGCCCAGCAGCTGGGCTTTCCCTTCTGATGGACAGCGGTTACACGGTCAGTTACAGGTTCGGTTACGCTGCAGTTACACCGAAAAATCCGCACGACTGCTGCGTTTTCCTCTTTCTGTAACCATGTAACCTTAAAAAGAGAAGAAAAAGTATAAAGCCTACCGGATGCCCTGTGTGCAGAAAAATGGAATTTTCCTGCCCGGTTACAGGCGTTCGGTTACAAGGAATTGGAGGTCTGCCTATGAATATGAATCGGCCTGACATGACCGAAGATGTGAAATATAAAGATTATACGAATAAGTCCTTGCAAACGAACTCGAACCTCGCTACAATGGAGATGTCCAAATCCCCTGCCACAGAATCTTCTGACCAGACCAAAGCAGCCAAGCACGAACCCCTTGTTTACCGGGTAGAGGAGATTGCCCAGCTTTTGGCGATTTCTCCCCGTGCGGCGTACAACCTGTGCAACACCACGAAGGATTTCCGGGTGCTACGCATCGGAACCAGCATCCGGGTGAACAAGCAGAGTTTCGACAACTGGTTTGCGGCGGTCTGAGGGAGGTAATCTATGGCATCTATTCTGAAGCGCGGAGATTCCTACTCCGTCCGTTACAAGTACAAAGACCATTCCGGCAAACCCTGCGAGGGATGGGAAAGTTTCAAGACCAGGAAGGAGGCGCAGGAGCGAAAGATCACGGTCGAGAAAGAACTGCTGGACGGCACGTTCCTCGTCCCCGATACCATGACGGTGGAGGAAATGCTGTACAAGTGGATTCCGATCCAGTCCACCAAGCACAAATGGTCACCCAAGACCTACACTCAGTCGGTGGCGATGGTGCAGAACCTTATCGTCCCCTATATCGGGAAACGGAAGGTGCAGGAACTGCGCACTTACGACATCGAGAAGTTCTATGCTACCCTTGCCAAGACCCCCTGCGGGCAGTATGTGCACGGTGTGAAACAGAAGCTTTCCGACAAGCAAAAGAAGCGGCTGCTGTCCAGCACCTCTATCCACGAAGTCCACACGCTGCTCAAGACCGCATTTTCCTATGCGGTAGAATGGGACTTGATCCACAAGATTCCCCTGCCCCGTGATGCCCCCAAGGTCAACATCGAGGAACGCACCATCTGGGACGAGAAAACCATGCTGGCAGCGTTGCAGACCATCGAGAACCCTGCCCTGCATCTGGCGGTGCACATGAGCATGATCCTTTCGCTCCGTGAGGGCGAAATTCTCGGCTTGCAGCCGAGTGATCTGGATTTCGATGCCGCTGATGGGCGCGGCACCATCCCAGTCAGCAAGACCATACAGCGAGCCAACAAGGATGCTCTGGAAAAGCTTGACCCCAAGCAGGTCTACTACACCTTCCCAGACAGGCGCGAGGGCAGCAAGTCCTCTCTCATCCTAAAAAAGCCCAAGACCAAGAAGTCAAATCGTATCCTGTATATGACCAAACCTCTGAAAGAGGAACTTCAAGCATGGCTTGAAAAGCTCAAGCAGGACGAGCAGAGCGCCCCGGAGAAGTACAGCAACTGCGGACAGCTGTTCCGGCTCCCGGACGGTCTGCCCATCGCACCGGAGCTGCTGACGAAATGGTACCGTCTGTGGAGAGCGGAGCACCCGGAGTTTGAACAGATCGTGTTCCATGGTCTGCGGCACTCCAGTGCCACCTATCAGCTCTTGCAGTCGGACGGCGACTTCAAGTCGGTGCAGGGCAATACAGGTCACGCCACCGCATCTGTCCTGATGGACACCTACGCCCACACGCAGGACAAGCCCCGGCTGGAACTGACCGAGAAGATCGAAGCGAACTTCTATTCCCAAAACCTGACCCCGGCAGCACCTCAGCCCCGGCAAAGTGAAAAGCCGGCGGCAACAAAAATCTCCGGCAGGGAGATCCTTGAAGCCATCCGG